>OGNT01000003.1_pt1 | contig 94656 bp, 88 predicted proteins | sample 1573521 | NCBI WGS metagenome assembly OGNT01 (sample SAMEA2581922, study PRJEB24529) | metagenome | biome: Human gut stool | place: China | collected 2011
ACCACTTCGGTACCTCTCCATAGCTATTTTATTGTGTCGCACCAGCGACTTGATTATATTATCATCACGGTGTGACTTTGTCAACAGCTTTTTAAAAGTTTTTTTATTTTTTTTCATCAAGTATATTATCAGGATGTTTCTTACCCTCTTCTGTACCAGATGTTTTCATATGTATATGTTCTGAAAACTGTCTTGCATAGCTTGCTTTTGCAGTTCCCACTATTCCTTCAAGAGGATTAATTTTAGCACCAGACTTATCTCCCATTACATATGGTTTAAAAACAAATTCGTTAATCCAATACGAACCTGCCATTATTATTATCATCAATATTTCAAGCACAAATCCATATGCTACAGATGTCTTTACAAACATACTGGTCTTCATTCCAGAGCCACTGTACTGGACAGCATATGTAATTATTGATTTGATATCTTTTATATTAGAATTGCCCACTATAAGCGCAAGCATAAGGCTTATAAAATCTACTACCGAAACTATTATCGCAGCAGCTCTTACAAGCTGTGAACTATTCCATATGTATAATCCAAATGCAACTATAGACAACATAAGGCACAATACACCAAAAAAATTATATGACACCAGATTTTTAGTTAAAGCATATGATTCAGCCTGCTTCCCTGCCTGCTGTATAAGTACTTCCATCGGTTCTATTCTATAAAACGGAAAAAATGCAAATATAAACGCCCATAATGATGCAAATGCACCAACAACATTAACTCTTTTAACTGAAAAACCACTCATACCTGTCTCCTTATACTGCATCTAATATAATTATTTATTAAAATATATTCTCTATAAACATTTCTGCTGTGTTCAAATCTTCTGGTGTTGTGATCTTAATATTTCTATAATCACTGTACACCAGTTTTATATGATGTTCTCCAAATCTTTCAAGTACCATCGCATCATCTGTTACCCCATTAAATCTGCCACTTCTATACAGACTACTATATGCAGATTTTATTATATCATACTCAAATACTTGTGGTGTTTGAATCTGCCACAATGTATTCCTGTCCGGTGTTTTTGCTGCATAGCCTTCTGAATCTGCTATCTTAATAGTATCTTTAACAGGTACTGCTGCTATACATGCCCCATCTTCAACAACAGCTTCATAGCAATCGTTAATAAGCTTCTGGCTTATACACGGTCTTGCACCATCATGTATGAATACATATCCGGATTCCTTGATACATTTCAGCCCTTCCCATACTGAATCATATCGTTCCACGCCGCCCTGTATAACTTTTGAAACCTTATCAAGTGTATCATCTAAAATATTTTTTTTTACATATTCTATGTAATGATCAGATGTTACCAGTATTATATCATCTATATGCAGGTTATCCTGAAATGCTTTCAGTGAATAGTATATTACTGGTTTTCCTTTAAGCATCATATATTGCTTTGGAATATCACTATTCATTCTCCTGCCACTTCCACCCGCAAGAACTATAGCCGTATTCATTATATGCGTTCTCCTAATTTAAGGTTCGGGATAGCGTTTAAATCATAGCCATGACGAACTTCTTTAATATATTCATAATATGCCGCCGCTCCTATCATAGCTGCGTTATCTGTACATAATATAGGTGATGGCGAATAGAATCTGATGTTATTCTTTGTACACTCTTCCTGTATTGCTGCCCGAAGCGCTGAATTAGACGCAACTCCTCCAGCTATTGCAAGCTTATCCATTCCACATTCTTTTGCCAGCCTTACTGCCCGTGAAACAAGAGCATCTACTACCGCCTTCTGGAATGACGCTGCTACATCAGCCCTGTTTATCTCTTTTCCCTGCATATTGGCAGAATTAATATAATTAAGTACTGCTGATTTTATTCCACTAAACGAAAAATCATAAGGAGCATCATCAACATGTGCTCTTGGAAATTCTATTGCATCCGGATTACCTTCCTTTGCAAGCTTATCTATCTTAGGTCCTCCCGGATATCCCAATCCTATTGCCCTTGCAACCTTGTCAAATGCTTCTCCTGCTGCATCATCTCTTGTTCTTCCAACTATTTCATACTCGCCATAGTCGTTGACCTTAACAAGGTGTGTATGTCCTCCCGAAACAACAAGCGCAACAAAAGGAGGTTCGAGTTCTTTATTCTCAACATAGTTGGCACTAATATGACCTTCTATGTGATGTACCCCTACTAATGGTTTATTCTTTGCAAATGCTATTGCTTTAGCCTCCGCAACTCCGACAAGAAGTGCTCCCACAAGCCCAGGACCATATGTAACACCTATTGCATCTATATCATCAAGTGTTACTCCCGCATCTTCAAGTGCTTTCCTTATTACAGGATTAATATTTTCTATATGTTTTCTTGACGCAATTTCAGGAACTACACCACCATACTCTGTATGTATGGCTATCTGGGTATTAATCACATTTGACAATACCTCTCTTCCATTCTTTACTACTGCTGCTGCTGTCTCGTCACATGAACTTTCTATTGCAAGAATAAGAACATCATCTTTTTCGCTCATTTTATATCTCCTATTATTCTGTATCGCTGTCTATTTTAGTTAGCTCCCAGAAAAGAATCTTCCAGTGTCCATCATCATCTTTTCTTAAGGTGAATTTTGTTGGTGAATCTATAAGCTTGTCACCCTGTCTCAGATAATACACTAATGCGATTGATGCATACTGCCTGTCTTTAAATGTTGAATATTTAGTCTTGGTAGCACTCTGTATAACATATGAACTTATACGTGTTTTGGTTGAATTATAATTGCCTATATCTTCCTTGAGTTTCTCATAGAAATCCGCATCTGTCTGCGTATTCTTTAATTCATCATCAAACATCAGACGTGCCTGCTTTCCTAATGCTTCAATCTGTTCATCAGTAAGTGATGTATCATAATATGCCTTCGTTATTCTTGCATACAGATTGACTACATCCTTAGGTGATTCCGGATAATTAGCCATAATATCTTTTGAAATAAGCACAGAAACCTCACTGGTATCTGCCGCAATATCAGTAGCATCTTTCCCTGTATCCTTATTAGCAAGGTAATAGTAATACCCCAGTCCCAACGCAACCAATACTGCTATTACAATTATCGTCCTTCCGTATTTCTTCATAATCTACCCCTCATCGTCAAACTTCAACTCAACTGTTCTTCCATCATTAGCTGCTATTGTAGCAGAGAATATCTTTCTTGCCTTATCAACATAATCCTGAGGTCTTACAAGCGAAGGACTATAATGTGTCAGCCACATTTCCCTAACATCCGCATTCTTTGCAAGCTGTGCCGCTTCTGTAAAGGTCATATGCTTATATTCCTTTGCCTTAGCTTCCTTACCATCCTCTCCATACATACCCTCACATATGAAAAGATCTGATTCCTTAGCATTATCTGCTATAATCTGGACAGGCCTGCTATCTGTACAATATGTTACTTTAAGTCCCTTTCTTGCCGCACCCATAACCATATCCGGAGTATATTCTTTATCATCTATTGTAACCGCTGTTCCATGCTGCAGTTTATTCCACATACTGCACGGAATTCCAAGTTCTTTTGCCTTCTCTACATCAAACTTGCCTATTCTTGGAATACTTATCGAATACCCATAACATATAACCGCATGATTAACCCTGAATGCATCTATCTCATATCCACATATTGACAAATGCTCCTGTTGATTGGTAAGTTCTATCAGCCTAAGTTCAAATGGCAGCTCTGGTGCGATTACCCTGAGTGAAGAAACTACCCTGCCAAGCCCCTTAGGTCCTACAAGAGTTAAAGGCTTCTTTCTGTCAGAATTACCTATTGTGAGCAAAAGCCCCGGCAAACCACTTATATGATCAGCATGATAATGTGTGAAACAGATAACATCTATAGGATTAAAACTCCATCCTTTCTGCTTAACAGCTATCTGTGTTCCCTCCCCGCAATCTATCATCAGGCTGCTTCCGTTGTAACGTGTCATAAGCGATGTCAGCCATCTTCCCGGCAGGGGAAGCATGCCACTGGTTCCCAGTAAACATACATCAAGCATTAATCGCACCTCCTTCTGTTATTATACATCAATATATATTATGCAGTCTATTATTTCACCCAATAATTTTAGACATTATTACTGCGTCCTCAACTGGTTTTTCATAAAATCTTTTTCTTATTCCTATATTCTTATACCCCATTTTTTCATAAAGGGCTATTGCTGGCAGATTGCTCTGTCTGACTTCAAGGAAATATGATGTAACATTCTTGTCATTACCATACTTTTCCATTGATTGCATAAGCATCTGTGCTATGCCGCACCGCCTGTAATCCGGTGATACTGCCATGTTGGTTATATTGCCTTCTCCAAGCACAGTCCACATACCACAATATCCTGCTATTACTCCGTCTGCCTCGCATACCAGATACACATTGTCCTGATTCCTGCACGCATCTGCAAATGATTTCTGCGACCATGGAAGCGAGAATATTCCCTGTTCTATCAGTTCCACTGCAAATGTATCATCTTCCGTCATCGGTCTTATCACATATTTAAGACTCATGCTGTGCTTTCTCTCTTTCTGCCTGTGAAGGGCGCAGATAATCAGGCTTTAACTCATCAGCATCTGTATATTCACCATTATCTGCCATCTGCTTTGCTAAAAGTGCTACTGAACCAGCTCTCTGTGTCTTGATATGAGCCGGTGCAAGAACACATTTGTCACCAAGCTGCTCTTTAAGGACGTCACCTGCGACATCCACACCATCACCTACTAATACAACCTGTCCATCAAGTCCTGCAAGTTCTTCTGCAAGCTCATCATATGACTCAAGATTAACATCTCTTACTGTAATAAGCCTGTCACCGTCAAATGTATATATTCCACTGTACAGATGCTTTCTTCTTGCATCCATTACAGGGCATATATATCTGCTGTCTCCATATAAATTATATGCCATAGCCGCAAGTGTCGGTACTGCCACCATCTTTTTGTCAAGCGCAAGTGCAATTCCCTTGCCTGTAGCTGCACCAATTCTTAAGCCCGTGAACGAACCCGGTCCCTTTGATACTGCTATAACATCAACATCATCAGGCTTTAACTGAACCATTGAAAATATCTCATCTATCATTGGAAGAAGTGTCTGTGAATGTGTCATCTTATGATTAATTGTGTATTCAGCTACCAGTGTATCATCTTCAAGAATCGCAACTGATGCTGTAACTGCTGAACTTTCTATCGCTAATATTCTCATACTGCCTCCTGCCCGATAGTTATTTTTCTGTAATCAAAGCCTTTCTCAAGATCTTTTTCTATAACTATCTCTATCGCATTATCTGGAATTATCTCCTGTATAAGAGTGCTCCATTCAATAAGGCACACCCCGTCTGAATAAAAATATTCCTCATATCCAAGCTCATCCATCTCTTCAACATCGCCAATTCTGTATACATCAAAATGATACAATGGCAGTCTGCCTTCATGGTATTCCTGAATAATTGTAAATGTAGGGCTGTTGACAGGCTCTTCTATTCCAAGACCTTTCGCAAAGCCCTGCGTAAATACTGTTTTTCCGACACCTAAATCTCCATTTAGACAGTATATCTGCCCCGGAAGAGCCTTCTTACCCATCTCATATCCTGCTTCAAATGTTTCTTTAGCGTTAAATGTTTCTTTAACCATATTATTCCTATCTGCTTACTTAAGCCACAGCCTTAGCAAGCTTATCCATATTAACCTTAACCTGAAAAGGCTTTAATTTCTTCTGACACATTTTAACAAAAGGAACTGCTGCCTCACCCATACTGTTAACTGTAAGCACATTGGCTCTGACAGATGAAAGATACAGAATAAGATTGCTTCCTGTGAATCTTATCTTGTATATCTGCTCCCATGCAAGTTCTTCTGACATCTCTCCCTGGCTTACAATTATCTTGTCTTCCCCGGCACTATAATGCATCGGCTCTTTAAATGCTGCAACTGTTTTCATCTGCTTCTTTGTTCCAAGCCTCATATTAACAATTGGATAAAAGAAGAAAAATACTCCAAAAAGTCCCATCATGACTATATATTTAGGAGACATTTTGAATATTACGCCAAGCACACACATAACTATTGCAAATGCTGCAAATACATATCCAAACACTCCCCCAACATTGTGAAAAACATGATACATCTTGAAATCATTAAGTGCTTTCTCTGTAATTACGCTGTCAAATTCAATTCTATCTTCCATACAGTACTCCTATTAATGCATGAACTTAGCAAGACCTGAAAGGTTAAGACCTTCCTTCTTAGGCTTTCTGTCCTGTCTGTTTCCTTTGCCGTTGTTTCTGTTATTCTTATTATTGGAATTATCCTTAGTGTACTTTCTGTTAGCTGCTTCTTTCTCATCAAGTATCATTGAAAGTGAAATTCTTGCCTTCGGGATATCAACATCTATAACCCTTACATCTACGACATCTCCTACACTTACAACATCAAGAGGGTGCTCAACTCTCTTTGTGCTGCTCATCTGGGAAATGTGTACTAGTCCGTCCTGATGTACTCCGATATCAACAAATGCTCCGAAGTCGATAACATTTCTGACTGTTCCCTTAAGTATCATGCCCGGTGTTAAATCCTTCATATCAAGGACATCTTTTCTTAATATCGGCTTAGGCATCTCATCTCTTGGGTCTCTTCCAGGCTTCTCAAGTTCTTTAATGATATCTTCAAGTGTCATTGTTCCTATTCCAAGTTCATCTGCCATCTTGGCAAAATCTTCAACTTTGCCTTTAAGTCCTATAAGTTCTCCTGATGTTATTGAATTAATATCATAACCTAAAAGTGTAAGAAGCTTAGTTGCTGCCTCATAGCTTTCCGGATGTACGCTTGTTGCGTCTAGCGGATTATCTCCGTCTGAGATTCTCATGAATCCGGCACACTGTTCAAATGCCTTAGGTCCAAGCTTTGCAACTTTTAAAAGCTGTTTTCTGTTAGTGAATCTTCCGTTAGTCTCTCTGTATTCAACTATATTCTTAGCTACTGCCTTGGATATACCTGAAATATACTCAAGAAGTGAAGCCGATGCAGTATTTAAGTCTACTCCGACCTTATTAACGCTGTCCTCAACAACTCCTGTAAGCGTGTTCTCTAACTTCTTCTGGTTCATATCATGCTGATACTGACCTACTCCAATTGATTTCGGATCAATCTTTACAAGCTCCGCCAATGGATCCTGAACTCGTCTCGCTATTGAAACTGCACTTCTCTGTGCAACATCAAAATCAGGAAATTCCTCAGTTGCAAGCTTACTTGCTGAATATACAGAAGCACCCGCTTCGTTAGTAATTACATAATCAACAGGAAGATTCATCTCATGTATCATATCTGAAATAATCTTCTCTGATTCTCTTGAAGCTGTTCCGTTACCACACGAAATAAGATTAACGTGGTACTTATCTATAAGCTTCTTAACCTCTGCCTTAGATTCTGCCACCTTATTGTGTGGTTCTGTAGGATATATAACTTTAGTTGCAAGCACCTTACCTGTAGGGTCTACAACTGCAAGCTTGCAGCCTGTTCTGAAAGCCGGATCCCAGCCAAGAACAACCTTGCCAGCAATAGGTGGCTGAAGAAGAAGCTGCTCAAGATTCTTTCCAAAAACTTTGATTGCCCCATCCTCTGCTGTCTCTGTAAGGCTGCTTCTTATCTCTCTTTCAATAGCTGGTGCAATAAGTCTTCCATATGCATCTGCTATACAGTTCTTAAGGTATTCTGCTGTAAATGCATTGTCTTTAAGAATATTCTTCTCGAGATATCTTAATATTCTCTCTTCCGGTGCTTCTACCTTAACAGTAAGAAACTTCTCATCCTCTCCTCTGTTAATTGCAAGAATTCTGTGTCCCGGAATTGTTGAAAGTGCCTCGCTATAATCATAATAATTCTCGTATACAGACTCAGCCTTTTCATCTTTGGCTGTTACAACAAGCTTTCCTTCTTTCATTGTGATGTCTCTGATATATGTTCTGTAATCTGCAACATCTGATATCTGTTCTGCAATTATATCTAATGCACCTGCTATTGCATCCTGTGCTGTAGCAACTTCCTTACCCTCTTCACCACTGATAAATTCTGCTGCCTTGACTTCTACATCTTCTGTAGCTTCCTGTGCATATATGAACTGTGCAAGTGGTTCAAGACCTTTCTCTTTCGCAATTGTTGCTCTTGTTCTTCTCTTCTGCTTATATGGTCTGTAAAGATCTTCTACAAGAACCATTGTTTCTGCTGCTGTAATAGCAGCCTTAAGTTCTTCTGTAAGCTTCCCCTGTTCTTCAATGCTTGCGAGGACCTGAGTCTTTCTGTCTTCAAGATTTCTTAAATACTTTAATCTCTCATCAAGATTACGGAGCTGTTCATCATTTAACGCTCCTGTAACTTCCTTTCTGTATCTTGCAATAAAAGGGATTGTACACCCCTCATCTATAAGTTTAACAGCAGCTTCTACCTGTGTTACTTTAATTTCCAGCTCTTCCGCTATCTTCTTTGCGATATCCATTAATCTTCCTCCGTTTTCATACGCATATTACATTTAATTATATCAATTTCATCAAAGTTTATCAACAGTTGCATAAACGCAAGAATCCCCGCACCTCATGTGCGGGGAAAGAAATTTACTTCATATTCTTTTTCATCTTATCAAGTTCATCATCTATACTTGATGTATAACTGCCTGTACTTTCTGTTTTATCTTTTTTTGACTTTTCTGACTTATTGTTAGCAAATAACACCTTGGCAACCAAGCCGGCACCGCCAAATATAAGAACAAGTATAAGAACCCATTCATACATTGTAATAGATACAAGCCATATTCTTGTTGATGCAATAATCGAAGCGATTATAAGTATTACCGAAAGTACTGTAAATATTTTAGATACAAATGAACCTCCTGTAGCAAACATCCATACAACTCCGATTATTAACGGTACCATAATAAGACCTGATGAGAACCTGCCACCCCATAATGAAAAAAATCCATATGATGAAGACACCATTACTTTCTGTGACAATATGTACAATCCAACAACAAGCATTATTACGCCGCCGACAAACTGCATTAATTCATTCTTTGCCTCTTTCATATCCCTTATCCCCCTGTTTACTTATTATTCTTCTGGAACGAATACTCCATAGATAGTCTTAATAGCATCCTCAAAGTATCTGTTTCTTACACCAATGATGATGTTAAGCTCTGAAGATCCCTGATCTATCATTTTAACATTAATCTTGGCTTTTGCAAGTGCTGAGAAGATATTACCAGCAATACCTGTACTGTTCTTCATTCCACGTCCAACTACCGCAATAAGTGCAAGGTTAGCTTCAAGTTCAACAGAATCCGGATTAACAGCCTTATGAATCTGCGCAAGAACCTTCTGTTCCTTCTCTACGAATTCATCCTGATGAACAAATACTGTCATAGTATCGATTCCTGAAGGCATATGTTCGATTGAAATTCCGTTATCCTCAAATACTGAAAGAACCTTTCTGCAGAATCCTATTTCTGAATTCATCATATCCTTATCAATGCTGATTGCAACAAAACCTTTCTTACCTGCAATACCAGTAATTGTATATTCCGGCATATTACATGTTGTCTCTACAATCATTGTTCCCCTATCTTCCGGAGCATTAGTATTCTTGATATTGATAGGAATACCGCCCTTTCTTACAGGGAAGATAGCTGATTCATGAAGTACTGACGCACCCATGTATGAAAGTTCTCTTAATTCCTTGTATGTAATAACGTTGATTGGCTTTGCATTATTTACAATTCTTGGATCTGCTGCAAGGAAGCCTGATACATCTGTCCAGTTCTCATACATATCAGCCTTAAGTGCTCTTGCAACGATTGAACCTGTTACATCAGAACCGCCTCTTGAAAATGTCTTAACCTTTCCGTTAGGCATTGCTCCATAAAAACCAGGTACAACTGCTCTTTCAATATTAGCAAACTTTGCTTCACACACTGCATTAGTCTTTTCTGAATCAAACTCTCCATCCTTATCGAAGCAGATAACTGTAGCAGCATCTATGAACTCATATCCAAGATAGTTAGCCATGATAATACCATTAAGATACTCTCCTCTTGAAGCTGCATAATCTTTTCCTGCAAGTGCCTCAAAATTCTTCTTAATTGTCTCGAACTGTTCCTTTAATGAAAGCTTAAGTCCAAGTCCCTTGATAATTTCATTGTATCTTTCCTCAATTGCCTTAAGACTCTTCTCAATATTCTTACCAGCTTCTGCCTCTGCATAACATTTGTAAAGCATATCAGTAACCTTAGTATCCTCTGGAAATCTCTTTCCAGGTGCTGAAGGAACCACATACTTTCTGTTCTCATCAGCACGGATAATATTGCCAACCTTCTTAAACTGCTCTGCGCTTGCAAGTGAACTTCCACCAAATTTAACTACTTTAATCATTACTTTTCTCCCTTATATTATTACTGTAATTTAGTATCATCTATTCTGATTCTGCTTATAACAGAAACCTTATCCTTAGCATCTTCAAATGCTCTCTCTGTCATAGGTTCTGTAACAAATCCGAACTCTCCGTTAATTCCATCAACCTTAACAACCTGTCCTTCACCAAATGCTGCCTTAGCTGCCTGGACATCATCGCCCTTAATTCTTACAAAGAACTTTCTTGTCTCGTCAAATGTATCACCAAGTTCCTGCTTTACCGAACTCCAGATTGTCATAACATTTTTACCCTTATGCTTAACACAGTCAACTACATCTGATACTACAGCGCTTGCTGTTGGAAGCTTTCCGGCTCCTGCTCCGAAGAACATTACATCTCCTAATACATTGCCATGTACATAGATTCCGTTAAGAACGTCATTAACATTATATAATGGATGTGTACTGTCAATCATAAATGGTGCTGTGATTGCATATACCTTGCCATCCTTACTGTAGCTTGTTGCAAGAAGCTTGATAACACTTCCAAGCTCTTTAGCATATGCAAAATCTTCATTAGAAATCTTTGTTATTCCCTCTGTATACACTTCCTCGAATTTCACTGTATTTCCAAATGCAAGCGATGTGAGAATTGCTATTTTTCTGCATGCATCGTAACCTTCAACATCAGCCTCTGGATTTCTTTCTGCATATCCGAGTGCCTGTGCCTCTTTAAGAACCTCCTGATATGAGATTCCTTCTCTGCTCATCTTAGTAAGAATATAGTTAGTTGTTCCATTAAGAATACCTGTAATCTTAGTAATCTCATCTGCTGTTAAAGACTGGTTAAGCGGTCTGATAATTGGAATTCCACCGCCTACTGATGCCTCAAACATGAAATTAAGTCTTCTTTCTTTAGCCATCTCAAGAAGCTCAGGACCATGTGCAGCAACAAGTGCCTTATTAGATGTACACACGCTCTTTCCTGCTTCAAGTGCCTTCTTAACAAATGTAAATGCTGGCTCTACACCACCCATAACCTCAACAACAACCTCTATCTCAGGGTCATTAACTATAAGATCTATATCATGAACGATTTTATCCTGAATTGGATCTCCCGGAAAATCTCTTAAATCAAGTACACTCTTAACCTCAATAGTATCTCCTGCTCTCTTTGCAATTGAAGCACCATTGGTATTTAATACCTCAACCACTCCTGATCCTACTGTTCCATAACCTAACACTGCAATCTTTGCCATATCTGCCTCCGTTTTCTTTAATTGCTTATATATCAGATAGATGCATCACTGCTTAATATCTTAAGATATCTTACCCCTTTAAGTCTTTCTATCTGCTCTATCATTTCTGAAGAATCTCCTGTAGTCGGAAGAATATCCACACTAAGCGTCAGTGATGCAATCCCATTAACCGGAATTGTCTGATGAATAGTAAGAATATTTGCCTTGAATTCTGCAACCTTCTTCAATACCAAGGAAAGCAGCCCTGGTTCATCGTCCATAGACAATACAAATGTAATGGTTTTCCCCTTTACATTCTCTCTAAACGGAAAAATATCATCCTTATACTTGTAATAAGAACTTCTGCTTATTCCAACTTTCTCTGTAGCATCTGCAACAGATATATTTTCAGTCTCAATAATTCTGTTCGTCTCCGCTACCTTAAGCAGAACCTCAGGCAGAGCCTTTTGCTTAACGACATAATACTTAATATTATCTGCCATACTGCGTCTGTACCTTTCTATTGTCCGTTTTACAAAGACAATTGTTCTTCGATGTCTTTCTCTGATAAACAACTGTCTACCGCACAAAGAATATTACCATATATGTATACACATTGCAAGTGTCTTTCTCTTTAAATGCTCAATTGAACATCTTGCCAGATACCTTATCAAATTTTTTCTGATTTCTTTTCTTGCTTCTAATTTAGCAGTTTCTAGTTTGATAGTTTCCAGTTTGGCAGTTTCCAGTTTGGTAATTGTCTCAGGAAGCATTGTCCTATAAATCCGTAGGAATTTTGTACTTTATAGGCATATTCATAAGTTTTTTCGTCCTAAAATCCTGTTTTTAGAGAAATTTTCCTATAAAAACCTTCATTACCATTCATATATAGGTTTATTTATCGTCTATTATTATAGTCATTGTGGTTTTCTGCCTATAAAAGTTTCAAAAATACGACTACCTATAGGTATCACATACTATCCAAACATAAACTTTTGCATCTAACTTCTGGCATTTCTGCTTTTTATAAGTAACACAGATACTATAACTATGTTGCAGCATTGCCGAGGTTCATCCCATTTCCAGATATATAATAAATAAGGGGAGCCTGTCTTTTCTTTAATTACAGCACAAAAAGAAACCCTCACACAACGGGAGAGGAATGTGAGGGTTTCCGCTTCTAATGAAGCTTTATAAAAACAACGCCGCAAATACATTGTTCTTACCATATTAAGTTGTATCTATATTATGTAATCTATTGTCTATTTAAAATTAATCCATAAAGATTGCTACCCAGTAAAGATATCCTTCTGAATCTGCTGCAATACCCACACCAACTCTGTTATACTTACCGCTTGTCATGCATGCATAATGTGATGCTGAATTATGCCAGCCAGTTACTATCTCATCAGGAGTTTCCTGATACCTTCCCATAACCTCGCCGAAGCTTCCACTCTGTCCATAATCTTCACATATTGAAGAAGCTTTTCTTCCATCTGGTCTTTTATGCTTACCATTCTCTATAACAAAGTAATCATTAGCTGCATTCTCTGATGCTCTTACCTGTGCCATATCTGTGAGTGTCACATCATATGTAACCGCTACCACACCAGCTACCTCACGCTCAGCATTAATTCCTGCTATAACCTGTGCAACTCTTGCATCTGATGGAGTCTGTACAACAGGTAACTCTGTAACAGCCTCTGTAACTTCTGGATCCTGAACTGCTTCTGTTGCAACCTCTGTCTGTGGCTGAATCTCTGCAATTGTACTGCTCTGTTCTGTTACTGCCTCTGTGGCTTCTTCTGTTGTTGCCTCTGTAGCGGCTGTCTCTGTAATAACTTCTGTTTCTTTCTCTGAAACTGTTTCTTTAACCACTAAATCTGTTGCTTCATTAGCTGCCGCAACTACTGTATCAGCACTATCTTTATCTGTATTAGCTGTACCTGCTGACTTTAATGCAAATACCGCACCAGCTGCAAATACAAGTACCGCTGTTGTTATTGTTATTGTTTTGATCCACTTTTTAGAATTATTCTTTTTCATAATCAGTTCCCCCGTTGAACCATATAATAAAAAAACATCCGATTACCGGATGCCTGAATAATACGAATCATTTGCGTTGATTGTAATGCAACCGGCTGTCATTCTGATAAAATCAGTTAAGACCCTTGGCTTTGCGTCATAGCCTTTCGACTACTTTGCCAATATATTAACTTGTCTCTTTATATAAATATAATACCACTAATCCGGAATATGTAAATAGTACTATTGTACTATTTTTTGTTTTTTCTTCAAAAAAGGGGTAGGAAATATATTGATAATTCCCTGCCCCGTCTAATATTACTTTCTTTCTCTATCAAATACACTTGCAAGATATCTCATGCATTCCAGTTCGTGCTGACCTAACTGTCCTTTCTGCATTCGCCATTTCCAGTTATTACCCATGCTTGATGGCAAATTCATCCTTGCCCAATTTCCAAGTTTGAGAATGTCCTGAACTGCAAATACTGTAAGAACAGCAACACTTGAATACGCAGCCCTGAATACCTGATCAACCATTCTTCCCTTATCTCTTGTATCAAGATAGTCATAAGCATATCCTAACTCCCAGTCGCCTCTGTCCTCAAAGAAACCAAGCAGCGTTTCGTTATCATGAGTTCCACCATAGCATACAAGATTCTGTGTATAATTATATGGCAGATGCGGATTCTTTCTGTCTCCACCAAATGCAAATTCAAGAACCTTCATTCCCGGATATCCATTTTCTTTAAGAATCTTTGCTACTTCAGGAACTTCAACACCTAAGTCCTCAGCAATAATCTTCTTATCACCGATAGATTCATTAATAACATCAAGCAGCTTCTGTCCCGGTCCCTGTCTGTACTCACCCTGTCTTGCATCAGGCATGTCTGCTGGAATTGTATAGTACTTCACAATTCCTATAAAATGATCAATTCTTATGACATCATATAGTTTTGCTGAAGCTGCCATTCTCTTTCTCCACCAGCTGAATCCATTTGCTTCCATTTTATCATAATCATAAAGAGGATTTCCCCATTTCTGTCCCGCATCAGAGAATGCATCAGGTGGTACACCTGCAACCTTTATTGGTGTCAGATTCTCATCCAACTGGAATTCTCCCTGATTAGCCCATACATCTACGCTGTCATATCCCATATAAATAGGTATATCACCTATAATCTCTATACCATTACTATTAGCATATTGTTTAAGCGCATTCCACTGTAAGTAGAATTCAAACTGTATAAATTTCCAGTATCCTATATCATCAGAAAGCTGCTCTTCATATCGGCTCATTGCCTCAGGCTTTCTGAACTTTATGTCAGTTTCCCATTCACCCCATGAGACATTGTTAAAATGGGACTTCAATGCCATAAACAGAGCATAATCCTCAAGCCAGTCTGCATTATCTTTAACAAAATTATCAAACTGCTTATAAAGAGGAAGCCCCTTTGCAAGCGTCTTCTTGCTTTCTGCACATGCAGCCTTAAATCTGTTATAAGCAATTCTTAATATGTCAAATCTGTTATTATATATCTTTTCATAACTGACATATCTTTCGTCACCAATATTTCCATCTCTGTAGCTTCCGAATCTTCCATTAACAGCGTCATCTTCAGAAACATTTACAGGCACAATTCCATCACCCCAGTCTCTTGAAATAACCTCTGACTTTAACAAGAATCCAGCCTCAATAAGCATATCAAGATCAACAAAGTACGGATTACCTGCAAATGCAGAATATGACTGATATGGGCTGTCACCATAAGTAGTTGGTCCTAACGGAAGTACCTGCCAGTACTTATGATTACATTCTTTAACAAATGTAACAAAATCATATGCATCCTTGCCAAATGTTCCTATACCATATGGTGATGGTAATGAACTTACAGGCATAAGTATGCCTGCATTTCTCTCAAACTTAGCATCAGACATTAGCAGCACCTCCGTCATTATCATTCATATCTTCTGTGAATTTCTTAACACTCTCTGCTTCTGACTGCGTAAGTAATTTTTCAACATCTAGAAGAATAACAAGCTGTCCATTAACATTGGCAACCCTGTCAAGATATTCTGTATCAACAGTCTTCGCAAGCGCCGGCATCTGTACAATGCTCTGAGCATCAATATCACCTATTTCAAGCACCTCATCAACCTCAAGAGCAAGCTTGACAACACCAGGTATATTTACAATTACTGTACTGTCTTCTCCAATCACACCAACATTGTCATCTGTGCCAAACTTTTTTCTTAAACTGAATGCAGGAATAACCTCCCCTCTCAGATTAACAATTCCACTTATATATTTCATTGCATTGGGAACTCTTACAATATTAATCTCTCTTTCTATAGACTGAACAAGATTAATATCCACTCCAAACTGCTGATTCCCTAATCTGAAAATTACTGGTTTTATGTAATCTGCCATACTGATATACCACCTTTCATTATTCTTCAGTCTTTCCTGTGCTTATCCATGTAAGATACGCGTTGATAAACGGATCGATATTGCCATCAAGTACGCTGCCCGCATTAGCAACTTCCTTATTAGTTCTGTTATCCTTAACCATTGTATATGGCTGAAGAACGTAACTTCTTATCTGGCTTCCGAAATTAATATCCTTGACATCTCCTCTGATTCCAGATAGATTCTCTGCATTCTCAGCCTCCTTTAAAAGATAGAGCTTAGCCTTTAACATCTGCATAGCTTTATCTTTATTCTGGTGCTGAGATCTTTCATTCTGACACTGTACAACAATTCCTGTAGGAAGATGTGTAATTCTGATTGCTGATGACGTTTTATTAATGTGCTGTCCACCTGCACCACTTGAACGATATGTATCAATTCTTAAATCATCATCATTAATCTCAATATCTATATCCTGATTAATATCAGGCATTACGTCACATGATACGAAAGAAGTCTGTCTCTTACCTGCCGCATTGAATGGAGATATTCTTACAAGTCTGTGAACACCATGTTCAGATTTCAGATGTCCATATGCATTCTCTCCTCTTATCTCTATAGTAACCGACTTAATTCCTGCTTCTTCACCTTCAAGATAATCAAGTGTCTCTGTAGTATATCCGTGACTTTCCGCCCATCTTGTATACATTCTGAAAAGCATCTGGCACCAGTCACAGCTTTCTGTTCCGCCTGCTCCCGCATGAAGTGTAAGAATGGCATCGCATGCATCATGTTCTCCAGAAAGCAATGTCTCAATCCTTAAACTTTCCATCTTGTCTTCAAGACCCGTTATCTCTTCTTCTATCTCTGGAATAAGCGACTGATCATTAGATTCTTCTGCCATCTCAATAAGTGTCTTAACATCATCAAGTCCTGTTTCTAGCTCATTGTATCTTTCAAATGCATCCTTTAAGCCTTTAAGCTCTTTCATTGCATTCTGTGATTTATCCGGATTATCCCAGAATCCCGGAGATTCCATATCAGCCTCTAATTCTTCAATCCTTTTCTGCTTATTGTCAAGATCCAGAGAATTCTTAATCTGAGCCATAGGCTTATCGTATCCTGAAATTCTGTATCTAAACTGGTCTAACTCTACCATATGTCCTCCAAAATAATAGGCGCGGACGCTGATATTTCAAGCATTCCGCGCCCTGATGTCTCTTATAAACTTATGCCTGTCTTCCGCAGCAATTCTTATATTTCTTGCCACTTCCGCATGGGCATGGATCATTAGGATATATCTTCTTCTCTGTTCTTCTCGCTGGTCCCTTAACAGATGGTCCTTCGTCCTTATTAGTACCTGTTACCTTGGCAACCTGTTCTCTTTCAACCTTCTGCTCAACCTGAATATGCATAAGAAGTCTTACGGTATCCTCTGTAATTCCTGCAGTCATCTCATCAAACATGTCATAACCCATCATCTTATACTGGACAACAGGATCTCTCTGTCCAAGTGCCTGAAGACCGATACCCTGCTTTAACTGATCCATATCATCGATATGATCCATCCACTTTCTGTCAATTACCTTGAGAAGGATTACTCGCTCGATTTCTCTTATCTGCTCAGCCTCTGGGAAGAGTGCCTCTTTATCCTCATAGAGTTTAACAGCCTTTTCCTTAAGATCATGTATTAGTTCATTCTTATTCTTAATATTCTCTCTGTATTCCACTCTCTCAATAGGAATAGTTGGAAGAAGAAGCTCATTAATCTCATCATAATCCCATTCGTTAGCATCTTTATCTTCACTTACACAGCGGTTAACTACATTCTCTACATAATCAGTTATCATCTTCATGATAGAATTACGCATGCTTTCCCCATCAAGAACTCTTCTACGTTCTGCGTACATAATCTCTCTCTGCTCATTCATAACCTGATCATATTCAAGAAGATGGCTTCTGATACCAAAGTTATTAGTCTCAATCTTCTTCTGAGCTGTCTCTATAGCCTTGCTTAACATCTTATGCTCAATCTGCTCATCCTCAGATACCCCAAGACTGTTGAATATATTCATAAGTCTTTCCTGTGCAAACAGCCTCATAAGATCATCTTCAAGAGAAATGTAGAATCTTGATTCACCAGGATCTCCCTGTCGTCCAGAACGTCCACGTAACTGGTTATCAATACGACGGCTTTCATGTCTTTCTGTACCAATAATCTTAAGACCACCTGCAGCAACAGCCTCATCATCAAGCTTAATATCAGTTCCTCGACCAGCCATGTTAGTCGCAATAGTAACTGCACCATGACGTCCTGCCTCTGATACTATCTGTGCCTCTAACTCATGATACTTCGCATTAAGTACATTATGAGGTATGCCCTTCTTTCTTAACATCTCACTAAGAAGCTCAGACGTCTCAATTGTTATTGTACCGACAAGAACAGGCTGTCCTTTTTCATGAGATTCAATAACAGACTGTACAACAGCATTAAATTTGCCTTTCTTAGTCTTAAATACAGCGTCATTATAATCAACTCTTATAACAGGCTTGTTAGTTGGCACTTCAACAACGTCCATGTTATAGATTTCACGGAATTCCTTCTCTTCTGTAAGAGCTGTACCTGTCATACCAGCCTTCTTCTCAAACTTATTAAAGAAGTTCTGGAATGTAATAGTTGCAAGAGTCTTACTCTCTCTCTTAACCTTAACATGCTCTTTTGCTTCTATCGCCTGATGAAGACCATCTGAATAACGACGGCCTGGCATAATACGGCCTGTAAATTCATCGACAATAAGCACCTCATCATCTTTAACAACATAATCCTTATCCCTGAACATAAGATTGTGAGCTCTAAGTGCAAGTGTAACATTATGCTGGATTTCAAGATTCTCAGGATCCGCATAATTATCTATATGAAAGAACTGTTCAACCTTGTGAATACCCTGTTCAGTAAGGTTAACTACCTTGTCCTTCTCATTAACGATGAAGTCTCCATCTTCTTCAACCTCCTCGTTCATGATTGCCTGCATCTTAGTTCTCTCACCCTTATATTCGCCTCGCTGTAACTGTCTTGCAAGTATATCGCAGAGTTCATATAATTTAGTGGATTTTCCGCTCTGTCCTGAAATAATAAGAGGTGTACGCGCCTCATCAATAAGAACAGAATCGACCTCATCTATAATACAGTACTTAAGATTTCTTAATACAAGTTCACTCTTATATATAGCCATATTATCACGAAGATAATCGAAACCAAGTTCGTTGTTAGTTACATATGTAATATCACTTCCATATGCAGCCTGTCTCTCTTCTCTTGTTGAGTCGTGTAATACAACGCCAACCTTAAGACCCAGAAATTCATGTATCATACCCATCTGCTCAGCATCTCGCTTAGCAAGGTAATCATTAACAGTAACTACGATTACGCCCTCTTCAGTAAGTGCATTAAGATATGCTGGAAGTGTACACACAAGTGTCTTACCTTCACCAGTCTTCATCTCAGCAATTCTTCCCTGATGAAGAATAATTCCTCCGATAAGCTGAACACGATAATGTTCCATACCAAGAACTCTCCTGCCCGCTTCCCTTACTGTTGCAAATGCTTCCGGAAGAATGTCATCAAGAGTCTCCCCTTTAGCTAATCTATCCTTAAACTCCTTAGTCTTTCCTTTAAGTTCTTCATCGCTTAACCTGCCATAAGATTCTCTGTAACTCTCAATCTTATCTGCAATTGGATATATTCTTTTCAATTCATGTTCGCTGTGTGTTCCAAATAATTTCTGAGCTAATCCCATTACTTTATATATCTCCTTATAAAAGCCTATTTGTGTTGTAATTGTACCACTATTTAGATATTCTATCAAGTAAAGTTAAACCATTAAAATTTTATAAATAGATTTCTTATACATACAGAGAAATACCGCCTACCGGCACTAACCGGCAGACGGTATTCTGAAAAAGAGGATAAACCTATATGACGTGAAAAAGCATACTAATCAAGTTCTGGTTCAATCAGACCATATGTGTTGCCTTTTCTCTTATAAACAACATTAACTTCTTCTGTCTCTGAATTAAAGAACACATAGAAATTATGTCCAAGAAGCTCCATCTGAACACATGCTTCTTCAGGATCCATTGGTTTGATTCCGAATCTCTTGGTTCTGATAATCTTAACCTCATCATCATCATAATCTTTCTCTACGAATTCCTGTGCAAATGCTGCTGCATTCTGCTGCTTGTCAACAATCTTATTCTTATACTTCTTTAACTGACGCTCGATAACCTCTTCGACAAGATCAATTGAAACATACATATCGCTGCTTACCTGCTCGCTTCTTATGATGTTACCCTTAACCGGAATAGTTACCTCAATCTTCTGTCTTTCTTTTTCCACACTCAAAGTTACATTAACTTCTGTCTCTGGCGCAAAGAATCTGTCAAGCTTTCCAAGCTTCTCCTCTACTGCTGACTTTAATCCCTCTGTTATATCAATATTTCTTCCTGTAATTATAAATCTCATGATGTCCAACTCCTTTACGTGTTTTATAATCGTGGGCAGAGGTAAGAATCTGATCGTAATTCCTTTCCAACCTTCTCTTTATAAAATCTATCAGACATTCTTCCTTCTTAAATCACCACATGTGTCGAAAGAATATATACACATGCAGCTAACACGACCTAAGATACATTTCTGTATACTTATTTTATGTAAGTATTATATCATATATTTGTAAATTAACAAGTATGTCCTTTAATTATTTTATGCAAATATGTCAAGTGTCATAAGTAAGTTTTCTGATTTTTTGCAAATATTAACAAAACATTTATTCTGTTTCAGGTATACTAAATTAATAACAAAATATTGTGGATAATTGTGGATAATGTGGATAACTTGGTTGATAAGTCTTATTTTAGATAAAATCAGTCTTTAAAAATGTGGAAAACTTTTTAAGGCATTTTCAAATCCTGTCAAGCAATTATTGAAATAAATACAATCTGAATTTCTTTTTGGTAAGTATGCACAAGGAAGTTTTTGTCAATATTTGTTTTTAATTTTTTTATAGAAATATCCAGTATTTTCCTGTATTATAATAACGATATTATTGAAATTACATTTTATTAAGCGAGGCATATTACCATGAAAAAAACTATAGTTATAACTGGTGCTTCCCGTGGAATCGGAAAAGCAATTGCAATAGAACTTGCCGGAAAAGACACTAATATTGTTATCAACTGTGTGAATAATGTGGATAAACTAAATGAAGTCAAATCCATTATTGAGGAAAAAGGCAGTGTCTGTGAAACATTTATAGGCAATATGGGAAATTACAGTGATGTACAGAAAATGTTTGACATGTGCCTTCAGCGTTTCGGTCAGGTTGATGTGCTTATCAACAATGCCGGAATATCTGTTGTCGGACTTTTCCAGGATATGGGCGAAAATGAGTGGCACAGGATATGTAACACTAACATAGATTCTGTGTTTAACTGTTGCCATTTTGCTGTTAAAGACATGATGAAGCGACACTGTGGCAAGATTATTAATATATCTTCTGTGTGGGGATTGTACGGTGCAAGCTGTGAGGTTGCATATTCAGCAACCAAGGGGGCAGTCAATTCATTTACAAAAGCACTTGCAAAGGAACTTGCTCCAAGTGGTATTCAGGTCAACGCTGTTGCCTGCGGAGCTATTGACACGGAGATGAACGGTCATCTCTCAGATGATGACAAGGCTTCCCTTGCCGAAGAAATTCCTGCAGGCCGTTTTGGAAGCCCGCAGGAAGTCGCTAAACTTGTTAAATCTCTTTCCGGAATGAACAGCTATCTTACCGGTCAGATAATAACTCTTGATGGCGGCTGGATTTAATCAGCCTGTATAACTTTTATCAATATTAATCACGGCGCGGCACTCACTCTGCTTCTCCGTGATTTTTTTCTGAATCTGTTTCTTTATCTCATCATCTGAAAGATGATAATTATAAGGAACAAGCACATCAAATATAAGATTCGTTATATATGGGCCTTTAACAGTCCTGAAATCATGTATATCCAGTTCCTCACCTACTGACTTTACAACCTCAGTAGTCATCTTTCGCAAATGATTTATCACCTCATCATCTGTAACTACCGGATCCATATGTATGCTTATAAAACATTTCATGCGCTTTTCAACTCTTCTTTCAGCCATGTCTATATAATCATGTGCTTCCATCATGTCCATATTAGCCGGAACCTCTGCGTGAAGCGATGCATATACTCTGCCCGGACCGTAATTATGCACAATCAGGTCGTGAACTCCTATTATATGCTTATCCTGAAGAACAATATTCTCAAGTTCCTGTACAAATTCTTTCGTTGGTGGCTGCCCAAGAAGTGGCTGCAATGTATCTTTTGCCGCACCAAAACCAGCTAATATTACAAATACAGCAACAACAACTCCTGCTATTCCATCTATATTAATATCAGAAAACAGGGTAAGAAGCACTCCTATAAGGACTACTGATGTTGCAACGCAGTCTGACAGGCTGTCTGTAGCCGTTGCCTTCATTGCTGCAGAATCTACTTTATTGCCAAGATATTTGTTGAATTTTGCCATCCACATTTTCATAAGGATTGATAACACAAGTATAATAAGAGATGGTACGGATACCTCAAGCGGCGTAGGATGAAGTATTTTTCTGAATGATGTTGTCAGCAGTTCAAAGCCCATAATTATAATTGCTCCTGATACTATGAAGCCCGATATATATTCGATTCTTCCATGACCATACGGATGTTCATAATCAGCCGGCTTTCCAGCAAGCTTAAAGCCTATAAGTGTAACAATTGAAGATCCTGCATCCGATAAATTATTGACCGCATCCGCCATTATTGAAACCGATGCCGTAAGCACTCCTGCAAGTATCTTTGCTAAAAACAGTATAAGATTACAGATTATTCCCACAATCCCGGCAAACACACCGTATCTTGTACGGACTTCGGGGTTCTTCGTCTTATCATAATCTTTTACAAACCTCTTAAGTAATAAATCTATCATTTCCTTCTCCTTCATGCCCTCTGGCATATTTACATTAAGTATATACTATATTGGACTTAATTTAAAGATTCATATTTTTTGATTTACAGTATATACCCAAAAGGATTATAATAGGAATGATTATTGTATTTAATCATTACAAATATCTTGGAGGACAACAATGTTAGACTTTGAAAAGGTAATACCAGAGGATGTAGGAATATCTTCCACAGGACTTATCAGCTTTGCCAGAAAGCTTGAATATAACAACCTTCCGATGCACAGCATAATTGTTATGCGACATGGTAAAATATGTATGGAAAGCTACTATGCACCATACACGAGAGACACTCTCCACAGAATGTTTTCTGTCACCAAATCTTTCGTTTCACTTGCCATCGGACTGCTTGCAGATGAAGGGAGAATCTCACTTGATGACCATATTGCAGATTATTTTCCTGAAAAGCAGCCAGAAACAGGCGTGCACCCGTATATGCAGATGCTCACAATAAGGCAGATGCTCACAATGAGAACATGCCATGATGTGAATGCATACAAAATCGGAGGTTCCCCTGACTGGGTAGGTTCTTTCTTCACTGTTACACCCGACCATGTTCCTGGAACTAATTTCTCTTATGATACAGCTTCAACACATACATTGGGTGCACTTGTTGAAAAGCTCACAGGTATGGAACTGCTTGATTATCTGAGGACGAAATTCTTAGACGAATTGAGTTTTTCTAAAGAAGCATTTATATTAAAATCTCCTGATGGAAAAGTAAGCATGGGCGGTTCAGGAATGTGTGCAACACCACGGGATATCCTTAAGGTTATGTATGTTGTATCTCAGAATGGTAAACTTGATGGAAAGCAGTTGCTGCCTTCCGGATATCTTAAGGAGGCAACTGTTAAGCAGAGTGACCCTTATGGAAAATCAGGTTCATGGGAAGAAATGCAGGGCTATGGCTACCAGATATGGATGACAACTCACAATGGTTATGCATTTTTTGGTATGGGTGGACAGCTTGCCGTATATTACCCGGATAAAGATGTTATTCTTGTTACCACTGCTGATGCACAGGGTCGTCAGGGTGGAGTACAGCTGATATATGATACATTTTACGAAGAAGTATACAGCCATATTGATACATGTACTGATAATGGTGATTATAAAGAATTCCAGAAGTTCGAGAACTCTCGCCAGCTTCTTGTTGAACCTGGCGAATATAGTTCAGACCTTATAAACAAAATCAACGGACAGAGCTATGAATTTGACACTAATCCATGTGGTGTAACAGACATAAAGCTCACATTTAACGGGGATGAAGGAACATTTTTCTATACTAATGCAACAGGAAATCACGAGCTGCATTTCGGACTCGGAAAGAATGTTTTCCAGAACTTCCCTGATTATAATTTCAAATGTGGTGCAAGCGCAGCTTTCAGAGCAGACAATAATCTTCTTATCAAAGTGCAGATTATTGATAGTTCCGTCGGCAATATGTATATATCATTAAGCTATATTGATGATTATGTTACAGTTATGATGAGAAAGCTTGAAGAGAGTTATTTTAATGAATACGATGGAGTATTCAGCGGTAAATTAAGCATTTAGATATCAAAGGGCGGTCACACTCACCTGTATGACTGCCCTTTTCCTTTACTTTTCTATGATTCTTCCTTCACTAATCTCAATTATCTCGTCAGAGAGCATCTCAAGTTCTTCCTTATCGTGGCATGCAATTATGATAAGTGCGCCTCTCTTCTTCTGTTCCTCAAGTATCTCATGAACCTGCTTTGCTCCTGCTTCATCAAGTGCGTTGATAGGCTCATCAAGTATGATAAGGCCAGGATTCTCCATGTATGCTGCAGCAATTCCAAGCTTCTGCTTCATACCAAGAGAATACTTCCTGTAAGTTCTCTTATCATCAGGGTCAAGCCCCACCTGACGTATTACCTCTCTTATATGTTCATCATCAACTCTGTTCTGGATTGAAGCAAGCACCTTAAGATTCTTAAAACCTGTATAATTACCGATAAATGCGGGATTCTCTATTAGCACTCCGACACTGTCCGGAAATGTCATATCCTTTCCAAGAATCTTGCCATCTATCTCAACAGTTCCCTCTGTTGCTGATATAAGACCGCATATAACCCTCATAAGCATTGTCTTTCCTGAGCCATTCTTTCCCTTTAAGCCATACACTTTACCGCTTGTAAGTTCCAGATTAACATTATCAAGAACCTTTGCCTTCTTTATAACCTTTGAAACATTTGTAAGCTTTATTACCATAATTACACCCTCCAATCACTTTTCTTTAATATATCCATTTGCCTAAACGAAGCATATCCTGCAATTACAGAAACGACTATCAGCACAATATCTGCAATAACCGTCAGCGTAAGGCTCCCGCCTTCAGGTGTATACATAATATTTCTTAACGCCATGAAGCCGTTACCTATAAACAGGAATGACCTGAAAAATACTCCCATAATCAGTATAACTACGACAGCAATGTACCCGATAATCGGTCCCATAATCTGTGAAACGCATATCTGTACAAGGCATATTGCAATTGTTGTGAGAAGCCCCACAATAATCATATACACTGTAAGTCTTGTAAGATTCGGATTATTCTTTATCAGTGTTTTGTCGTAACCGTCTATACTGATACACACCTGTTTATTGACCTGCAGGCTCAGTCTTCCGCCTGCCAGCGAAACACCGGCTATCTCAAGTATTAAGATTCCATAACAGATACATGCAGTAAACACTGCCCATATACATTTGGATAACCACCATACCAGCTTCTTACCTGCTCTCATAAGCACCATTCCGCCATAACCGTTAATATCCTTGAATGGATAGTTACCTATTGCAAAGCCAATAAGAATATTAGGAAGTATGTATGCTGTCGGAATATTAATATCTGTCTGTACATCCACAATCCAGCGCATCCCGCGAAACATATATAATATGATATCCGATGATGTGTATTGTCCCATAAAATGTTTTGTCTTACAGCGCACAAGAAAGTCTGTTATAAGAACAGCATATACCACTGCAATCAGAAGAAATTTCTTCCACTGATGCACTATTCCATTAATGAAATCATATTTTATCTGAAAAATCACATTTTTCATCTGAAAAAGTCCTTTCTTCTGATAATAACAGTTGTTACCAGTGACACAGCCAGACACAGTATCAGCGGATACAATATATTCCGCCATATCTGCACACCGTTCATATAGATATTGCCTCTTAACTTGTAATAATATGTAAGAAATCCCATATACGCCATGTTCTCAAAGCTGCTCACAGCCAGGGCAGCAAGGAAACCTGCCCACTGGTTATTAGTAAGCCACCACATAATCATCATAAGCGTGCCTGATACATACAGTATTGCAAATGCTTCTATAACAAATGCAATTATAAAAAGCCACAGTGATGGGCGGTTCTGTACTATATCTCCTGTTGCCATGAATGCCTTGCTGAATTTTTCATCCCAGTTATATACTTTTCCTGTCATCAGATACCCGGCTGTTAAAGTTACTACCGTAATATACACAGAGAAAAATCCTGCTGCCACAACCATATTAATCTGTGAATTAATCCACACATTTCTTACATTCTTTCTTCTTATAACTATTGCACTGTTCAAATCATATTTCTGAATATAAAGAACATAAAACAATACAAATGGAACAACATATCTCCACATTGTACTTACATTCACACTGATAAGTGCATCATACAGGCACGGATTTCCATTAATAACGGACTGACTCACAAGTTTTAGAATTATATCCATCGGTACAAGTGCTGTTACTAATACAAACACTGCCGCCGTAAGTGCAGCCTCGCTTACATTAAATAATAATTTTAATTTCTTCATCCATCTATACCCCTGATTACAATCGCCTGTCTTACTGGATAAGCCTTAAAACACAGATATATATCTTCATGAAGGAGCTTATCCAGCTTCTTTTCACTCAGATAATTTTTACTAATGACATATGCCAGTGTAAAGTCTTTGACCTCGCCTTTATCAACAGATACATTATCTTCACATACCATTCCCTGATTTTCATATCCATCCGGGTATATAACAAGATTAGAGTCTGTCACAATACTGAACATATTAAACTTATCCTGTGACTCATTCTGAACTTTAACCTTTAAAACTATATAATTAAACCTGCCCAGTTCCTTAACACTGGCGCTGTATTTTTCATTAACTTCCCGTTCAGTGCAGTAATCAATTCCTGTAACCGTAATCTTTATCCCATCAGAATACTGTACCCATTCATCCTTCTCTACAATTTCTTCTTCCGGCTCTGGAAATCTGTGATTCACATCTATATATCCAACTGCAACTACTACAGCAATTACTGCCATTATTATAAATGTAATTATAAACGGGTGCTTTCTTATGCTGAATCTGCCTTTAGTATGTTTCATGCTTAAGCCCTCCTATAAAATACACAACAACTCCAAGTATCAGTAATACTGCTATATACACTATGAACGATGCTCCTGTATTGGTCTGTGCCATATTAAAAAGCTTTGTCGGTGCAATACCTCTCAGCCATTTCTTATCAGACATGCGCAGTATCGCATTTGCAAATTCAGTAATAATATATGGTGCAAGCATAGCCACAAATCTGTTATTAACTATATTAGATACAATAAGTGCTATTGTTGCCATAAGACCTCCGCACACAAAAAGCAGAATCATATACATAATCATATAAATGTGTGGATGTGTATAAAATATTGCTGACCATATACTTTTTGGAGAACTTGCAAATACACCAACCGGCCACACAAGTGATGGAAGAATAGTTATCGCAGTCAGGTAATTAATAAGCAATGGCATAACCACTACCACACCTCCCGTCACAAACACTGCAATATATTTGGCAGCAAGATAATTAAACTTAGCTGTTCTCGTTACATAATTCTTAATAATTCCACTTTTAATATCTGACAGATATGTAACTGCATACGGCATAGCCGCCAGTATCGGAATCAGCCTTATAAACAGACTGTATTCAAATGATACTCCATTACCTATCCACACCTGAAATGCACTTATCGGCATAAGTGTGGCATTATCAGGCATATATCCCATCAGCGGATTCATGGCTGCCGGTATAATCCTGGTTATAATCTGTGCTATGCTTAACCCCATCCCAATTATAAGAGCCAGCCACAGACTCCAGCTTTTAAATGCCCTTTCGAGCTCTGTCTTAATCATCACCTTCATACTGTTTTCCTCCCGGCTACTTGTCTATATCAAGCTTTACTATCGGAGAACCAACAGGAAATGCTTTATCAGTTGTACTGTAGCATGTATACAACGAATCTATAGTAAGACCATCTGTTGTTATATCCTTATATGTATCTATATATTGACCTCCAACATTAGCAGTTGTTCTTGTGTAAGAAGTAACAAATTCATAAGGAATGACCTCCATTGCAACAACCTCTTTAGTTTCTCCCGGCTTAATTGTAAGATGATGTCTGAATATTTCATGGTCATCATGAATATTAAGATATGATTGTCTGCTTTCTATGGTTGAATAATATGTTGCATCGTCCTGTTCGTTATATCTGAAGCAATACAAACGGAATCCGTTCGACAGAAACTGAAAATCTTCATCACCATTATTAGTAATCTTTAACTTCATCAGCAGGGCAACCTGCTTGATACCTTTTCTATCATTTGCAAATGTTCCATCTTCATTAATCATCTTGTCATATGCACTGAATTTTTCTGGTGTTTCAGTATCATATTTTATATATTCAGCTATGTCCTCCTCGCTCATCAGCTTGGATAACTCATCAACATTTTCAGCAATGGCTGTTTCACCTATACTGTATGTAAATTTGGTAACCAGTTTCCCTGTATAAATCTCCATATCAACATCTGAATATCTTTCAGCATATTTAGGACTACTTGAAACCATTCCCGCAAACACATTATCAACTTTGTTCTCACGTGATTCGTTCTCCTGAATAATTCCTGTCTGATTGGTCTGATTCTCTACGGCTTTGCTTGTCTCCTGAAAACGCTTCACATCTTCAATGCTCTGTCTGCTGCAGCCTCCCATTAATAATATTCCTGCCATAAGGACCGGAATAATTAAACATTTTCTTCTCCCCATAAGTACCTCCTTGATATAAGTTCTCTTACACTTATATACGAAATACATTTGTAAAAAGTTGAAAAATAATAAAAAATTCCCGGCAGACCATTGTGTATTCACACTTCCGGTCTGCCGGGAATCATTAATTATAATCAATTATCAAATTGTTAATTAGAACATAAGTCTTAATACCCATGTAAGGAAATTAACTGCAACATATGAGATTGCCATTATTAGAGGTATCTTCTTCTCATCCTTGCATAATGCTCGGATTGCTATGTATACAAATGCATATCCTGCTACATTAGAAAATACTGTTACACATGAAGATATTCTGTCAATGAATCCTACTGATGTAAGACCTGTTACCCAACTGAGTAACTCTGCTGGTATACCAAGTACTGCTGTAATGGCATATACTGCAAGACCCTGCATATATGTAACATTAGCCTTGTTAAACACCTTTGCAAGAAGCATAACTGCAAGTGCAATTACAGCCGCTGCTACTGCTACCAGAAGAATTTCAAGAAGCATGTTCTTGAATATTGAGCCTGCTGGATATGGCTTGGTATTAGTATATGAGCTGTAGTAAGATGAAAGTAAGCTGTCAAGTTCTTTACTTCCTGTTGTAACCTTTGCCTTACTGTTAGCAATTAACATATCAAATAATCTTGTAAGCATGTTAATGATTGCCTGACCGCCAATAAGTATTGCAATCATAATAACATTAGCTTTAGCAACGAATGCTGATACTGTTTCTACCGGTGATGTAAACAATCCCTTCAACACATTAACATAATCAAGGGCTGCATTAGCTCCTGCCTTCTTAACAGCATCCATCTGCTGTGAAGCCTGCTGCTGGTTAAAGCCCTGCTGATATGTCTGCTGACCTGCTCCCTGCTGGAATGTCTGCTGTGCTGCTCCCTGTTGGAATGTCTGCTGTGCTGCTCCGGCTGGCTGCTGTGCTGCCTGCTGGTTAAATTCCTGCTGTGGCTGTGCCGCTCCGGCTGGCTGCTGTGCCTGCTGACATGTACAGACTTCTCCATCCTGTAACTGTCTTCCACAATACTTACAAAAACTCATTTTTTTCCCTCCTTAAAGTAAAAGTTATAATATTGTATGGCTGTTGTCTCAACCTTTTTTATAATACCATATATATTTATTGTAAACAATGGTCATATATGCACATTTCAATATAGTAAACTGTTATAAATTGAACTTTAATGCTTTAACATACCACATTTATCAAGTATGAACTCCATTCTCTTTTCATATGAATGAAACTTCTCTGCTTTTTCATGTCCGTTTCTTGCAATCTGTGCACGCTCATCCTCATGATTAAGATAATATTCTGTCTTTCTTAACAAGTCATCATGGCTTTCGTAATACACATAGTCTTTTCCATTCTCGAAAAAATCCATATATTCAAGCTGGAAGCTGGTCATAAGAAATCCACCTGCACCGACAATATCCCACGCCCGAAGCGGAATTCCCGTACGGATATTGCGCATTACAGGATTAATATTAATCCTGCTGCAATTAAACACCTTCGGCATATCTGTCATATAATTAACTGCACCCTTAAGATTAACCCCTATAAGCTCTTTATCCGGATCATCCGTATAGAGGTCTGTCGGAAAATGCTTTGCAAGCTTGTTAAGTATCTGCACCCTCTCTATATTAGCGAGTTTGAAGCCTAAAAATGTTGATGAAAACACAAGTGCAATATCTGAAAATGCCCGTTCATCCTGCTTAAAATCCATAAGCTCACATAACTTTTCAAGTATATCAACTGTAAGCACCTTATCAAATATGCTGTCACCATAGATTTCCATCTGTGCTGCCATTGCCGCATCAAAATATCCTCTTAAATATTCCGGCAGCTTATCCTTTATTCCATCGTATGAATTTCTGTGATACATTCCACCGACAAATGATACTTCACTGTGCCATTTGTTCCGTTCAGCAGCAGTAAGCGAATCCGTTATTTTATCAACTCGGGAGCAGTTTACAGCAAGTGGGAGATACCACACATTTTCTGCCCCAAGATTTTTTAGTTCCTCACAATAAAATCTGTCAAATATAAATATATAGTTGCATTTATTAAATAATGACTGATGATACAGTGATATAAGCGGACTATCTACCGTCCATGCAATATATTTTTTCCCAAGTTCTTCACATAAATCCGATACATGCGGAAAATAATTAAGTGAAAAAACACAGTCGTATGCAGAAAAGACCTGCCTAAGCTCCACATAATCGCGGAGCTTAAAGCCGGTCTCATCATCCTTGTCTATTACTGTTTCTGTGTAATCATGTACCTCATGTCCGAAATATTCAATCGCAGACTTTACATCATCCTGATTGAACACCTTCCATCTGTATAAAAGTATTCTCATTGTGCACATGCCTTTTCAAGTACTTCAAAATAGTTCTCAAATGTTTTACAACAGCATTCATAATTATCAATTATTATTCCATCAACGCGCAGGCCGATTAGTGCGAAAGACATTGCCATTCTATGGTCATTATATGTGTCAACTACACCTGGCTTAACATTGGCTGGAGATATCTCTATACGATCTCTTCCCTCTTTGACATCAACACCAAGATTGTTAAGCTCGTTGACCATAGCCTCAATTCTGTCTGATTCCTGTAATCGTATATGTTCAATATTCTTGATGACCGTTGTTGTTTTTGCAAATGGAGCAATAGCTGCAAGTGTCATTGACTGGTCTGAGAAATCATTCATATCAACATCCACACCGCAATATTCTCCATCCTTAGGTCCGCTGACGCATATACCCTCGCGTTCCTCTGTCACAGCACACCCCATCTGCTTAAGCACATCTATGAACTTAAGGTCACCCTGCATTGAATTTGAATGTACACCTTTGACAATAGCTGTTCCGCCTGTAAGAGCTGCTGCTGCATAAAAGTAGCAGGCTGCTGAAACATCCGGTTCAATATAATATGTCTGTGGATAGTAACCCGAACCCGCAGGGACTACATATTCTGCCCCTTTATGGTCTACCACACATCCAAACTGTTCCATCATCTTAGCTGTTATACGCACATATGAACCTTCTGTTTTATTACTTGTAATATGAACATGTATTCCTTCTTCAAGCATCGGAGATGTCATCATAAGCGCACTTAAGAACTGTGTGCTTTCACTTATACTTATTGAAACATGATTCTGTGGTTTCTTTCCACCATATGCTGCACCTTTTACATTAACCGGAAGATGTCCGTCTTTCTCAAGAAACTCAATCTCTGCTCCCATACTCTGTAATGCTTCAAAAAGCGGAAGCATAGGTCTTTTCTTCATCTGTTCAGAAGCTTCAATTGTATACTCACCATCTGATAACGCAAGCATGGCTGTAAGGAATCTTGCCGCTGTTCCGGCACTTCCTACATTGATTGTTGCTCTCTTCTTTGGAATATCTCTTCCATGTCCATGAATGATAACATATCGTTCAACTTCGTTTACTTCGATAATATATCCAAGTGCGATAAGACTTAAAAGAAAATGTCTCGAATCGTCACTGAACAAAACTCCTTTAAGGGTACATTCACCCTGTGATAAAGCTGCCATAAGCAGCGCTCTGTTAGTAATACTCTTTGAACCAGGCACTTCAACTGTACAGTGAATCGGGTGGTCCAGCTTCTTAACCTTGTACTGTGACATAATTTTACTACTCCATTAACCGTAATTATCTCTCGTCCATATCAACATATGGTCTGTGATGTCCAACATATTTGTATGCAGGACGGATAATCTTGCCTGCATTAACAAGTTCCTCAAGTCTGTGTGCGCACCAGCCTGAAATTCTTGAAGTTGCAAACATAGGTGTAAACATTTCTTCTGGAATACCAAGCATTGTGTATACAAATCCACTATAGAAATCGACATTGGCACAGACTGGCTTAAACATCTTTCTCTTGTTCATGATAAGCTGTCCTGCCTCGCTTTCAACAAGTTCATATAATGCAAATTCTTTCTGCATTCCCTTCTCTTCTGAAAGCTGTTTCGCAAATTTCTTAAGAATAACTGCTCTAGGATCTGAGTTAGTATATACCGCATGACCCATACCATAGATAAGTCCGGCATGGTCAAATGCTTCTTTGTCAAGGATCTTGTTAAGATATGTACATATCTCATCTTTATTGTCCCAATCGCTGCAATGTGCCTTAATATCTGTAAACATTTCCTGAACCTTTAAGTTAGCACCACCGTGCTTAGGTCCTTTAAGAGAAGCGATTGATGAAGCTATTGCTGAATATGTATCTGTTCCTGATGAAGTAACAACATGAGTTGTGAATGTTGAGTTGTTACCACCACCATGCTCTGCATGAAGAACAAGACAAATATCAAGAACCTTTGCTTCAAGTTCTGTAAAGTCACCGTCATCTCTTAACATATAGAGGATATTCTCGGCTGTTGAATAACCCTTCTTAGGATTCTTTATCATAAGTGTTCCATCAAGCTTAAAATGTCTGTATGACTGATAAGCATATACTGAAAGAAGAGGCATCTTGGCTATAAGCTGAAGACTCTGTCTTAATACATTAGGAATTGAAATATCATCCGGTTTCTCATCATATGAATAAAGACTTAAGATACTCTTCATAAGCGAATTCATAAGATTAGTACTTGTAGCTTTCATAATAACATCTCTGATGAATGCCCCTGAAAGTTCCTGAAGGTCTGTTAAGATTCTTATAAATCTGTCTAACTGATCCTTGTCTGGAAGTACTCCGAATAACAGAAGATATGTTGCTTCTTCAAATCTGAATCTGTCAAGGCTGCTTCTCTTGATAAGCTCCTCAACATTATATCCCTGAAAATATAATTCTCCATCTACAGGTATCTTTCTTCCGTGAACACTCTGGTTACCTAATACATCTGATATCTCTGTAAGACCTGTAAGTACGCCGTTACCATTGCTGTCACGAAGACCTCTCTTTACATCATACTCTGTATACAGATTCTGATCGATTATACCTGAGGCTGTACACTCTTTTACAAGTTCCTCAAAATCGCTCTTATCTACTGTTGAAAGTTCCATCATTTCCTGATTGTTCATGGCTTTCCTCCTCCTGATTATTTCCCGCATAGCTAAACGCAGATGAAGATATTATATCTGCTACTAATAGTGTTTGTCAATTTACTGCTGGCTGTTTTCTGTCTCATTTCTCATCCCGATTACAGCATCAGCAAGCTGCCTCAGATCATCTGCACTTCCCTGGGTAAACCCTTTCTTGCCTACAACCAGACAGTTATCATCCCCAACAAACAGATATATATTATCAGGATCCTGATTCCATTTCACAATATCATTCCAACTGAATGTATCACTGTCGTTTTCTTCATCTGTAATAATAATATTCTCTGCATCTATCTCATATGAGAATTTAATTCCTACCATCTTTCCATATATATTATGGAATTTCTTCTTATTGCTCTTATCCATTCCAACCATTCCAATGTATAAGAATACCACTGCAACAAGCCCGAACAGTACTATCATAAATGTGTCCGCCTGCTCATTACCTGTCATCTTAAGAACAAGCTCTCTTATCATCATCATTCCGAATATAAGTCCGAACAGGTTATAAGCAAGCTTGAATGTCTTATATCTGCTGTTGTCAAAATTGCTGGCGCGCATGGCACCTTCCATACATTCTTTCGTAAATGCTGTTTCATTCTTTATTGTCATGAATTCCTCCCTGTATAACACTACATTATGAACGCCTCTTTAGCAGGCTTTATCTAAAGAATAATTTTAAGCCCGGCGGGGAGGTGTGTCAATGTTATATTGTGACTGGGGCCGGCTCTGGTTTTGTAGCATATATTGGATGAATCTGCTATAATGCTGTTATACATTTCCTATAAGGATATCTATGTTTCAAGATTTATAGGCATATTATTATTGATGAAGAATTGTATGGTATGATTTTTTTGTCATGATACCTATAGATAGTCGTATATTATGACAGCTTATAGGTACTTCCTACACTTTTTTCTATTTCATCAGACATTATCCTTGCCAGAAAGCTGAAAAATACCTATAAACAACACAGTTTTATGTCATCTATAGGTATTTACAATGAAATCTGCGCTTTATGAGCAGGAATCATACTATTTCTGCCTATAAACAAAATAAATAATATCTTCTTATAGGTTTTTTCAATATTCTCTGACAATACTGCGCAAGTATTTCACAGATAAATGTCTGTGAAATCAGAAAACAGAAAAATGTATGGATAGCCTAAAGACAAAGACATGAAAACCAGTACATCGTTTTCGAAATAACTACACCATTCACTTGCCTGCAAAAAGAAAGGAGTCTTCTTATGAAACTTGCTTGTATTACCGGAGCATCTTCCGGCATCGGAAAAGAATTTGCATATCTGCTTTCAGACCTTGAATATGACCTGATTCTTGTTGGAAGAAACTCAGCGGCGCTTCATGAAATTGCTGATAATGTAGCTGTCAGGTGCAAATGTATCACATGTGATTTATCTGATGAAAAATCATGTGTAAAGCTTGGCAAAAAACTCCGCAAATATCCACTTGATATTATGATTAATAATGCCGGATTCGGAGAACTTGGCACATTTGCTGAAACGAAATTAAAGAATGATATCAACATGATTAATGTTAATATTAAAGCTGTGCATATACTTACAAAGGCCGTACTTCCGGGCTTTATACAACGTGACAGGGGCTACATCATGAATGTGGCGTCAAGTGCCGGGCTGCTTCCTGGTGGACCATATATGTCTACCTATTATGCAACCAAAGCATATGTAACAAGCCTTACTACTGCAATACACGGGGAACTACGCGACTTAAAGAGCAACGTTCACATAAGCATGCTCTGTCCAGGTCCTGTTGATACCAACTTCAACAATGTTGCCAATGTAAAGTTCGCATTATCCGGAATTCCTGCTGATTACTGCGCCTATTATGCACTTTGTAAAATGTTTACAGGCAAACTTACCATTGTTCCGACATTTACAATGAAAGCCGGAGTTTTTGGCAGCAGATTCCTGCCAAGACAGGTGCTTGCCTTTATGACAGGTCACCAGCAGAAAAAGAAGACAGACAATATCTGATATGATACTGCCTGTCACTGATTTAGAATTTTTTTGAAAATATAATATTCTTTCTTTCAACAAGCATTGCCTTGTTGAAGAACACATCAACTGCAGCCTTGTAATCAGCCATTCTCTGGGATTTCTTGATTGCCTTGATTTCTTTTTTGCAATCATCAAACACATATTCCATATAACACCACATTTCTTTCATTCTGTGTATGGCATGTGTATCTCCCGGCATTATGGCTGTGCGGGCTGCGTATACAAGGTCGTGAAGCTCTTTCATCAGCTTCTTATCTGCATTAAGGTCTCGCACCATCGCCTCAGGATTATCATCTGTTAATACATTAATCAGTCCGGGGTCCGCGATAAGCCCTCTTCCAAGCATAAATGTATCAACCTCCGGAAACATCTCCTTCATCTCAAGGAAATTCTTCCTTGTAAATATATCTCCGTTAAGCACTAATTTATTCCTGCTGTTATCCACTGCGTATCGGAAAGCGTCAAGATGCAGCTCATTTCTGTAGTAATCTGTACGCACTCTCGGATGAACAATAAGTTCCTCAAGAGGATAAGAATTATACACCTCCATTATCTGTGGAAAACTGTCATCATCTTCATCACCGATTCGTGTCTTGACCGAAACCTTAATATTTTCTCTTATAAATGCATCCTCAAACACCTCATCAAGAAAACGGTCGAGCTTTTCTGTGTCGCGAAGCATTCCTGAGCCTTTATCCTTTGAAACAACTGTGCCTGACGGACAGCCGGCATTAAGATTAATCTCGCTGTAGCCGTATTTTTCATAAAGCATTTTTGCTGTCCATATAAAATCCTTAGCTTCATTAGTCATGACCTGTGCAACCGTATATGTATCCTTATTATGCCCGCGGTCTATGTCTCTTATTTCTCTTGCAAGAAAATTCTCTGACTTATTAGGTGAGATAAACGGTGTAAAATATTTTGTAATTCTGCCTTTTCCAAATGTTTTCTCATAGGCATTACGGTATGTAAAATCTGTAAGCCCCTCCATCGGGGCCATATATATAGTATTGCTCATATACTGTATCTTTCTGTTATTCTAATGTAAATGTGCCGTTGCTGTTAGTCACAATGGCTGTCTCGAAAAATTCTTTTACTGCCTTTATCATGTATTCTGTGTCCATAATTCCTGCTGTCTCGTAAGGTGAGTGCATTGCAAGCTGCGCAAGCCCGATATCTACTGTGTTCATTGACACATGGCAGTTAGCTATATTTCCAAGTGTTGAACCACCCGGAATATCTGAACGGTTAGCAAATTCCTGTGTCGGAACTCCTGCCCTTGTACATATTTCTTTAAATATTGCCGCAGAAACCGCATCTGTTGTGTATTTCTGGTTGGCATTGTATTTGATGACTATACCTTTGTTCATATGAGGTCTGTTAGTCGGATCAGCTTTCTCCTGATAATTAGGATGAACCGCATGCGCATTGTCCGCTGAAAGCATGAAAGAACCTGCACACGCCCTTATATAATCCTCATTATCCTTGCCGGCACACGCAGCTATACGCATAAGCACATCTGATAAAAATGTTGAATCTGCTCCCTGCTTGGTGCTGCTGCCAACCTCTTCATTGTCAAATACCGCACATACCGCAACGCTTTCCTGGTTGCTCTCATCACTGTCTATAAGCGCATTCATGCATGAATATGCACACATCACATCATCAAGTCTTGGTGCTGATATAAATTCATTATCCGCACCCCATATAGTTCCTGCCTGTCTGTTGTACAGAAACAGATCACTGCTTATCACTGACTCTTTATCTGTCTGTGCAGCGTCTGCTATTATGCTGTCAAAAAGCCCTTTGGATTCTGTCTCTCCTATAAGCGGTATCATATCCTTCTGTACATTATAATTAAGCCCTGTGTTGGCTTCCCTGTTCATGTGAATTGCAAGATTAGGAATTATGCATAAATCCCTGTCTACATTTACAAGGACTGGCTTTAATACTGCACCTTCCCTTACTATTGCCCTTCCTGCAACTGAAAGAGGCCGGTCAAACCACGGTGCCATAAGCATCCCGCCGTATTTTTCCACATTTAACGAAACGTAATTCTTGTCCGGTGTCAGCTCAGGATTCTCTTTTACCTTAAATGACGGTGAATCACTGTGTGCGGCTGCAATCTGATAATTGATAAAGCCCTCTGCCGCCGGCATTCTGAAAGCTATTATGGAAGAATCATTTCTTGTTACATAGTATTTGCCACCCGGTATAAGATGCCATCTGTCCCTCTCATTAAGGCGCACAAATCCGGCGTCGTCCAGCAAATCCATAAAATTCGCCGTTACCTGAAATGCTGTAGGACTTTTTTCTATGAATGACATCATATCTTTTGATACATTTATAAATGTGTTTTCTTCCATACACTCCTCCGTTCTATCTTCTGCGTCTGTTATGTCTTCTTTTTCTTTTATTATTCTGTACCATCATGACTACTGTTATAATTATTACAACAACTATTACCACCAATATTACTGCAAATACTGCTGTACTTTCTTTCATTCCTTTTTTGACAGCCGTGCCTGATGCTTTATTGTCTGTTGCCTGTGTATTATCGTCTGTTACTACATTTGCAGCATATTCCCTGTAAACGGTCTGATTGCACAGGCTGCATGTTCCTGCCTCTATTCCGTCTTTCTTGTCTGTTCCCGTAGCTTCCTTTACAACACTATAATTGTCAACCTTATGCTCATGTATTGTGTAAGTGTCTGAATATGTGTAGCCACATGTTTTACAGGTGTGTGTTGTATATCCAAAGTCTGATGCTGTTGCCTCTGTCACTACATCTGTGTATGAAGGATTGCTGCACATTTCAGGAAGGAGTGTAACTGAATAATCATATGTTTCATTTCTCTTGAAATCTGATGTGAAGCCTGAATATGCATATGTCCAGTTCATGACCTCACCCATATTTGCCTGACAGTATGCACGGCGGTCTGTATTGTCCTCGAAAAATGTTATCATTCCCTTAACTTTGTTGTTAAGCACTTCGCCCTGATATGTCTTTGACAGTTCCAATGGATATACCATATACATGCCGACAAGTCCGCCATCATGCACATATCCGTGGTCTGAATCATATCCGTCTATTGTTATAGAACAATTTCTTATATTAAGGAAGCCGGCTGCGTAAGCACCACCCATAAACTGCTCATCTCTTACGGCTGCATCTGTATCAACGCAGACAAGTGTTACATCTGTAGTGATGTTATCAAGATTGCCGCTTCCAAATCCTGCAATTCCACCTGTTCCCCACATCTTAGCTGAATCTGTGAGTGACACATATGTATCCTTAATCATACAGTCTGATATATCGCTGTCGTCCGCAAGCCCTGCTATTGGTGCCGCAAAACATGGTTCTGTTGTAGTAATCTCAATTCTTGCTCCATATATATCCAGTCCTGTTACTTTCGCACCTGTAAGCACTCCAAAGAAGCCTGCACCGTATGTTTCGTACTCTTTTCTGTTGCCGTCATAGGTCTTCATTGTCTTCTTGCTTACTGTCTTTACTGACAGGTTAAGTATGCTGTGTCCATTACCGTCAAATGTTCCCGAAAAATTCCATGGTGTCCACTCAACTCCTGTCATATCTATATCTGTCATCAGTTTATAATTTCCTGACGCACTCTTAGCTGCTTCCACAAGTTCTGACGCTGTTCGGATTTCTGTGTATTCTGATGCTGTCTGATTTGCTGTACTTCCTGTTACAGTGCTTCCTGTCACAGTGCTTTCTGTTGTCTGTGTATCTGCATTTGCCATATTAACCGGAAGTGCTGTTGCCGCAAGTATTACTGCTGCTATCGCTGCAGCCTTTTTAATGTATGATTTGTTAAACATATTACTGCCTTTCTTTCCCTATACAATTCATTGGCTTTCCCAGCCGGGTTTGATTATAGCTCAAAGAAATGATGCGGTCTAGGGGGTATTGTGTTTTAGTTTTGGTGATTATGAGAGGGGGAAGGGAGAACGGACGCCGGGTTAATTGGCATATTTCCTTCCGCAGACCCGCTCCCGCTCGATGAAAAACGTAGCGGTACTAAACTCGCCCGTGGCAGCCGCCAAAGGCGGCTCCCTCGCCTCGTTAAGTGCCAACGTTTTCCAACGGTCTGCTCCAGGAAATATACACAATTAACCCGGCTGGCTCTCTCCCTGCCTCTTACAATCCCGAAACTAACACCTGACGATATCGCTTCGCTCACCTGGGTCTGCAAAAATTTTGAGGTGAGCCTTCATTCAACACCCGTCCCGGTCACACCCCCCTCCGGAAGTCCCCCGATGAGCCTGCAACATCGTGAGGGGCGGCAACGTAAGCGGCGGGCGCGTGGATAGTGTTAGTTTCAGACCGTTAAAAAACGCCTGCACTTAATGAGCTGGGAGCCGCATTTTATGCGGCAAACCAGTGAATTTAGTACAGTTGCGTTTTCCACCGAGCGAGAGCGTGTCTGAAAATGACACTATCCCTCGCCCACAGCGTCCGTCTGCCACAACCTCCCGTATGTCACAACTCGAACTTCAATATCTCGCAATTCTTTATCTTAAAAGCCGAAAAATTCTCATTTCCCATATCTTCAAAATAGGACTTTACCATTCTTGCAATTCCATTATGTGCAACCAAAAGGTATGTTTTATCAGGCTGTGCCTTTATATCATCAAGCAGATTATATATACGCTGTGCAAGATGAAGCATTGTCTCTCCTCCATCAAAACTACATATAAAGTTGCATTTGGCTTTTGCAAATTCTTCTCCATCTCTTGGTGTTGATTCGTATTTACCGAAATTCTGTTCCTTAAGTCTTATCTCTTCGCGCGCTGGTATTCCTGTAATCTCAGATACATGAAGTGCTGTAGCTTTCGCTCTTATAAGTGGCGAATACAGGATTTCATCTATCTGTATTCCTTCTGCAAGTATCTTCTTTCCTAACTCTATTGCCTGTTCATGGCCTAAATCTGTGAGTGGTGAATCTGTTGCACCACATATCTTGTTCTCGACATTCCAGACAGTCTGTCCATGTCGGGTAAAATATACTGTTCCCATTATATTTCTCCTCTCCTGCCTTTTTGGACTTCATCATGCCTTCTCCCCGCTTCAACATCCAATCCGCCACGCTTCAGCTTCCCTTTTGGACTTCATCACGCCCTCTCCCCGCTTCAACGTCCAATCTGCCACGCTTCGGCTTCCCTTTTGGACTTCATCTCACCTTCTCCCCGCTTCAACATCCAATCTGCCACGCTTCGGCTTCCTTTTTGGACTTCCTTGTGCCTTCCCTACACGCTAAAGTCCACTCCCTCTCCAGATGAGCCTGCGACATCTGGAGCGGCGAGCGACATCTGGAGACGCTTGCGGAGTAAGCGGTGGCGGGTGGATAGTGTTAGTTTCAGACCGTTGGAAAACGCCTGCACTTAATGAGCTGGGAGCCGCATTTTATGCGGCTAACCAGCGAATTTAGTACAGCTGCGTTTTCCACCGAGCGAGAGCGTGTCTGAAAATGACACTATCCACCCGCCCGCCGCGTCCGTCTGCCACAACCTCCCGTATGTCACAACTCTATCCCCACTAAATCCTCTTTCTCAAGCATCGCCAGTATATTCTTATCCACATCCTTAAGTCCGACTATCCTTGTTGCCTGATTGGATATGGCTTTTTCGAGATAGTTTCTTACATCTCTTGCGTTAGCATAGCCTTCTGGCTTATCGGCTACCCGGTCTGTAAAGAATCTTCTTGCTTCCTCAAGCGCATCACGGGAAAGCATGTATTCCTGTTTCTTGCAGTTGTTTATAAGTATCTCAACCTCTTCCTCGGCTGTATAATCCTCGAAGTTGATGAATTTATTAAATCTTGAACGCAGTCCCGGATTGGAATCTAAGAATTCCTCCATCAGTTCTGTATAACCTGCCACTATTACAACTAAATCATCTCTGTGGTCTTCCATTCCTTTTAATAATGTGTCTACAGCTTCCTGTCCGAAATCGCCCTGGCCTTTTCCATTAGTAAGTGTATAAGCTTCATCTATGAACAGGACTCCTCCAAGTGCTGATTCTATTACCTCTGCAGTCTTCGTCGCTGTCTGACCTATGTAACCACACACAAGTCCTGAACGGTCTACCTCCACAAGATGTCCTTTTGAGATTGCTCCTATTGCTTTATATATTTTTGCAAGCAGCCTTGCAACTGTAGTCTTTCCTGTTCCGGGATTTCCCATGAATACAAGGTGTTTGTTGACGCTTGTCTGCTTCATTCCCATCTGCTCGCGCATTTTCTGGACTTTAAGAAGATTAATAAGTGCGTTGACATCCTCTTTAACCGCTGTAAGTCCTGTAAGTGAATTAAGCTCTGCTATAAGTTCATCGGCACTCTGCTCTTTTTCGCCTGCGTCTGCCTGTATTGCAACACTTTTGTAGTCAGGTTGCAGCAGACCATAGGCTTTAAGGTTCTCGTCCAGCATCACGCAGTATGATGATAAAACATTTATCTCGACCTCGGTGCTTTCAGTATTCGCAGCCAGATATTCCTGTCCGAGCTTCCTGTAGCTTTCTGCCAGCGTCCGCGCCTCTTTGTTGTCGTATCTGTCGTTCTTAATCTTGTGGCCTGCATTGGCAAGTATAAAATACTTAAATGTCTCTGGCATTTTTGTAATATAGCCTGCTCCAAGCATGTTGCGGTTCTTAATATCAGCCGCCATTAAGGCACTGACCTCAAACCCCAGCTTCTTCTTTATAAATGCTTTTTCCTGCTCACCGTACCTTTCATCTATCATTGATATATATATTAGAAAATGCAGAAACTCCTTCTTAAGATTGTCGCGGAGCCCTGTATTTCCTGCCAGCTTCACAATGCCATTCTGCTCTATATAATCACACATTTCGTAGCACATATTAATTGAATCCATATTTATCTCCCCATTATTTTTATAGAGTCATTTAAAAGCTATGTCCTCCGCCGGAACTTCCACCTCCGTCAGACGAACCCCCTCCAGAACCCGAATAATCGCCAGAGCCACCACTGTAATCAGATGACTCCCTCCTTACCGTAGTATGTTCCTTTATCAGTTCCTTGCTGACCTTTACACTAACAAATGAATTGTTCGCTATTCCAACCATTTCTCCACATCTATCTGCTGATTTTCTACTTGCTCTTGATATTTTAAGAACTGTAAAATTAGCAGTTACTCCGAGCAGCATAGCCAGTAACACATTATTAATAATCTGCATTGGTCTTTTGACTTTACCACCTGCAAGGCAATTTTCTGCCTGTGTAAATGCATTTATTGCGCATTTGCCATAATCTCCTGCTGTAGCACTTTTATAGACATTATCTGTTATTGAATTAGCTTCTGCATTCCGGACTATTTTACGCGTACTGCCTGTACAGTACATATATATTTCTCTGTTATACATGTCTATTGTAAACATTATTACTGGTGCAGTCTTTGAACTGCCAAAATGTTCTGCACAATAATTCTGACAGATATCAGCTGTGTTCCTTCCATATTCTGTTGAATCTGTTGTATAAAATATAACATTTGTATCCTTGGATATGCTTTCCATAACATCATACAACTGCGGCTTATCAGTATCTTTTATCAGATAAGCACTATCATCATATATTATTGTATAACTGGTGTCAGTTTTACCACTTTCACTGGCGCTTACCTGCTGTGTGCCAGATATGCCGCATATAATAAAGGAACAGAAAATTATAATTACCGTCAGAAATTTTTTAAGATATCTCAATGTTTTCCTGTCCTCCTTTGTATTCTTTAAACTGCGGCAATGGTCTTGTACAGCTGTAATTATAATCTCTTATAATTCCAATCACCACAATTACTTCTGATGCCAATGCCATGGCTGTCGCGACATAATACCATATATCATGCACAGGATTAATAACTGCGACTGCCATAATGATTATGTTAATTATAACTGAAAGCACAAAAACCGGTGATGGCACTGTATTATTCTTCTTAAGTGCCTCATATTTATGATAGTTCTTAATAATCATAATCACCTGCATTACAAATGTTACTGCACATATTACAGCTTTAACCCACTTGCTGCTTTCCCTGTATTCAGAATTAACTGTTATAACAAAACTTATAATAAAGTACATGAGCATAAATGCTCCAACTGTAATTGCAACTAATTTTGATATGTCCGATTTTTTCAATTTATAAGTTCTTTTTATTTCCCTGTCATACATTTTTCTTATGTTGGCATCGTAAAATAAACCTGCTATAAGATTAAATACTGCTGCTATTCCTATCATTGTCTTTGCTGTAAACATGACACTCTGAAAGCACATAAGAATTATAAATAAAATGGCTGATATGATTGCTGACACACCAAAAAACTTCTTAAAATCTACCGGCAGATCACAATTCATTTTCCCTGTATGTCCATTAATAACAGCATATGCTACCCTGTTTCTGTTCTGATAAGACATAAACCATACCGGTTTTAAAATGTCCTCTTTACAGGATATCTTAATCTGTGGCTCCTGTTCTGTCTTATTTATGTACATGTTGCTTCCGACTTTGCATTTAATCTGATTATTTATGTATTCTTTCGAATTGACATATGCATAATTCTCATATTCTGAAGCTGGCACATCCGACATATCTGCGTAAAATCCGCACAGATAACCTGGTCTGAAATCCACTACTGCCTTTGAATCAGTTGCATCATTTACCGCCTCGCTTAAATCATCCCGGAATAATCCCGAGGCATCATGTGTAATACCTTTTACATAACCATGAACTGGCGCGTGTATTTTCCAGTATTTTTTTGTTGTATATATTTTCTTCTTTTTCTTTTTGGTTGTCTCTGTACTGCCATATGCATCATAAACACCGGCAACCTCCGCATCATAACTATGATATGGCAGATATATTCCTCTGAATTCATTGATTCCGTCCGCTGTCTTATATTCATCAGGTACATACATATTCTTTTTTGCAAAATTCTTGAATTTTGTCTTACATACACGCTTTTCAACTTTAAAAGGGACTATTGATTTCGGCGCATCTATTGTTTCCGTTCTCTGCTGTAAAATTGCAGATGCACCACAATAGCTGCAAAATCCCGCTATCGTATTATCTGCCGTATATATTCTTCCACCACAGGACGGACATACATATTCATTTATTTCATATAGAGAACTTTCAGCATCTTTGTCCTTTTTTATTGCCTGTACATCATATTTATTACCGCATCGTGAACACCGCAATTTACCTGTTTTTATATCGTATTTTAACTCGGCTCCACAACCTGGACATCCATACATTTCTTCCCCTCCTGTTTTATGTAAGATTTTCCATATGTTATATCAATTTCGTAAACACATACAGCACCACTAGAAATATTATATTGTAAACTGTAAATACGGCAAAATATTTTCCCTTTTTCTCTGGCACTTCATTGGCATACAGCTTGTACGATATGAGGCTCGCCATTGACGCTATAAGCGTACCGAGACCTCCGATGTTCACCCCTATTGATAGGTTCTTTATATTGTCTGTAAATCCTGATAACAGCAATGCCGCCGGAACATTGCTTATGCACTGGCTTGTTATTATTCCTACTTCCAGCTCCCGGCTATTCACGATTCCTGCAAGAAAATGTGCCACAGGTTCAACCCTTCCCATATTGCCTGTGAATATGAAGAATCCGATAAATGTTAATAGCAGTGCATAATCTGCCTTCGCAAGCACATTTTTCTCCAGCAGTAATACCGTTATGAGAACGGCTGCTGCAAGTATATACCATGTCAACACTCTTGCGACAACTAAAAGTGCAAGAATAAATAATACGCTGTAGGCCATGACTCGTGGCACTGATGTATTATGTGCAGCTTCGCTGTCTGTATCTTCTATACATATTATTTCGTTCTTATTCTTTATAAGAAGGATTGATATAACCAGAAGCAGGGCTGAAACTATTGTGTATGGCAGCAGCCACATTATGAATTCTCCGATTCCTTTTCCAGCCAGTCCATACAGATACAGATTCTGCGGATTACCAATCGGTGTCAGCATACTTCCAAGATTCGCAGCTATCGTCTGCAATACAACTACTGGTATCATAAGCTCCTGCCTACCACACTGCTTAAGCATCATTATTGCAAATGGGACAAATGTTATAAGCGACACATCATTTGTTATAATCATGCTGCTAAAGAAATTCAGTCCTACAAGAACTGCAATAAGCTGCCACATTTTTCGTGTTCTTGTAAGAAGGGCATGTCCGATTTTTTCAAAAATGCCGTTCTGCATATAGCCTTTCGTTATTATCATCAGACTCCACAATATTCCAAGTGAACGCCAGTCTATGTAACCGGCATATGCTTTGTCTGGTTTTATAAAAAACATTGAAACGATTGCAAGCACCCAGCTTATTGTAAGTACTGCATCTTTCTTTAAATAATTATAGATTCTCTTCATGACATTTTCTCTCTTAATATAGTAATTGCTTTATATTTTACAATATATTTTTTATCCTTTACAGTATTAGTTGTCAAATAAATTCTGTAAGTTTATAATAGAAAAAGTTTTGCATAGGAGAATCTGTTAGATATGAAAAAATTATTAGACAAATGGATTAGTATTAGTCTCATTAAAAGAATTATTGGAGGACTGACACTTGGTATTATTCTTGGCCTGCTCGTTCCAAAGGCTTCCGGCATTGCTCTTTTCGGAAGCGTTTTCGTTGGCGCACTTAAGGCTATCGCACCACTGCTTGTTTTCGTGCTTGTCATAAGTTCTTTATGCCACTCAGGAAAAAGCCACGGCGGCGTTATTAAAACCGTAATTATTCTGTACATGTTCAGTACCATTCTTGCCTCTGTAATCGCAGTATTTACAAGCAAATTATTTCCTGTAACTCTTACATTAGCAGAAGGTGCACAGGAAATGTCATCACCTGGCAGTATTGGTGATGTATTTAACTCCCTGCTCATGAATATTGTTGAGAATCCTATTACTTCTCTTACTAAAGCTAACTATGTAGGTATTCTTGCATGGGCTGTTGTTATCGGTATTGCATGTAGACATGCCAAGGAATCTACTAAAGATATGCTTGTAGATATCTCTAATGGTCTTTCCAAGGTTGTTACCTGGATTATTAATTTTGCTCCATTTGGTATTATGGGACTTGTATTTGATACTGTGTCAAACAATGGTATGTCAGTATTTAAGGAATATGGAAAGCTTCTTATGCTTCTCGTTGGTACTATGCTTTTTATCTATTTCGTTACCAACCCGATTCTTGTTTTCTGGTGTACACACAAGAATCCCTATCCACTTGTATTCAGATGTTTAAAAAAGAGCGCACTCACTGCATTTTTCACAAGAAGCTCTGCTGCCAATATTCCTATTAATATGAAGGAATGTGAAGATATGGGTCTCGACAGAGATACTTATTCTGTTACTATCCCTCTCGGCGCAACTATTAACATGGACGGTGCCGCTATCACGATTACTGTTATGACACTTGCCGCAGCCAATACTTTAGGTATTACTGTTGATATTCCAAGCGCAATTCTTTTAAGTATTCTTGCAGCGCTTTCTGCCTGTGGTGCTTCTGGCGTTGCCGGTGGTTCACTCCTACTTATACCTATGGCATGCTCATTATTTGGTATTCCTAATGATGTTGCAATGCAGGTTGTCGGAATTGGCTTCATCATCGGTGTTATTCAGGATTCTGTTGAAACTGCACTTAATTCATCATCTGACCTTTTACTTTCTGCTTCTGCTGAGTTCAGACAGTGGAGAAAAGAAGGCAGGGAGATTACATATTAATATGATTAATGCAAAAATGTCTGGCATGCTGCTCTACTGCGGCACACCAGACATTTTTTATATTACGTATTATTTTTATCTGTTCTTAATCATGCTTACAACTGCCAGAACAGCATTTATAAGACACCATACTGACCAGATTACTAAGTCGCTGTAATTGCCGTATCCTGCAAATCCGAATACAGCAGCAAGTCCGAAAAGTACAATCAGTGCTATATCGTGACCCTTTCCTGTCTTATTTCTTGTAGCTATCGAAACGATTCCACCAGCAAGCATAAGTATTCCAACTATTACGCCGACACTTCCTGATATGCCACCATTGTCCTCAAGTGCATTAACTACTCCTGCGGCGCATGACTGAAACATAACTACTGCAAATAATATAATTGATAATATTCCTGATACCAGTTTCCAAACTCTCATCTTCTACTCCTCCTACTGAAGCTTTATTATTACTTTTTCGCTTGACCATATATTGGCTGTATATTCCAGTTCGATAGATTCTGCATCAACTGGAACTGCAAATACTACACTGAAGTTTATTTTACGACCAGTTGATAATGTATCTCCTGAGAACTCATTTACAGATGCGATAAAACTTTGATCACAGCTCTCATTATCTGCATAACAGCTAAAATCTGCACTACTTACATAAGCATCAGATTTACCGTTATTTTCAAATGAAAAATCTGCTTTGACATATTTTTTCCCATCACCCGGTTTGTAAAATCCATATGGATCATCGTAATCGGTAAAATCTGTATCTGCATCATTAACGGTACCCTTTAATCCATCTTTCTCAAAGCTTCCACCTACCATGACAACATTATCACTTTCTGTGCCTGTCTTGTCCGAAGCCCCACTCGCATTACTGTTATCTACGCTTGTGTCAGATCCACTTCCCATCGCCATTGCAGCAAATACTATCAGACACAGCAGTACCCCTATGTACTTCCTGATTCTTTTCATATGATTTCCTCCTCATATCATGTCTTTTTATAATAAAAACAGCCATCAGTTCTGCAATTATCTCAACAATAATATCCATCACATCAAATGTTCCCTTTACACATCTGGTAACCTGAAGGACTTCCATAATTGTCGAAAACATGCCTGCTATCACAAACATTTTCCATACATAAGCTGTTTTATTACCTGTAACCAGCATTAATGAAAATACCAGTGCATACGCCCACAGCATATCTGGCATATAACTACGCAAATTTACTACAAACGTATTCTCCATTCCAACATGCAGACTGACTCCAAGCAGCCTGTCAATATTCTGTACAAATATGACTTGCGGTGAAGTCACATAGTAAAACAGACTGCCTGCCAGTATTGGAATTGAGATATTTGCGTATACGATATATTTTTTCATGCATATACCTTTATTTCTGAATTTATATAATTAACTTTTCTACATAATATCATTTATTGCGTTCTCGTGCAATTAATTTTTTACAAATCAACATATATTATTGCATAGAGGTGCAATTTTATGAAAAATGAAAACAGTATTGACCGCATAATTCAGGTTAATGATACTAATATTGGTAATAATATAGCCGCTCTGCGTAAATCGCTGAACATTAAACAGACTGATATGATTGCGAGGCTTCAAACAGATGGCATTGATATTTCAATTTACTCATACAACAGAATAGAAAAGGGATCTCAGAATCCTACTGTTTCTTTTCTCTATGCATGCTGCCGTATCCTTAACTGCGATATGAATACAATATTTAATTTTCATTGTGATATGTAATTATTTTTACATTCTGAATGTTATCACAGTAAAGCTTACAATCTGTGTGCTGACAGCACAAAAAAACAGGATATAATATTGAATAGTCTCAACATATATCCTGTCTTTTTTATATTTACAAATATCCTATAATTGCCATAAATATTGCAAAAAAAGCTAAAAACATAAAACTAATCGTAAATGCATACCCAAATGTCAGAATAGTGCTTAATACATTTATCTTCTTCATTCCCGGAAGCTTCCTCCTTATATTAAGATAGTTGCCAAACCACATTGTCATTCCAAAAAGGAGTACAAATACAGCTATCTTATACATTGTAAGTTCTCCGCCCGTTACCGGTATTCCCGTTTTACTGTCCGTAACTGCAAACGTTATTGTCATCCATACAATAACTGCGTACCATACTAGTGCAATCAGACAATACACGACATTCAGCCGTCTGAATCCTGGCAGCAAATATCTGCGCCATGAAGTATCAATATCGTAATTCCTTTTCTGATATTTCCTGTACATTTTAACAATTATATCTCTTATATTACGATAGGTTCTCACAACCGAAATGGTATTATCCTTACCAAATGCTGTTTCAGCTTTTTTCCTATTATCCTGTACTATACTATAATTTAGCATATCCAGCACGCCACGAAGCTCTTCAGCCGATTGATATCGATCCTTTGCATCTACCATAAGGCATTTCTTAAGAATATCTGAAAATCTGCACTCTGCAATTCCTGCTCCCGGCTTGTCACCTGTCATAATATAATTAATTGTTGCTCCCAGACCATATATATCCGTACGCTCATCAGACTGCCCGAATCCAAACTGCTCTGGTGCAGCAAAATACACTGTTCCCAGCATTCTGGTATCTTCATTCTTATCTGCATTAACATGTCTTGCCGCATTAAAATCTATAAGATTCACATGTCCATTTTTTTCAATAATTATATTAGATGGTTTAATGTCTCTGTGGACAATTGCCGGCTCTAACTGATGCAGTCTCACAAGTATGTCCACAAGTTGGACTGCTATTTCATATGCCTGTTCCTCGTTTAATAGTCCATGCTCATCTAATACCTGCTTAAGGCTCCTGCCCTGCACATACTCCTCAACTACTATAAGCTTTCCATCATCAGCAACACATTCCTTTACCGCAGGAACTCCCTCAATTCTTACAGAGGCAAGCTGCTCATATACATCACGCGAATATATATCAAGTGTCTTTTTAACGCAAAGCTCACTGTTCCTTCTATCCTGCACCAGCACTATATTCTTTTTTTCATCAAGTACTGTCAGTTCCCTGTAAAATGACAGCCTGCTCTCTTCTTCTAAAGTCATATTTTTATCCTTATTGTAATTTAGTGTTTATTATTATACACTATATCAATAGAAAATGTGTACTCTATTGTGAAAGGCGGAATTAATAATGAACGAAAAACCGACTTATGAACTTGATAAAATCTTAAGTTCAGTTGAGCCTGAACATTTTAACAGATACCGTAATGAAGAGGATACTGACTCACAGATGTCTGTCAGCGAATTCTTTAACCGGTATATAGGAAGCTACGGACTTCAATTAAGTGATGTTATACGACAAAGTGATATTCCAGCTAATTATGCATACGGAATACTTAATGGCAATCGTACCAATCCAAGCCGTGACAGAGTAATTGCACTCTGCATCGCATGCCATATGAATCTTACTGATACCAACCGTGCGTTAAAAACTGCAGGCTTAAGCCCTTTGTATTCCAAGGTCAGCCGCGATGCTGCAATTATAATTATGATTAACAAATGTGAATATGACATTGGAATTATTAATGAATTTCTGTATGGACATAATCTCAATATTCTTTCTACATCTAGCAACAAGGAGGCTTAACTATGAAAATAATTGACTCACACATTCATATATGCCGCTGCATCAATGGATTTGGAAATAGCGGAGAAATGCAGGCTATAGGCGGAGGTTACGCAAGCTACGCTGATGGAACTATATTCCAGATGATACCAGAGTGTCTCGGTGAATATGATGTAACTCCGGAAGCGGTTCTTAAGATTATGGACGAGGCTGGTGTTTCCAAGGCTGTTATGCTTCAGGGCAATTTCTTAGGACCGCAGAATCTCTACACTTATGAGGCTGCAAAGAAATATCCTGACCGTCTTGCTGCAGCAGCCACTTATGACCCATTCTGCAGAAATGTTGATTCTATACGGAAGCATTTGTTTGAAGACCTCGGAATTAAGATTGTAAAATTCGAGGTAAGTACCGGAAGCGGTCTTATGAGTTATCATCCTACTATTCCCCTTGATGGTGATATTATTGAGGAAATGCTGTCATATGCTGAAATGCATAATACTACTGTTGTGTTCGATATTGGACGCTACCCTGCCGAGTGCTGGCAGCCGGAAGCCCTCGCCCGCGCAATTAAGAGACACCCTGACACGCAGTTTGTTGTGTGCCATCTGCTTGCCCCAAGAGGTCTTGTTCAGGAAAATGTCTGGCTTAAAGGAATGGAAGCACTCACGCTTGACAATGTTGTATTCGACCTTGCAAGCCTTCCTTCTAATCAGGGTAAAGACGCCAGATACCCTTATCCTGACGCAATCCATTATATTAAACGCGCCATCGAACTTGTCGGAAGCGACCGGCTTATGTGGGGAAGCGACCTGCCTATGAATCTGTGCAAAGACAGCTACAGACACCTTATTGATTACATTGTCTTAAGCAATGAAATATCAACACCTGACAAGGAAAATATCATGGCTGCTACTGCAGCTAAAGTATATTTCAAATAATCCACATATTTAATATATCCCTCAAAAGCACTGTTTACCTGCTTTTGAGGGATTTTTATATTCTCCTGTTGACATATTATGCATATCATGTTATATATACTACGACAGATGTACTACGGCTATCGTAGTATCGCCTGTCGTAGTAATTATCATTTATTTAATATTTATTATCAGGTGAATCAGCACCTGCAATTAATCCGAAGGGAGGAGTATGCATGGCTGGCATCAGCAGCGACATTATACGAGGCTACAACGATACAATTATCCTGTATCTTCTGCTTGATAAGCCATCTTATGGTTACGAGATTTCTAAGCAGATTAAAGCCATGACCAATGAGAAATATATTGTTAAAGAAACTACTCTTTACTCTGCATTTACACGAATGGAAAAGAATGGATATATTACTTCTTTCCCTGGAGTAGGCGAGAATGGTGGAAAAAAGCGCACCTATTATCAGATTACTGACGAAGGACGGCTGTATTATCAGTCAAAATGTGAAGAGTGGGCTCTTACTAAAGAAGTTATCGAAAAATTTATTGTGAAGGAGAATTAATGTATGGATACTATTAAAAGTTATCTTGAAACTATGTTTGCCAATCTCCCCGCAACAGCAGAAGTTTTAAAGGCTAAAGATGAACTGTGGGGCATGATGGAGGACAAATATAATGAACTTATCAATGAAGGTAAAAGCGAGAATGAGGCTGTAGGCACTGTTATCTCAGAATTCGGCAATCTTGACGAACTCGCAGAAACTCTCGGACTTAACAGACTGTCTTCTGCTCCTGTTGATAACAGACGCACTTTAACACAGGATGAAGCCAGAAGCTTTGTAAGTGCCGGCAGCCGACATGCATTTCTGACTGCATTAGGAGTTTTCTTATGTATTTTCTCAGTAGTTCCAGTGGCAGCCTGCAGTGCAATCCATAATAATTTTATCGAGACAATGGGCACTGTTGCTCTGTTTATTATAGCTGCATTCGGTGTCGGCATATTTATAATAACCAATTCTTTAATGAGTAAATATGACTATATTAAGAAACACAAATGTATCATCGATTATGCCACTGTCGGATATGTGCAGGATAAGAAGGAACAGCTTCGCAACATTTCTATTGTGTGCCGCACTCTGGGAATTATTATGTGTATCATAAGCTTTGTCCCTGCTGCCGTTTTTGACGCAATCCCAATACAGGGACTTGACGATATTGGCGGTGCAGCAATGATTTGTATAGTAAGTGTCGGCGTATTCCTTATTGTTTTCGGTTCAATGGCTGAGACTTCATGTAAGACTTTACTTGCTCTTAATGGTGACAATGTAGCCGGCAGCTATGTTAAGAAGGAGAATAAAGAAGTCAGATATATTAACAATACTGCAACAACTATTATGTCTGTTTTCTGGCCTACAGTTACATGTATATATCTGTCAGTCAGTTTCATCACATTTGCATGGGCTTTAACATGGGTTATATGGCCTATTGCAGCTGTAATACACGCTATATTCAAAAGTATACTTAAAGACGATTCCATGGAGGTGTAATTATGAAGAAACGAATTTATCTGTCAATTATATATTTTATTACACTTATATGCATAATTATCGGCGTTCTTGGCAATGTATTTAACATTTCTCCTTTTACACGCATGACTATGGCATCCAGTGGCAAATATATTGAAAATTCCTCTATTTATGATAATGTGTCAGACATATCTGTTGATATGAATCTTGGCAGTGTTGAGATTAAGAAAGGCAGCAAGCTTGAGGTTATCTATACAGGTGCTGAAAAGTTTAAGCCTGCTGTATCTGTTTCTGGAACTTCATTAAATATTGAACAGCATGTAAAAGTACATCTTATGACTAATATCAAAAACTCAGACTGCACACTTACAATTACTATTCCCGACAATGTCAGTCTTAATTCTATTCAGGCTGACCTTAATATGGGTGATATGGATGTTAACAATATACATGCTTCTTCTGCTGATTTCTCTGTTGATATGGGTTCTCTTAAGATTGCTGATTCATCCATTAAGAATATAACTGCTGACAACAATATGGGCGATATTAAGCTTACCAATTGCGGCAGTGATGTTCTTAACCTTTCCGTTGATATGGGCTCACTGAAAATAAGTGGTATGGATATTGATAAATACAGCGCCAATCTCTCTGTAGACTTAGGCGACATTAAGGTTAATGATTCTACTTATTCTCACAGCTATACTAATAATGCTGGCAGCGGTAAAAGTATAAATGCTGATGTTAATATGGGGGATATTAAGATTAACAGGTAATTAATCTGAAAACAGCAGTTACCACTTATGGTTGTGTGGTAACTGCTGCTTTTTACTACTTATTCTGTTCTTCTAATAACTTCTTTAATCTTGCTATCTCTGCCCGCAGCTTGTCATTTTGATTCTTATATTTTATGTCGTCATCTGTTAGTTTTTCGCCATGTTTGAAATCTGTACATGCAGCACTATTGCACTTCCATGGTCTGGAACTTTCAAAACCTACCAACTCAACAAATTCTGTCTATTTCGTAGGTCTTTTTCACAACATATACCTCTCTTCTGCACTTGCAAACCCACTAAATCATTATAAATATCCATTTTAATAGGTTTTTTTCCTGCTTTTCACTCTTCAACTTACACTTTTTACACTCAGAAAACCTATTAAATTCATTATTTCTGCAAGATGCGTAGGTTTTATCACTCATGTAACTCAAACTTGTCTCCACAAAAGACCTACACAATTCAGAAATATGAGCTTTTAGTAGGCTTCGACTCCAGCTCATATTACCTACATTAAAAAATGCAGCTAACACTTCATGATAACTGCATTTATAGTCTTTGTTTATTCATTACTCATCTTCTAACTGTGACTTAATTATCAGTCTTGAGAATATCTGCAGTACTAGAGCATACACAAACCCAATGTAACACATAGCATTTATGCTAAACATACTATCAATCCCATATTCTTCAAGTTTGCTTCTTATATACATTCCAATTATTATTGTAACGCCAAACATTACCATTCCACATATCGACATTCCTTTGTCAACATCTACTATTGTATCAATATGGTAATCTGAAATTATATATTTAATCAACAGTATATCAACAATTAAAAGCACTATATAACCTATAAAAAAAGCCAAGGCACATATAATAATTAAAAAGTTTAGTTTAATGCCATAATCTGACATATCTCCCGATTTAAATACTATTTTATAAAGGAACTTAATTGCACTAATTTTTTCTGTTTTACTTATGAACCAACCATCTGCTTGTATTACATATCCCATACCAAAAAACTGCACAATTGCCAGAAATATTGCACTAACTATGCTGGTAATTCTTATTACTGAATTTGGATTACCAAAATTTCTTAACATATCCATCACAAAATTAGTCTGCTGATAAACTTTTCTCTGACTAGTTACATTCTGTTCTCCATTAATACTCTTTCCACATTTGGTGCAGAATCTAGATTCACCATCAATAGGTGTACCGCAATATTGACAAAATTTTTTCTCTTCCATAATTAATCTCCTCGTGTAATTTAACTAATTTCCAAAACTATTTGGATTAATCTGCTTCGCCTTATTATATGTATCCGTTAAAATGCTAAATCCGGCAAATATGCCATTCGCTATATCCGATACATTATCCATAATTATCGTATTTGAACTTGCCGCAATCATTTTATCTCTAGCAGTTTCAATTATTGCATTACATGAATTTCTACTATCATAAACCGTATTATCTTTATCAACTTCGATATTTTCTAGGGCTTTACATCCATGAAAAATATTGTTTCCGATATAGTTTACACTCTTAGGTATATAAATACTTTTTAATTTACTACAATTTTCAAAAGCATAATTTCCTATTATCTTTAAGCTGTCTGGTAATTTAATTTCGACAAATTTACTATAGTTGAACGCTCCTTCTTCTATTTCTTTAACTCCTTCTGGTACAACTAAACTATCAATTTCACACCCATAAAATGCATCCTCAGCAATACATTTAACATCATCTGGAATAGACAAAGCTTTATTCATAGCATAAATCAATGTTTTTGTATTATTGTTAATAATGCAATCATTCTTTATACTGAATATACTATTATCCTTTGAAATCTCAATATCAGATAAATTATTACATCTTGAAAATTCACCTTTTCCAATTGTCATTACCGTTCTAGGTATATAGATACTTTCCAGTGATTTACAACCAGAAAATGCACTATCTCCTATTTCTTCCAATCCATCTGTTATATAAACATTTTTTAAAGAATCACAGTTGGCAAATGCGTATGCACCTATGGAATATAGGCTGGGAGGCAGCACGATTTCACTTAAACTATCACAATTTCCGAAAGTACTCATTCCTATTTCTTCCAGATCATCAGCAATATAAACATTTTCTATATTTTTCCCTAGTTCAGACCCTAACCCCGTAAATATATCTTCTTCTAATTTGGTAATTCCAGAATCAATAACAACTGTTTTTATAATAGTATTTGCTTTATGCCATGTATCTTCTGTTACTACACCTTCACCATAAATAATTAATGTATTATCTTTGTAATACCATTTTGCCTTACCACCACAAGTTCCTTTATCTTCCGCAGAAGTTTCCGGCATTCTTTCTTTTATTTCTGATATTTTTTGCTTTACTTCTGTTCTCTTATTTTTATATATGTTTTGTACCATTTGTTCATTATTATCAGATGTGTCAGCTTCCTTTATGTTTGTCTGATTTTTACCACACCCGGCAAGTCCTAATATCATAATTATAGATAACACAAAAACAATTTTCTTTTTCATAAGCAATTCTCCCCGTGCATTAATTTACTGCTGTACTCTCTGATAGGTTTCAATAGTACCATCATCATCAGTCAATATTAATTTATTTCCGCTTATTTTATAACTACATACATCATCCCCCATCTTTAATCTTCCATTTTCAGCTATCCATTTCTTCTCATATCCTGCACTGCTTATACCTGTCCCATCACTGAAAAGTTCAAATTTTTCACCAATATAATAAGCTGATCTATTATACTCAGTTTGTACATCTACAAGCTCCCATCTTCCTACTAACGCATTCTGCTGTTTTACATTCTGTTGTGTCCCAGATTTTCCTCCACAAGCAACAAGACCTGCCAGCATCATTAAAGCCAACACTAAAACAATTTTCTTTTTCATCAGTTATTCTCCTTTGCATTTTATTAACTGTATAAACACTGTTTGCCTATCAAGTTAATGAAATTTTAACATTTTAGACTTTGTAATTCAAGTTATTTTTAACTATATGCACATATTATAATAAAAAAAGATGTTGTAGTTCAACCACAACATCTTTTTTACCGTAATATTTATTTATGTAATATTATCTTATCTTCTTTTTCTGTTTTAAAATTATATGAATAGATTTCCCCATTCGTTACATATACAACAGTTCCATCATGATAACCATATAACATATCGTTTGTAATAATATCTATTGATTTACCAATATACTCTTTAGTCGTAATATCATATGCCATATATCCTGTTTTTGTATTAAGAATTAAACGATTATTTCCTATAGATGTAAAATAACTAATCGAATCTGTCTGTAATTCTATCAACCATTCACCTTTAGTATTTATTAAACCATTATATTCTTTACCTGATGGATTATTAACTGTTATACTACATATTCCATTTTCATCAAAAACATATCTCTTTATTCTATCATCATTTGTTCCACTCCACTTATATGGATTTTTAACATCATATTGAGATAAGTCTATTACACATTCTCCTTCTATATTATAGAATTTATTATCCGTACAATTATAGTATAATCCTTGACTATATATACACTGTAATCTAGGCATATCGCTTTTCATAATATTGTTACCATGTGTATCTACAATTCCACAACCGCCATTTCCATTAAAAGAAAGATATCCATTAATATAATCTCCATGTGCATTAAATGTGTCTTTAAAAATTTCTTTAGTTTCAAGATTTAGAAAATAACTATTTTTATACCAATTATGCAAATATACCATTCCATCGCCCATATAGCTTAAACTTGTATCTGTATTTTTTAAATATGATACATCAATTCCATTAGACTTCATATTATCATCTTCTGTACTAAATACATATTTATCTTTTCCATCTTTTGTTTTAAACACAACTTGTCCTTCACTTGTCGTGGCTGTATCGTTAAAAACAAATGCAGCTATTAATGGCTCATCATTTAAATTATATATCTTAAAAAAACGGTCTGCTGATGAAACATATTTAGATGTTATTACATTTCCATCATAATCTGTAATAACATAATATCCATTATTATGAGCTGTATCTACCATTTTTTTTATGGCAATTCCATCAAAAAATTCAGTAGGGCACACTTCCCCATATGCATAAGTTTTTATTATTTTTCCTGTTGTATCAAATAAATATGCCTTTCCATCAACGCTAGTATAATAATAATCCTTATATCCACTGTATCTAACGGATTTTACTTCACCTATACTTACAGTGTTATTTTCTGTACTCACATTAGTATTTTTTATTTCTGTAGAAATTGTCTCCCTATTACTTACTGTTTCTCCCGTTTCTACAGTTGGATTATTTTTACAACCTATACTGAGTATAGACATAACCAGCAACATCTGAGTGCATATTATTTGTTTTAACTTCTTTTTCATATGTTTCCACCTCGCGCCAGAATATTTTAACTATATAAGCACAAAATAGCCCATATAGTTTATGTAATATTACCATTTCCGACCATACAATTCAAGTATAATTATATTCTATAGGCAGGTGTATTATGGATTATTATATGATTGGGCAAAAAATCAGAAAATTCAGAAAAGGATGTGGATTATCACAGGAACAACTGGCTGAAAAAGTAGGAATCTCTACAACACATTTAAGCCATATTGAAACAGGAAACACTAAGCTCAGCTTACCGGTATTTGTTGATATTGCGGAGGCTTTATCTGTACAGACTGATGAGCTGCTTTATGACACACCAAGTATTAATCTATCTACCAAAGCAGAAATACTAAATGTTTTGGATTCCTGCTCGACACAGGATTTTTATATTCTTCGAGATATTATTAATGCAACAAAATGCTCACTTGATAAGTATAGAAATTAATTCACTCACAATTAACAAAGAACCGGGCCGCAAGAAAATCCCACAAAGGATTCTCTCCGACCCGGTTCTCTGGCTTGTTTATAGTTTTATTATGATTGTAAGCATATCAATTATCTGATGTCTTTAATTCTGCGTCTTGATACAACTGTTGCCCCTGCTGCCAGTGTAAGTAATGCAACTAATGAATATACTGCCATGTTGTCTGCATCACCAGTCTTAACATCTGATACAGATGTATCTGATGTACCTGCATCAGTTGTGTTGCCAGACTCTTCTGAACCAGAAGGTGTACCTGCCTCAACCTTTACTAATGCATTGATTGCTGCTGTAAGATGCTCTGTTGCCTCATCAACATCTGCCTGATATTCTGCAACTGCAAGTGCATCGACTGCTTCCTCATACTCAAGCTTCATAGCTGCCCAAGACTCGGCTGTGTAATCAGCTTCGTTAAGTGCATCTGCTGCTGCAATAGCTGCTGAAAGCTTTGATGTATCACTTACAGGTGCTTTAACCTTAACGATATTAGCATCTGTTGCTTCAAAATCAATTGTAGTATCAGTATATCCTAATGCATATACAGTAAGTGACCAGTAACCTGTTCCATCATATCCTGCTGGTAACTGGCAGCGTGCTGAATCTGTAAGTCCAAGCTGGATTCCCATTACTTTGTGCATCCAGTTATCTGCTGCGAATTTAGTGCCATATGTAGCAACAGCATTTGTTCTTGTTGCATCATTTCCATAATATGTCCACTTAACAGCCTGCATCATAGCACCTAATGCGCCATAACCATCACCATTAATATCAACTCTTAAAAATTCACCGTATGAACCTGTAGCATCTTTTACTGTAGATGTAATGTTAGCAGCCACACTTATATCCTGCTCTGCAAATGATTTGCCATTGCCAGTCTGTCTTGCAGAGAATGAATATGTTCCGTCTGCATTCTTAACTGCTGTCTTAAGTCCGTTAGTATCTGCATTAACTGCTGCTGTATACTCATATGAGCTAAGCTTGTTCTCACCGAATCCACCGTATAACTTCTCACCATTCTTAACAACTCTGTAATGCTGCTCAAAATCAGCAAGATCAGATGTCTTAACCTTAACCGGAACATACTTAATACCAGTTACTTCATATGATACTAACTTTGTTGTTGTACCATCAGCATTAGTAATTGTACCTCTGTTGTATGAAAGCTGTGTACCATCTGTAAGTATCATCTGCTTTCCATCACTACTCCAGCCGGCAAGCTCATACTTCTTACCATCTTCTGTATCAATTGTTGCCATGCACTGGTAGCTTCCTCTGTGAAGACCATGATTGGTTGTAGCTCTTGTTACTGTATCAAAACCGCCTTTATCGTACTCACCATGTGTATCCTTCTCATTAGATGATGTTACATCTCCTGCGTTATATACGCCCTCGTTAGCCCAGTATTCCTGCCATGTAAGCCCAGCATATACATATGAATACTCATCATCTGCTGCATGTGTATCAGACACAAGAGCTGGAAGTGCTGTAACTGCAAGAACAGTAGCGGCTGCAACAGCAGCAATCTTAGTAAAAATGTTCTTCCTCATAATTCCTCCTTGTTTTGCGAAGCAAAATCCGAACCCATTGGTGAGGAGAGGAATTTTGCCTCCTTATAATTTCTTCTATTACAAATCTGCTCTACTTCTTAGCCGATTTATAAGCATAGTAAAATGCCTTCTTGATGGCATTGCTCGATTTAGTAGCCCCAGAAACACTGTCAACGCCTGATGTACTCTGATTTGCAAGAAGCTGTGCAGGAACCTTTGCATTTGCCATATTAAAATACTGCACATCCTGCGCACCCGCTTCTGATTCAGCAGTAACCGATGTAATCGTATCTCCCGATATAACTATTGTAACCGTTACATTATAGTTATAAGTCTCACACACAGCGGAACCTGTATAAGTTCCATCTGCTTTAAATTTTGTATTAGCCGGTGCGTCACTGCCTGAACCGCCGCTCAGCTCTCCACTATTGTCAGAATCATTATCCGGCTTGGCTGACTGATTACCACTGTCAGAACTATTACCTGATGAATTACCAGAAACATTATCCGAACCGGAATTATTGCTATTCCCCAACATTTCATTTCCTGCACCACCAGCCTGTGAGTCTGACTGTCCATCCGATGAAACTGATTCTTCCAGACTCTCTTGTGTTGTTCCTTCGGCATCTGTCTTAGCCGTACTGCTCTCAATCTCTTTGACCATTGCTGCAACTGTCTCTTCGTTAAAGAAATCGTTCCATTCCTCATTGTCTTCCGATGCCGACACTGTCTGTCTTCCTACAAAGCACGACACCGTCATCACTGCACATATAACCAATGCCAGTCCATACAGAACCGTCTCTGGTTTCTTACCGTATGTCTTTCCAGCTCTTGCTGCCTTCACTGATACAGCCTTTGCTATTCTCATAGCTGCATAGCCTAAGAAAACCATGCTGTAGATAACTACATTTGCAACATACATGCCAAGTCCAAGTCTCGCATAAGGTATGTTAATCAGCATAATGTGAACATACATAAGTCCATAGAACACATATGCTGTGCGCTGTAACTGCTTCCACTTCTTAGCCTGCATTTTCTTTCTTACTGCTGGAAATGAAGTTACTGTAAGCACAATCATTATTATGATAAGCACAAGGCTTATTATTGCTGCTGTAAGCTGTGTTGCTGATAATGCCTCCGGCTTAATAAAAAGCATTTTAAAATATGTTATTCCGTATGTGAAATTATGACACAGGACAAGTATTGCCGCTGTAATTGACAATTCACCTCTTATCTTCATAAGCGGTGCAATCAGCTTGTTGCCCTTAGGTAATGCGCCAGTGTACATTACCACAACAAACATTGCCGTTCCAAGAGAGCCTTTTGCAAATATTCCTAATATATTGTTCTTTACAAACAAAGGCATTGACAGAAACTCAAGCAGGAATACTGCAATAGAGATTACTGCCACACCTATATAAAATATATTGGCATATTTCTTAAGTGAATCCTTGAGAAAATATATAAATAAAGCTACGATTATAAGTGATATTATTAATAACATGTCTGCTCCTTCGGGTCTGTATATCTTGGTTAGCTGTCTTCAACAAAAGTATATTAATCTATCTGTAATTAGTTTTCGCTAACTGCTCTATAGAATATATTTTTCTCACCACATTTGTCAATACAGACAGTTAATAATAATTCTCATTAAGGCTGTCTGGTAATTATTTCCTTATCCATATCTGTTGAAAAACCGCTGGCAATGCCCTCCGATACATACACTCTGCTTCCATCGAAAAGTATCATATCAAAATCTATAGCCCCGCTTCTGTAAAGTTCTTTCGCACCATCAAGCCCCATTACAAAAAGCGCAGTTGATAATGCATCTGATGTTGTTCCATCAGAGCATACAATTGTAACCGAGGTCAGGTCGCTCTCTGATGGATAACCTGTCTGTGGGTCTATAATATGATGGTATACATGTCCGTCCTGCTCAAAATATCTCTCATATCCACCTGATGTTATAACAGCCTTATCAGCAGTGCTTAATACACCAAGATAACTGCTTTCACTGTCAGGATTCTGTATGGCAACCCTCCAGTCCGAGCCATCAGTCTTAGTTCCAAGCACCTGCACATTGCCTCCAAGATTAATGATTGCGTGCTCTATGCCGCAGTCCTTCATAATCTGGATAACCCGCGAAGATGTGTAGCCTTTGGCTATACCGCCAAGGTCAATGCTGGAACCACCTGTCAGTGCCACCTGCTGCCCGTTTACTGATACATTTGTATAAGAAACTCCCTTAAGTGCCTCTGTAATCTCATTGCTTTCAGGCACTCTGTAATTCTTCGTCGTAAATCCCCACAGCTCCATAAGAGGATATATCGTAATATCGAAAGCCCCATTGGTCTTTTCTGACACCTGCATTGCCCTGTTCATTATAAATGCAGTTTCTTCCGATACTTCACCGCTTCCATTTTCATTTATCTTAGTAACATCACTGTCCTCATTTCCTACCGAAAACATTGCATCAAGCCGGTTAATCTCCTGAACTGCTTTACTTACTGCTTCCTCTGAATTGCTGCCATATGCAGTAAGCGACATATATGTATCCATTGCAAATATTTCCTGTGTACTCTGGACTGTATCGTCCTTCTCTGGCTTGCTGCCACCACATGCCGTCAAAACAGCCGCTGCAAGAATTGCTGTAATTCCTGCCAATATATATTTTCTGATATTATATTTCATGCTTTTAAGTTTTATCCTCCATCTTATACTGGTTAGTTCCATAAAACTTTATAGCATAATAATCAAAATGTCAATCACATACGGTCACACATTCACCACGCAAAAACACCCGCAATATAATTGCGGGTGCTCCTGTAAAGAAAATTCTTATGAAATTAGATATCTTTTCTTCTTCTCATGTATACTGCTGCCATTCCAAGTAAGCCACTAAGTCCTGCTGCCATTAATGCTGCATACATTCCTGTATGACTCATATCACCAGTCTTGACTGTTGTGTCTGCTCCTGTTGATGTTCCTGTTGAATCATCAGGTGTCTCGGCAGGATTCTCGTTATCTGATGGATTTCCTTCAACATATTCAGGGTTCTGGTTATTCTCACCTTCCCATGTAACATTTAAGTTATGTAGCATTGTTGTGTTCTGCCATCCGCCTGCGCCAAGTGTTCCTGCATGCTGGATTGCAACTCCGCCAAAGCTGTTAGCTTCAATATCTGCTGTAAGGTCAACCACATGTGGATATCCCTTAGCTGCCTGGTCTGCAAGCTGTTCTGTTGGTGTCTCAACATGTGCTGTGAGCTTATTGCCTTCAGCCTTTAAGCTGATTGTACAGCCTGTTGCATAGCAGCTTGCGATAACTTCATCAGAAATCTCTGTTACTGTTCCATTGTCATATTTTACAAGTACAAATGTTACGGCATTAGATGAAGCCTTTGTTCTTACTATTCTTAATCCGTATCCTGTAAGTGTTGATGTATCGAACTTAAGAAGTACATCCATATACTGTCCTGCACTACCAAATCCCTGACCTGCTGTCTTGGCTGGGTCAACTACAAGCTTAAGTGACATATCACCATATGTTCCTTCTACTGGTGTATACATAAGTCTTGCGCCCTGTGTACCTTCATATAATCCAGCGCCTACACAGCCGTTACCTGTTGTTCCATATTTCCAAGGTTCTTCTGTATCAGCTCCCTGCCAGCTTCCAAAACTTTCTGTATCTGCCGGACGGTTATAATCTACAGTCCAGAAGCCAGCTTTGATTTCAGACTGCTTTACATTAGGGAAGTTAGAGAAATCTGTAGCAAAGTTCTTGCTTCTTACATCTTTCACTCCGATTGCCTTGTCATATACTGTATTTACCGGTGTTCCATAATCACTTCTGATGTTCTTAGATTCTACCTTAGCCATGATGTAATATCCTACATCACCTGCTGTTAACTTATATGTATACTCTGGTGAATCATTTCTTGTTACTGCTACAAGTATAGGATTGCTGCCCTCTGCATCTGTACATCTGTACCATGAGATTGCAGACATGTCTTCTCTGCTTCCTAAATCAAGTGAGTAATCTACTTTAAGACTGCCCTGTCCGTCATTAGTAATAACTGGTGCCTTTGTAAATGCTGGTGCTTCAATCTTGCTTGGCTTTACAGTAATTCCAACTGCTGCTTCAAGACCTGACTCTGTAGATGCATTTATAATGACCTTCTTAGCTGCATCATCATTATTAGTACCTTCTACTTTGCATGTTCCGTCACCATTATCTGTTAACTTCACATATGCCTTATCTTCGTCTGATACGCTGTATGTTATCTTCTGTGTTGTATCATTAGTTCCATAGAAATAGTTAACTGTTCCTCCTATTGAAGCTGTTTCCTTTCCAGATTCAATCTCTGTGACATCTGATGTTATTGAAAGCTGTGTTGCAACTGTGTCCTGTCCGGCTGCTTTAATTACATCCTTAACTCCTAATGGATCCCAGTCGTCACTGCCCTTTAAAAGATTGTATGTGTTGTAATATGTCTTACCACCTGACACAACCTTGTAGGCATCAAGTACTGACTTGCCTGTCATATCAACGGTTTCTTTAGCACCCTCACCACCGATTGTAATGCTCTGTCCATTATGAATTATGTTGCTCTGATAACACTTTAATGAAGTTGATGGTGTTTTAGTCCATCCAATTGATATAGGTACACTTAAATTACTGTTATATACACAGTCTACTGCGGTAATTGTGCCACCCTCTTTAGTAAAGAACTGTGTCGGTTCTGCTTCAACATTTAATATCTTACAATTAAATGTACAACCTAAAAATGTTGAACCTGTACCATATGATGAATATAATGGTCTGTTTCCGTAGAAATCAAAATCGCATCCTACATATACAGCATTTGCATTAAGGGCATCATCTGTACTTTCAAAATGACAGTTGTTATAAAGACTTCTTGATGCTCCATTTATTGGGTCAAGATTAAGTCTGCTTATAAAGTTACAGTTATCTGCAAACATCTTTTCTCCAGAAACATCAGCAAGCTGTGCCTGTGTGATTGTCTCTGTTCTCTTTGCCTGATTAAGCTCACTCATAAGCGGATAATCAAGGTCAACGCTGCAATAGTTACCTATTGTTATATTCTTAACTGTAAGCGCGCCACTGCAGTTGAATCTGAACATTGTGTAGTTACCATTAGAGGCATGTGACTGTCCTCTGTTTCCTGCTAATACAACATTATCAGGATTTCCTGTAAGACCTTTGATAGTAAGATAATCTGAATTAACAACCATTCCATAAGGTACTGAATATCCTTCTGTTTTCTGGACTGTATCTGTTGCTGCCGGATCATCAATCCAGTATACATATGGTGCAACATATACTGTCATTGGTTTGTCTGCTGTTCCATTCTTTAATGCATCTGCTGACAATGCCTTAGTAATATCGTTATATACATATGGGTACTGGGCAGCAAGCTCATCTGATAACGATCCATCAAGATATATGGCTGTCTCCGACAACTGGATTGTCTCACCCTGATACTTAATGTAAGTTCCACCGAATTCAACCGGATCTGAACTGTCGATTGGTGTGTAACCTTCTAATGTTTTGTTAATGTCTTTTACTGCTGAATACCTTGCAGTTTTTACTCCTGTTTCCTGTGCAAATGCATAGTATCCCTGTAATGGAGCTAAGTTGCCTGCAACAAGAACGCCGGTCATGACACTGACGGCAACAGAAGCAATAATTTTGTTTCTTCGTATCATATTATTCCTCCTTAATATTAAATTGTTTCTGCTTCTTAAGATGCTTTTATTATATTCACATTGTTTTTTTATAGATACAAAAAAACAGCACGAAATCTTTCAAAATCAAAAAAATATGTAAAAAATCAGTAACAGTTTCTCTATAAACGACCTATAATCAGTATATGATTTTGCTTCGTAAGATATTATTTATATACCAGGGAGGCGGCAATGTACCATTTTATTAATGACAATTTCCACACGGATATTGCTACTGTGCCACCATCTTATAAAATGAAACATTTTCATGAACATAACAGATGGGAGTTGATGTTTATATATTCTGGTTCCTGCACCCTTTATGTAGGTGATGAAATATATATGTTAAATACAGGCGGACTTGCTCTTATCCCGCCGTATACAGCACACATGACCACTTACCTTGCAGGAAGTGACCACTCAAGATATTTATTATATTTTGATACTGAAGAATTAGACTTTATTGCTGCGGATTCATCTCTGGATATAGAAAGCATTTTTCATAAACATCCTGTTATCCATATACCAGAAAGACGACTTGATTATATAACATCAGTTATCCAGAAGATTTCTTATGAACACAATGGTGTCGATAGTCTGTCTTTATCTTTCGTACATTCTTATTTTCATGAACTTATACTTTTTATTCTGCGCTGTCAGATGTACGAAGATAATGTTATTACGAAAATGGATACAGGTAATGAACTTATCCAGAAGGTTATTGAATATATTATCGAGAATTATCATAATGACATAACTATGGCTGCTACTGCCGGACTCTTTAATATGAGTGAATCAAGCCTTTCCAAGAAATTTAAGGCTTTTACTGGCTTTAGGTTCAGAGAGTATCTTATTAATGTAAGAACACACGCAGCAGCAGACCTTTTAGTCAACACCAGCCTCTCTATTACTGAGATTGCTGACAAATGTGGTTTCGCCGACAGTAATACTATGGGCGGTACATTTAAAAAAATCATGGGCGAAGCGCCCGGAAGCTACAGAAAGAACCATTAATTATATTTTTTTTAGAACGGAGGTTATTATGGCAGATTTTATTTTACTTAATGAAGATTTCTCTGATTTTCCTATTGGTGAATTTCCTTATGATAAGAATCATTCGGCAATGGGTGAGTATCATTTTATCCATTATCCTGGATATTATGGTAAATGGTATGATCCGGTATGCAACCATGTTTATAACGGTCAGGGGGCTTCATGGATTATTTCTGAATATAATGGAAAACATTTCATGGAGCAGATGCGTATCCGCAATGACAAGCCACACCGCACATTTCCTATGCTCACAAGCGGTGACAGATTCTGGCGTGATTATACTGTAACTGCAAGTGTGCGTATGTTTACTACCAAATGGGGCAATGCCGGCATTGGTTTTTGTTGTCAGAACTCTGCTAATCTTCTTGTCCTTGTTTTTGAAGAGCATGAGTTAAGACTTGAGTATCGTCATAAGGAGGAGGTTACTGTACTCGATTCTGTACCTTTTGATTACAACTGTGATGATACTTATGTACTTAAGGCTGAGATTAAAGGCAGCCATGTTATATGCAGTGTTGATGATAAGGTTTATTTTGACCTTGACACTGAATATGCAAGACAGGGTGGCAAGGTTGCCATTACTGCAACTATCCCAACACAGTTCGGTTTTGTAAATGTTACTACTTCTGAAAGTACTGCTGCTTCTATTGATGCTGCAAGAAATGCTTATAAAGCTGAATGTGAAGATGCACAAGCACATTATCCTAAGATGAAGCTTCTTAAGAAAATTGACCTCAAAGGCTGCGGCACCGGAAGACAGCTTCGTTTCGGTCATCTTCTTGGCAATGGCGAGTATCAGATGGTTATGGCTCAGTGCCAGAAAAGAGTAAACCGTGATGCTTATGGAACAATCAGCTGTCTCACCGCATTTGACCTTGATGGCAATATATTATGGCAGCATGGTGAACCTACTGATAATCACGACATTGGAACTATATCAGCAGATATGCCTATGCAGATATATGATATTGACGGTGATGGCTTTGATGAGGTTATTACAGCCAAGAATTTTGAAGTGCTGATTCTTGATGGCAGAACAGGTGAAGTAAAGAAACGTGCCAAAACACCTTTCTCTACACCAGAAGAAGACGGAACTATTATCGGTGTTCCTGATAAAATCTACGCATTTGACAGAATTAATCCTGATGGTATGCGTATATGTAATTTCCGTGGTCTTGAAAAGCCACGCGATATTCTCATTAAAGATCGTTATTGCAGAGTGTATGCACTTAACGATGACCTTGAGGTTATGTGGCATTTCCAGAGTGATAAGAATACCGGACATTTTCCTTTTGCAATTGATATTAACGGGGATGGACATGATGAACTTTTAGTTGGTTATAACATGCTTGACTGCCACGGTAATAAAATGTGGACTATGCCTGTTAATGAAGACCATATTGATGAAATTGTTCCTGGCAGATTCGAGTCAGGACCGCACAAAGGCACTAAATTCTTTGCCTGTGTTGCAGGAAAGGAAGGCTTCCTGATATCTGATTTTAATGGAAAGCTTCTTAAGAAGGACGGTATCGGTCATGCACAGCGTGTAAGTCTTGCTAATTATCTTCCTAACCGCCCGGGCTATGAAATGGTTGTTGTTAATTTCTGGGGACACCAGGGAATTATATATTTCTATGACAGCGAGGGTAATCAGTTATGGGAAATGGAGAACGAGCTTAATGGCAATCTCTTAACTCCTGTAAACTGGACTGGCGACGGTCAGGACTTCATCCTTCTTAATGCTGATATAGAACGCGGTGGAATGATTGATGGCAATGGTATCCAGGTCGTTAAATTCCCTGATGATGGACATCCTACCATGTGTGCTGAAGCTGTAAACCTCTACGGCGATGCCCGTGATGAGATTGTCACATGGGATTATGATTCTATGTACATATATACACAGGATGATGCACCTAAGGATGATGTATATGCACCTTTCAAGTATCCTGATTATAATGCTTCTAATTACCGCGGAGAGTATTCTTACCGTGAGAAGTGGTGGTAAGATTAAGACTATAAATGACCAGCAGGGTTGCAGAGTATATAACACTCTGCAACCCTGCTGTATAATTAGTCCATCAGCATTTAATAAGTTTTTTCTCCAGACAGTAATGATACACTCCGTCTTCTTCAACTGATTTACATATGACATCCGCTCTTGCTTTGACTTCTTCAATGGCATTCCCCATTGCCACCCCTGTACCAACAGCTTCTAACATTTCAATATCATTTCTACCATCACCAAAAGCAATCGCCTCATCTTTCGATAATCCATAATAACTAAGCACTGCATTTACCGCATTTCCCTTACCACAATTCAATGGAATAATATCTGCTGCTTTATCCCACCATGCAGTTATCTGGGTATCTTCTGTTCCCTGCAGTATCTGGGCATATTCTTCTTTTCTGCACGCACACATAATCTGGTAAATATCTTCTTTACATAACTCATCAAAATTATCTGCAATTGTCAATGTTTCATTTCCAAATTTAAAGTACTCTTCCAGATGCTCATCTGTGCCATTAGTAACAATAAAATGCTCATTGCTGATTGCAGCTGCTCTGTTCATTTTATTAAGATTTTGAATTATCTGATGTTTATCATTATTATTCAGTGGATTCCTGAAAATAATCTTTTCTCCAGCCATTACATATGAACCATTAAATGTAAGCAGCACATCAAATGTAATATCTTTGAATTTAGGGATTGAAAGATAGCCTCTGCCAGTTGCCATACAAAGCAATATTCCATTCTGGCGAAGAGAATTTAACACCTTAACTGTTTTATCTGTCGGTTCTTTACATCCCATTTTCAACAATGTTCCATCTATATCAAAAAATGCTATTTTAATCATATATGGCTCTCCAATACTGTTTGATATAACACACTATTAAAACGCGTTTTTATTTTTTGTATATTTTCTTTCAATATTTCTATAAGTATACAGCTTCTCTTTTTATTCAAGGCAGCTACCCCCACTGCCCCACTACCAGCAAATGAATCTAATACTATTTCACCTTCATAAGTAACATATTCCAATATTTCTTCACAAAGTTCAACTGGTAACTCACTCTGATGTATTTTATTCTTCCTTGCAACCGGTTGAACATCAAACATAGTCGGAAGCATACCATTGCAGCCACTCATATAATGTTTTTCACCTGTCCTATCAGATTTTTTCTTATCAAATCTCATATTTCTCGCTTTACCTTTTGAAAAAATCATTATATCCTGTGTGTTTTTTGCCTTTCTCCCTGTATTACTTACAAAAGTCCCCTTTTTCCATGGTACTTTAGAATAATAAATAAATCCTGCTTCTTTTGCAAACTTTTTAATTTGGTATAAATACTCATAATTATTCTCATTCTCTGCGGGTAAAACCTCAACCAAAAAACAGCCGTCTTTTAAAACTCTAGCCTTTTCCTTAAAATCCTCTAATGTATATCGAAAACAATCATATGATGCAAAAGCTCTTGTTCCGCCTTTATTTGATTTAACATCTAACCAAGGATGATCTGTTAATATACAATCGATACTGCTATCCTTTAACATAGATAAATCTCTCCCATTTCCTTCTATAAGCACACACTGTTCATTTTTGTTATCAATTGTTCTATATACACCCTTTGCCACTCGCTCAAACTTAACGCCTATTTTCTCATAAATACGTGCTCTAATGGTTTCTTGTGGCTTATCAGGATTTTGTTGATATGCATCTTGCAATGAAAAGCTTTCACAATCTTTAAAGCAATTAAATACCTTTTCTACTAATGTCATTTTGTATAACCTCCTTCGATTTTGGATCTTGATCCTAACATAGGAAGTACACAAATAAAAGTACTAATTTTTTATTATATTTTTTTTATTAATAATCTAACACAATCTGAATTTCAATATCGTCCATATTCGTCTCTACTATTTTATCTTTATAAATAACGGCTGCATTATTCAAGCAGTTAAGATTAAGCACTCTTATATAATCACCTTCTTTTGTATAAGCATATCCATTAATAATCATATTTGCATTATCAGCTATATCTTTTACACTAAGCTGCATCTATCCTAACCTCCTTGATTGGTTTTAAAAATGTTTCAGTATCGTAATATAACATATCAAGTATTGGAATTAAATCTATATATTCTTCAACTTCTGGCATTTCTTTATACTTTGCCATAACAACCAGATATCCATTATCCCACTCGACTATTTTCGTATATCTCTCCAATTTATCAGAAGTGATAAAACGAATTCTTTGGTTATTAAATTCAAAAATTATATACTTTCCATCATTAGTTAGAACCGCATGATCTTTCATTTAAATCACTCCAATCAAATAATATTTTTCATTATATTATAATAATACCACAGTTTACAAACTAAAAAACACCCCGGAACCGAAATTCCGAGGTGTAATATACTTTTCTGGTAAACGCCATAAGACGCTTTGGATTGTAAAGATTATCTCTTTGAGAACATTTTGATAGCTTGAAAAGCCCGAAAATAGGGAATCTGTGTGCACTGGTGTTGCATATGTGTTATATGCGGTTGACTGTCCACACATTCCCATAACTGCTCATTACTTTGACAAAGAAAGGACTAATACTATGAAAATACATTTTGCTTACTACAACCAATACAAGAACGGAATTGATATTGCTTTTGCTGATAATACACTTCTATTCTTATCCTGTGCTGAAGCTGAAAAGAATCTCCATACTACGCCTAACTCTCAAAGGCTTATTGATAACCTTGCGATTGATAATCCTCTTATGTATGCTGCACTTGCTCTTGATTGTGAGTTGCAGGATTGGGCTGATGCAATGGATGAGGATTGGAGTCCGTAATATCATTTATAAAGTATCTTCTGCCCTGTTCAGATATTTTATACTCATATGGTGTTGTATTCATCTTTCTTATTACTAACCCCTTTTCTTCATCCATTTTTTTACATATCTTACCTAATCGATAAGAATTCATATCAACATCCTCTGCAAAATGTCTTGCCTGTACAAAATCTGTTCTATTCTTTAATTCCAATAGAATTGATAATTCTTCTTTACTAATATGTGGAAGTTCATCAGCTAGCTTTAAATCATTCTCTACCTCCTGATCTATTATTGATATTACTTCAACATTATTATGACAATCTGGACATTTATATCCTGTAAATTCCAGACCAACCTTCTCTTCTTCAGAAAAAACTCGTCCACAACTAGAACATCTAATTGTTTTAACCTCATTAATTTGACTAAGAATAATTTTTGTGTAATTAAATGGTCTTTCTATAAAATACTTCCTATATGCACTTCCGTTATGTTTTCCCCAAAGTATGTTATTTTTTTCACACAAGCCATAGTTTAAGCAATAAATATTAACTTTTTTCTGATCTCTATTTGCTTTTTCTTCGTATTTCGTTATAAAGTGATTTAACTCTAATGACTCTAAATACTTATCCGCTTCCTGAAGTACATGAAAATGGCTTGAATATGGTTTTGACTTATCATATATTTTACCAGATAACTCGCCTCTAAGAATCTGACTTTTTATAATCTTAGAATTCGATACTATTGCATCTCTAATCTTTTTTAACTGTCCGATACTTCTTTTTTCCTCCATAGTTAAAAGACAATATGTACTATTTTCAAAAAATGCATTTATATTATCATCATAATATTTTGCAGATGCATTTTTTATATCTTGTAAAATTATTTTTTTATCATAAACAATAACGCTTTGGTATAAATAAGACAACAAATATCCCATAATACGTGGAACATTCATGGAAGTTCTAAAAAACAATTCATATATTTCATCCATTTTATAATTTTCCGAAAAATATTTTCTAATATCTATTTTATAATAATTAAAACGATTTTCTAACAATCTCCTTGTAAAATCAATTGCATTATCTTCCATTTTATTTGAATCAAATTCAGAGTACAAATCATAAAAATCAAGATTAATCTTATCTATTTTACCAGGATCAATTGCTCCATAATGCACCCGTCCTGGGTAGAAAGCTATTTTAAATTTTATAAATTCATCTGACCAATTATTCAATGGAGCTACTATCGTATCAACAAATAAGCGCAATGATTCTGTATTTATTTCTGAAATATCATCTATCATTATTATAAGTTTAGTTAATCTCATCTTTTTGAGAATCTTTTTAATTTCTTCAATAATACTTTTCACTTGAAAAACTTTCAATAAAATATCAGCATATTCTTCTTCCAATACCAGTTGCGATTCATTTGACTGTGTATTCTCCGCACCTATATCAGATGTTGTACTAATAGCATTATAAGATATGCACCCTTTTACATTTTCTCTTAAAATATCTGATTCTAACTGTTTATTTTCACTTCCCCGTTTCATTATTTTTTGCTGTAAGATTGGTACTTCAACACTTTTAAATAATTCATTATCATCTATCTGCTTACGTAATATATTTATCCTGTTTTTTATTTCTTCACTGCTATTACCAGATAATGTATCAACTATCTTATTAAAAACATTAACTCTTTGGTAATCAATTTCTTCATAAATCTTATCCAATACACTTTGAATAAAGTTTCTAGCAAGTAAATATGTTTCCATTTTTCTTCCATCAAAATATTCTAATAAATATTGTTGATTTATAGCTTGTGCTTGAGACGATTCATATATTGTTTTTGCATCAATATAACATGGAATACAATTTTTTCTCTTTCTATATTCGTTTTCCAATTTCAAAAATATCGTTGATTTCCCTGTTCCTTTTCTACCAATCAAAAAAGTTGTATTATCTAATAAGCATTTGTTTAATATAATATTTTCTGGCAGCAAATCAACATATAATTTATCAAGTATACTTTTTCCGTTTTCATCTATCAAATCCGCACGACGATATTTTTTTAATGACTCTGCCGCATTCATAAATTTTCTTTTTTCTTCTGCACTATACATTATTTATCCTTTCTATATCCATAAGTCATCTGATATATTCTATATTGTTTTAAATTATATAACATCTATACCCATTTTTTTATTTAACTGTGCCATCCTATAATGTTGAGTTATACACTCTTCTTCTAAATTGTTTCTATATATAATCCAATCATTTATCGAGTCAAGAGCATAATTCACCGCGTCCTGATTAATCACTATTCCAGTTATTTTCAAAAAATTTATTCGTATCACTAATTCAAAAATAAAAACAAAATACCATGTTGCAAAATCTGTAATTCGATCACTTTCATTATAAACAAAGGTAGACAAACTATTTTCTTTGTAAATATAATGATCAAACATGTGTCTTTCTTCAGATAAAACATACTTGAATTTATTTTCATTTATTCCCAAGAATGATATTCCCTTTTTTAACTTTTGAATATCTAAAGTATTCTTAAAAAGCTTATCTAAACTACTTTTTACATTGTTGGTTTCTCCAATTGTATTTATTATAAATCCATCAGCAATATTTAATAATAATGATAATCTATGGTTTATATTTATTTTTCCATAATCTTTTGATTTAATGTAATAAAATGCATTTACAACAGATTTTGTCATTTTTTTATCAGCTATTCCCTTATTTCTGAATTCATCATATTTTTTTATAACTTCCGTTGATAAATCTCTTTCCGCTCTTCCAATCAGCTCTGAACAATACCATTTTTTATCAGTTTCAAAATACCCAAGCTTTATAAGTTCCTTACAATCCTTAACAATTCCATCCACTTCATACGAAATTGGTTTATAAAAATACCCATCATAAAGCGAAAGTAACTCCCAGACAAGCCTTATAACCTTATCATGATTACTATCTCCATCCAAAACAAGCAAGCAATTTGTGTTCTCTATATTTATATATACCTTAACATCAGCATATTCTGTATTTATCTCTTGATTACTCCAATTACGTATATAATCTTTCACTTGCATATTAATAATCGATTTCATAACTGATTTTATTTGAAAATCCTTTCTTAATTTTTATAACAACAAGTTACAGCCAGTTTAATGCTTTCTCTTTTACTTTCGCATACCATTCCTTTTCATCAACAGAATTTTTAGCCTGCTCTAAAGAATATTCAAATATACTTTTTACCTGTTGTGGATTAGGCACATAGCCTGCATTATATGACTGTTCTACCATATTAATAAATACATCCAATTCCAAAGGTACAATAACAGACTTTCCTCCATAAAAAGCAATATTCATAGTATGTAATGCATAAAAATATGCAATACAAGACTCATTAATTTTAGGAGCTATAAACAAACAATAAGCATCCTTTCCTGTCTCCTTCTTTAACTTTGCTAAATGTCTAGATACAGGCTCGCCTTCTGTTTCATACTGTTTTTGTCCCGACTGCATTGTCACCTCTACAGCGAGTCCAAAGTCATCATAATCACATACAATATCAGACATATTTCCAGCAGCCGTAGACATTGGTTGTCCTTTATCATCAAGCTTTAAATTAGCTTTAATATCTCCTCCATCTAACATTGTCATTGCTCTCCAAGTATTCCACTCGAGCATTAATGGAGCATCATATAACACGTTATTTTTTATGTCATCAAATGTATCCATTACATCCGCATAATTTTTATATTCCTTAAGTTCTGTTATCTGTTTACTTATAATCTGCTTCTTCTTGTTTGCTATAGCATTTTCAAGAATATCTTTTAATTCATTAGTTGTATGTTCTTCTAACGCCTCACTCTTTCCTGTTACTTCTTTTACCTGCTCTATTAATCTAAATCTATTATCACTATATAATTCTGGAACTGAACCATCAAATAAATACTTTTTATAATTCTTCTCATCATCTATATATATTGGTTTTCTATCAACCATCGATAAGAAAAACTCAACTTCTTTACGTTTTTCCGGCATAATTGATATTGAATGTCCCCTCTGAGATATTTCAACCATACCTGTTGCTCTTAAATACCTAAAACAAGCATCTGCATAATCTCTAAGGTTTCGTGACTTTGTTGTTACAAACTTATCTATTGATTTATCTCTTGATTCTCTGGTCTTAGTATTCCCATCATTAATATCATCTGCATAGATTTTTTCTACTTGTTCTTTTAGGTAATTCCCTCTAAATGCTTTATAGCTTAACTTAGCATAAAGTTTCATACGTCTAAAAGTTTTTATCTCAGCTACAATACTGTCAAATTTATTATAGTGGGTTAATTGCATTCCAAATATCATTAATTCATCAAAACTTATCGTACCCAATTCATATATTAACCTAAAAATCTCAAGATATGGTTTTACGCAAAATATTTCCTTAAACTCCTCTGGTTCCCTATGATAAGGTGAAGGTAATTGAAATTTCAGCAACTGCCTGAGTAATACCTCTTCTGTACGTTTCCCACTTATAAAATTTTCACCCGCTTCTGTAAGATTAATATGTGGCTTTAAATCTACAAATCCTAAAGCTTTTGGTGCTCTATTAATTCTATCTCTTGCACTAAAAGCCAAATCTTTTTCTGAGCCTTTACCATCAAAGTCATTCCCCTCAGCAAGCTTTTTAATAAACTGAACTTGTGTTTTTGTATTCCATTTTTTACCTTCAAAGTTATTATATAGCACTTGTATTTCTGGAATCATTTTTAAAGGTGTTCTTGGAGATGTTGTAAAAAATAATGTTTTACTTTTTAAATATGCCACTTTTTCTACCTCCTCTAATAGTTCGTAACAATTATATGTTTTGCATCCGCTTTAAACCTATTTCTTATATTTACAGCATATGATTTATCATATTCTTCAACAATGTATTTCCCATATAATTCCTCTGTTAATGCTGTTTTTCCAATTACTAGCATTGATTTACACGAAAGATTTGCAAAGTCATTTGCCAATCTTCTGTGCTCATCTTCCCCAAATCCGTCTCTATATGCTTCATTACCATAATCACTAAATACGCAATCATATGGCGGATCCAAAAATATAAAATCATTGTTTCCTGCCATATTGAATATTTCTGAATAGTCATAATTATAAATCTCTGTTCTTTTTAACAATTCATAATGCTTATCCGTAATTAATTTTGTATTTAAATTTTTATATCTTCCAAACGGAACATTATACTCGCCTTTTGCATTGTATCTAATCATACCTGAATATGCAGTCTTGTTAATAAAGAAATAAACTACAGCCTCCAAATATTCACTCTCTATCTTATGATTAAACATATCTCTAATCTTATAATATAATGCTTCATTTTTGTTTTCCACTCTTTCTTCTGGATGTTTCTTTTTCAATCCCTCATACTCTTTTTGATTTTGCTCATATACCATTTGAAGCTCATCTAGCTGCTTTCTTACACTAGGATACTCTTCCTGCATTTGTTTATAAAATGAATATAATTTCGTGTTAACATCATTTATTATTGCATTCTGTGGTTCTAAATAAAAATATAAAGCACCACCACCAAAAAAAGGTTCAATATATCTATTGTAATTCTCTGGCATATTACTAATAAAATGTGATATTTCTTTCGATTTACCACCTCTATACTTAATCATTGGATTCATAATGATTTCCTCCTTGTAGACTCAACCATAATAATTATACAGTAATTTTTTTCTTTTTACTATCAATTTTTATGTCCGAAATATGTTATTTAAAAATGTCTGTTTTATTTAAAGATATTGCATTTTTTAACATCTTAAATATTTTTATCTCTCCTCATACACCTCCCACAACCTCTTCTGCCCCGCTCCAATCCTCAATATCTCCTGCAAATCCCTAGCAATAGCCTCAACATTAGCATCCATCTATTCAATTGTCCCAGTCCTATTACCAGCCTTAATCTCCCACCGAATCATCTCTTTACTATAATATTCTTTAGTCTCCACATTCATATATCCATACACCAAATATGAATATCCATTGCTTTTCTCTATGAATACCGGAGCTACTTCACCCTTAGAAGTTTTCCACCTCATAAGCCTTGGAAAGCAGCATAATCCTTCTTTTATCAGTTCCTTGAATGTCTCCAGCAACTTTCCTATCTCATAAAATATTCCTCTGAATAAGTTTCCTGCTTCTATCACCTTATCTGTTTCAACCTGATTAGCATATTCTTCTATTATCGGAGCGAATAATCTGAATGATGATACAAAAGCATTGATCTTATCAAGCAATTCTGCTGCTTCATTTGCTTTGACCGTCACGCTTGCAATCTCTTGTCTTACCGATTGAAGTTCTGAACGCTTTTCATTTAATTCCTTAGTCTGTCTACGGTCCAATTCCTTATAAGCAATTTGTAAAGCAAGCATCATCGTGGCCTATTTACTGTCTGTTGCACCGCTTGTAGAAACGCGCAAAAAAGGACATTTCCCAGTATCGCTACTGAAAAATGTCCTATACATATCAATATATTTGTTGCATATGTGTTGCATTCGATGTAAATTCCAGCACATCTGACAACTTTCCACAACCTCTGTAACCCTTGAAATATGAGCTTTTCTTGATATATGCTTTCCTGAAATCCTATCTCCTTGAGAGCGTTTGTAGAGCCTGAAAAGCCCATAGATTGGGGATTTGTATCTGGTAGTGTTACAAATCTGTTGTATGCGTAGCACTACCCACAGATTTCCAGAACTGCTCATTACTTTATTTAAGAAAGAATATTATTCCATCTCAATGCCAATGTTATTAAATGTGTCGACTTCTAAATCCGCAAGTATTATATTAACACTAATATATCAACCATCCGCAACAAATGCTTACACCGCCGTAATACTAGCATTTTTAATTTTAGTCTCTGATAGGTTTTCATTCCACCTGACTGTACATTCTGTTTCATAATGATATTTTATAAAATCAATTTGAGCTTTGACCCTCACTTTTGCCCCTTCCTTATTAAGACTTAGAATCTCAGATGATATCCATTTAAACTTTGCTTCTTCATCAGATGTCCACTCAACATTGAGAGGCGGTTCTTGTTTATAATTATTTTCTACTGCTGCTTGACTTTCTAATGGAAGACTATTGGACTTTTTAGTGATGTGAGAACCGCTGGAAGTCCAATCGAAGAATGCTAAATTATTCCAATTACTCTCTGGTTGAAAACATAGCGTAAATAACTGGCAGAAATATAATTATGAGTTGTAATGGTGAATCTTTCATTATAATTCCATATGCAAATATAATAACCAGACAGGCAATACTTACATATATTCCAATCTTACTCTTGTATATGTACACAATCAATGAAACTGCTGACACAACCAGTAATAACACAAATACAATTCCATATAATGTAACACTTACTGAATGAGCATTTCTTTTAACAATCAGGCTTCTTATGGTCAACCCACTCATAGCCAGCGATAAAATCACAGCTATATAGACACTTATCCTCGTACTCAGCTTATATTTTTTCATCTGTTAAATCTCCCTTTATATTTCTACACTGTAAACGATATCCATGAATCCTGACAATACTTACTATAAGCAGTGCCAATACTACAATATAAATAATCAGGCTCATCATTACCGTGTCAGGAACTTTAAAATTAACAAATGCTATAATCAAGGCAAACACAATGTCGACAGCAGCTATAAAATACCATTTATGTATATTCCGTTTATAATCTTTAATAAGTTCATTACTATTCATTCCCTTATCATTATAACCAGCATCAAGTTTATAAATGTTAATTGGCATTCTCTCATCATTCATTACTAATCCCTCCGCAAAAAAACAACTGCTTAGTTACATATGTATTATACATTATTAATTTGTCGCTTTCTTTATAAAAAATATCACTTTACAATTAGAATTTAAGATATTATGCTATTTTTATATTTAATATCATTAGAAGGAAGTAAAATACATGCCAAGACCTATAAAAGACGGTAATAATTTTGAAATAAACAGAAGTATCGTTTATAACGGAAAAGATATTAATTTTCATATGCCATCAATGAGTGCATGTATAAAACATTATGAGATTGGTTTTGAGATATCTGGCAGTCATCATGTATACTCAACTGATGGAGAGTGGGATATTCTCAGAGGATATGTTGGAACAATGCCTCTTGGATTACATCACCAGACCTTTTATACCAGCAATGAAACGCATAACAGCATACTTATTAAATATTCATTTGATATAGCTGATTATATAAAGTCAGAAATATCTGCTGTTGCATTTAACAGATTCTACGCTGAAAAATACCACATTCTGAATCAGGAAGACCAGCAAGTTGTCCGGAATATTTTTGAAAAGATGCTGACTGAGTATAATATTAATTCACCATACTCAGATTCTAAATTAAAGGCATTGCTTACATACTTAATTATATTTATTATTGAGCATGAGTTATCTCATGATATAAACGGCAGCCAGGGCAAGAAAATAAACAAAAATATCAATGATGTTATGAGATATATAGACTCTAATTATATGACTGATATAAATGTGGATAATATTTGTAAATTATTTAGCTTTTCCAGCTCTCATTTTTCAAGGCTATTCAAACAGAATACAGGAGAAGCTTTTTCAAGATATTTATCCAAGGTAAGATTAGAACATGCTATAGTTTTACTGTCAAATACTGACAAACCAATAGATCAAATTGCATATGAATGCGGATTTAAAAGTACCAGCTACTTTAGTTATGCATTTAAAAAGGAGTTTCTTGTTTCGCCACTTAAGTATAGGATGCAGATGAAGGGTTAATGTAATTAATGTCAAAAAACACCCCAGAACCGAAATTCTGGGGTGTAACATACTTTTCTGAAGCGCAATAATACGCTTTGGATTGTAAATATTATCTCTTTGTTAACGTTTGCAGAGCGTGAAAAGCCCATAGATTTTGGATTTGTGACGGGTGGTGTTACATATGTGTTTTATACGCAAGACTGCCCACACATTCCCTGAACTGCTCATTACATTGTAACTGCTAACTTACTTTATCAAAGAAAGGACAATCATTATGAAAAAGCACTTTGCTTACTACAACCAATATAAGAACGGAATTGACATTGCGTTTGATGACAATATACTTTTATTTATTTCATGTACTGAAGCTGAAAAGAATCTGCACACTACACCTAACTCACAAAGGCTTATTGATAATCTTGCAATTGATGAACCGCTTAAATATGCTGCATTGGCTCTTGATTGTGAGTTGCAGGCTTGGGCTGATGCTATGGATGAGGATTGGTGTCCGTAATCCAAAACATCTTCAACTATATTACTCCGAAATATTTTTCAAAGAATACCTTTAACTTATCAATTACTGTCTGTTTTTTCAAAGCTCGATTTGAGCCACCAGAGAATCTTGAAATTGGAGGTAAGATTTTATCAATATCCGTTCCTGTGGTTTTTATTCCTCCATCTCTGAATGAATTCTCTATAAATTTTTGAGCTTCATCATGTTTTAGTTTTTCATCTTTGATGATTGCTTCTAAGTCCTGTTCTTTTTGCTTCTTAACAAAGTCTTTCCAGTCCTTTTCAACATCTGTTTTTACTGTCATTTGGGCAACAAATCCCTCAATTAAAGCTTTTTTGCTGCGCAGCTCAACACTTGCATCTATTGATTTATTAATATTAGTAAGAATCGTTTTATCCTCGCAGTTTGATTCGTGATATTTGGCAACGAGCATCAAGATATAATCTATATTGACCTCGACCTGCTTAATAAGTTCAATTTCAAAGACAATGTCATCGTTGATTCGTTCTTTTTCAATGTCGCTTTTTTTAGCATAATCTTGGTATAAGTCAATATAAATGCTTTGATAATCCTGTAAATCTCTAACGGATACAGAACTGTCTCTTTCAAAATCGTCAAAACACCTTAAAATATTTCTCAATTTCAAAATGCGACCAAACAGTTTGATGAATTCTTTTTCGTTATCCTCGCCAATGATTTGACTGCTTATCGGAAATTCATTTACCAGTCTGGCTACAAGCTCGTTATAACCTTCAATATGTTTTCCGTGCTCATCTTCATAGCCATTCATATACTCATTGTAAGTTTTTAGAATAACCATACCTCTTGCGTTTTTATCCCCAAAAAGTGCTAAGGCATTATTAGTGGCTGTTTCAAGGTTTCTAAAACAAACAATGTTTCCAAATGTTTTAACTGAGTTCAAAATACGATTGGTACGGGAAAACGCTTGTATCAAACCATGATCTTTTAAATTCTTATCTACCCATAAGGTATTGAGGGTAGTAGCGTCAAATCCCGTTAGAAACATATTGACTACGATCAGCAAATCAATCTCACGATTTTTCATTCTCAATGATACATCTTTATAATAGTTAGGAAATTTATCGGCGGATGTATCATAGCTAACATTAAACAGCTTATTATAATCATCAATCGCACTGTCAAGAAAATCTCGTGAAGTCTGATCAAGACCGCTTGTGTCAAAATTTTCATCTTGCAAGATATCATCCGGATCTTCTTCGTTTGGATTAAAACTGAATATCGTAGCAATATTTAATTTATGACCTGTTTCCTCCATTTGCTTTTTAAATTCATTGTAGTATGCAATCGCTGCCGGAATAGATGCGACTGCAAAAATCGAATTAAAACCATTTACTTTTGCAGTTGTTTTTTGCTCTGATACAGTATTATTCTTGGACTTCGCCATTTTTTCTACATTCGTAATCACTTTATGGTCATAATAAGAACGATTTTGGTTTCGATAAGTTTTTTGCTCAAAATGATCAAGAATGTATTGTGTAATCTCAGATACTCTTTTAGGATCAAGCAAAGCCTTTTCACGGTCAATTGCCTTTACTTGCTTATCGTATAAAAGCTCAGGGTTTTTGATCGTGTTGATATAATCAATTCTAAAAGGCAATACATTACCATCGTGGATAGCATCAACAATGGTATATGCGTGCAGTGGTCTTACTTTATTCCCATTTTCATCCGGCTCACCGCCGAAAACCTGTGCTGTGGTACGCATATTCGGTGCATTGGAACTGTTAGAATTCGATGCAAAAATCGGCGTGCCCGTAAACCCAAAAATATGATAATTCTTAAAGTGCTTTGTAATCGACTTGTGCATATCTCCAAACTGAGAACGGTGGCATTCATCGAAAATCATAACAATGTGTTTTTTATAAACTTCATGTTCTTTGTTCTTGGATATGAATTTATCTAACTTTTGAATGGTTGTAATGATGATTCTTGCATTATCATCTTCCATTTGTTTTTGAAGAATTTTAGTAGAGGTGTTGCTGTTGGCAGCACCTTTTTCAAACCTGTCATATTCTTTCATTGTCTGATAGTCAAGATCTTTTCTATCAACAACAAACAATACTTTGTCAATGAAATTCAATCCTTGAGCAAGCTGTGCAGTTTTAAAGCTGGTTAAAGTCTTTCCACTTCCCGTTGTATGCCAAATATAACCACCTGCCTCTTTTCTGCCTGTTTTTTTGAGATTAGTAGAAACGATAATGCGATTTAGAATTTTTTCAGTTGCCGCAATTTGATAAGGACGCATTACCAATAGTAAATCCTCTGAAGTAAACACACAGTAACGAGTCAAAATATTAAGCAGCGTATGTTTTGCAAAAAAGGTTTTTGTAAAGTCCACAAGGTCCGGGATGGTACGGTTTTTCTCATCCGCCCAATAACTTGTAAATTCAAAGCTATTAGAAGTCTTTTTCTTTTTTTCGGCGTTTTTCTCTGCATTATCTTTGATATGCTGAAATCTTGTTGTGTTAGAATAATACTTTGTATGCGTACCATTGGAGATTACAAACAGCTGTACATACTGATACAATCCGCTACCTGCCCAAAAGCTGTCACGCTGGTATCGATTGATTTGGTTAAACGCTTCTCGAATTGCGTTCCCTCGCTTTTTAAGTTCAATATGCACCAATGGCAATCCGTTTACCAAAATCGTCACATCATAACGAGTATCATGCTTTCCACCGTCTTCTTCATACTGGTTTATTACCTGCAAATGATTGTTATGAATGTTGGTTTTGTCGATCAGCTTGATGTTTTTTACATATCCGTTATCAAGGGTAAGGTTTTGCAGATAGTCTTCCTGTATTTTGCGTGTTTTCTCTACAATTCCATCATTACCGTTTGAAATAACACTGTTGTAAAAGTCGTTCCACTCTTTATCGAAGAAGGTGTAGTTATTCAGTTTTTCAATCTGTGTACGGAGGTTGTCAATTAAGTCCTGTTCGCTTTTTATAGTAATGTATTCGTAGCCCTGACTGACAAGACGATTTATAAAATCCTGTTCAAGTGCCACTTCGCTTTGATAGTCGGTGCTTTTTCTTTTTTCGGGTGTGTACTCAGCCACTACCGTACTTTCAGTAGAGCTTGCCACAATTTCAAAGCTATTCATTTTCCGCCGCCTCCTTTTTCTTAAAAGTTAAGAGCTTATCTCGGTAATATTCGTATTGCTTTTGTCTTGCTTCAATTTCGGCAGGCAATCCCTCGCTGATATCGTTGCAAAGCTTATCAAAACGATTTAGTAAATTTACAACTTGCTCTTGTTCGTCGATCGATATTATTGGTATCTGTAAATTTTCTATTACAGTTCTAGACAAACGAGGAATACTTGCTTTTCTTACATTAGAATAGATAAAGTCTTGTTTTGTAAGTAAAAAGTAGTAAATGTATTTATTGTTAATTTCTATAAGATTAGAAAAAAACAAACAATCGTCTGCAGCCCAAAAATTAGTTTTGCAATAACCTATTTCACCTGCTGCGCCTGCACTAATAACATATGTTGTATTTCCTTTACAATTATATTTGTCATAATATCCCATAGGTGCAAGACTGTTTTGGTAAACAGGATAGTTTCCATTTGAAATAAGTTGCTTTTTAACTACTCTAATTCCACGGGAAATATCCGCAACTTCAATGAGTTTTTTCTTAGGTGCTGATTTATAATTAGCGAAAAGTCTATCTCTATAATACTCATACTGCTGTTTTCTCGCAGTGAGTTCCGCAGTGAGTTCCGCAGTGAGTTCCACAAATTTATCCAATATACGAACAATTTCCTCTTGAACTGGTAGAGGTGGAACAGCGATTTTTAATGCTCTAAAATCACCGCCTGTTAATTTCGGAATATTGCCATGAATTAAGTGTTTAACAGGTACAGTTTGTAGATAATGAAATAAGTAACGCAGCAAAACGCCATTTATCTCTGAAATAATATGAGCATGATTGTTCACCCATATTTTTCCTGTCGCCCAAGTAACAATAGGTGTACCCATTTCGGTTACAACGCTACCATCCTCGCCGACGAGAATAAAAGTGCCATCAAATATATACTTAGATACATAATCTTGAATACCATTTGCTCCGTAATACGGATATTTACCAGCTTCTCTTGCGGATTTTGTTATAGGCTTTCTTTTGTTATCCAAGATTTCACAGCAATTTTCAAGTCTTCGATATTCTACACCTTCTGGGCAAAGTTCATTTATAAGTTGTTCTAATTTACTCATTTTCCTCACCTCCGGTATGCCAACCTAATGTACCTATCGCATCCATTAGTTCTCTGTTAGTTTTTATTTTTTCCAGTACGCCGGTAACTAAGCGATAGAAAGCATCAAATTTTTGCAAAGCCTCATCTTCGTCATAATCTCCATGAACTACATCACTAAGTTCACCAAAGAGTTTGTATCCATCTTCAGCAAATTCCGAAGGGATGATATTACATTGATCTTTTACTGGCGTAAGAATCTGAATAAATGGTTTAAGATTACCGTTTGCTTTCCGTGTTTCAATGGGAGGATTTGCAGCCTCTGCTGTTTGGGTAATAATTCTTTCAAAAACCTTTCTCAAATAAACGATAGATCCTGCGCCGAATCCTTCTCTTGCTGCCCTTTTTGCTTTTTCTAAAGCGTTTGTAAAATCGCCGTAAGATTTGGTGTTCAGCGAAACTGATTCAGAAAATTTTTCGCTTCTTTTTGCAATACGCACATAAGGATATTGACTATGTATATTATCTTCCTCTCTGCACTCAAGCAAGAACCACATTTGCACAGAAGCACCGCAACGAGGGCATTCAAGAACACAGTCAATGCTGACAGTCTTTTCGTTTACACCAATACAGAACAAGTCTTTCCCGGAATAAAATGTGCGCTGATCGCCGCAATTATTACAATAATAATTTAATGCAACTTTACCGACCGCAATTTTTTTAGAATTTCCGGTTTTAAGCTTTCTACTGCCCAAAAAGCCTTCTATTTGCACATAATCTGTTGTTATCGGTTTTGATAACACATCTGATAATCTCATACATTACGCCTCCTCAATTTCAGCTATAATCGCATCAATTTCGGCACGCAATGTATTTTCATGCTGAACAATTTGCGATATTTGCTTGTTAAGGACAACTATGTCGATAACTTCTCTTGTATCCTCACTTTCTACATAAGTCGACACAGAAAGATTGTAATCTGCATTTTCAATATCTTCCTGTTTAACAAGAGCAGTAAAATGCTTTTCCGTCTTTCGTTTAATATAAGCGTTTAATATATTCTGAATATTATTAGGTTCATTGCTTGCAGTTCCATCTCCCAATTTATTGCTGTTAGTAGACTTAACAAATTCCTTTGAAGCATCAATAAATAGAGTTTGGTTGTCGACTTTAGATTTTTTTAGAACCATAATGCAGGTTGCAATACTTGTCCCGTAAAAAAGATTATCCGGCAATTGAATGATACATTCAATATAGTTGTTATCAATCAGATATTTTCTGATTTTCTGTTCCGCACCACCACGATACATTATACCGGGAAAACAAACAATAGCCGCCGTTCCGTCTGTAGCAAGCCAACTAAGGCAATGCATAATAAAAGCAAAGTCCGCTTTTGATTTAGGGGCCAATACACCGGCAGGAGAAAAACGAGGATCGTTTATCAGTGTTCCGTTGTCAGAACCTTCCCATTTAATGGAATAAGGTGGATTTGAAACGATGGCTTCAAATGGTTCTTCATCCCAATGTTTAGGCTCAGTCAAAGTATCGCCATGTTCAATGCTGAATTTATCGTAACCTATGTCGTGCAGGAACATATTAATACGGCAAAGGTTATAAGTTGTAATGTTGATTTCCTGACCAAAGAATCCATTACGGACATTGTCTTTACCGAGAATTTTTGCAAACTTCAAAAGTAATGAGCCACTTCCCACAGCAGGATCGTATACTTTATTTACTTCTGTTTTTATTTTACCGTTATTGTCAAGAAGTGAAATTTTAGTTAGAAGTTCAGATACCTCTTGTGGGGTGAAAAATTCGCCGCCGCTTTTGCCAGCATTAGAAGCGTACATTCCCATCAGATACTCATAAGTGTCCCCAAAAGCATCAATGGAATTATCTTGATAATTACCAAGATCCATATCTCCGATAACAGTAATTAATCTTTTAAGTCTTTTGTTTCTCTTAATAACTGTTGGTCCGAGCTTATTGCTGTTCACATCTATATCGTCAAACAAACCTTTGAAATTATCCTCACTTGGAGTACCGATAGCCGATGCTTCAATATTCTTAAAATTAGCCTGCAATACCTCGTTTAAATTCTCGTCCAATTCTGCGATTTCTACTTCTTTTCCGTCTTTTTCAGCTTTTTCCTTGGCATCTTTATCCGCTTTTTTTATTCTTCTCAATAAATTTTCAAATAGCTCACTTGGCATTATAAAGAAACCTTTTTCCTGCACCATTTCTTGCTTAAGCGTTTCGGGTAAATCTTCATCTTTGAGCTTGGCATAATCAAAATCAGTATTTCCTGCATCCCATTCGCCATTATTCAAATATGCAGTAAGATTTTCGGATATATATCTATAGAAAAGCATGCCTAAAACATACTGCTTAAAATCCCAGCCATCAACACTGCCTCTCAGTTCATTTGCAAGCGCCCATATTGTACGATAAAGTTCAGTTCTCTCTTGCTCTTTTTTATTATTATCACGCATCTTTATTTTCTCCATTCTTTAATAACATTTTATAATCTATATGATTTCGCAATTTTTTGCATAAATCTTTATTTTTTAGTGTTTGTGCAATATCAGCAGGCACTTCATTTCTCTCTTGTGCAGCTAAATCAAAAAACAACTCTATTTGCTCAGGCTTAGGGTTTAATAGCTTGATCATTGCAAATTGTCTATCCGGTGGAGGTGGATTGACTTTACCACTTAAAATGTCGTAAAAATACGGTTTCTTTATACCAAGGGAGGTGTAAAATTTGACATTTGATAAATTTGCCTCTTTTATCATTTGTCCAAGTAAATCACAAAATTTTATAGAATTTTTACTGTTCAATTAATCACCACCATTTCTATGATAGTATGTAAGTTTACATACTTACATACTATCATGTTTTAAGACTGTTTTCAATAAAAGATTCTCATCTATTTCTCATGTTTTAACATATTTCAACAAATTGTAATCCTTACAATTTCTATTTGCATTTTTGTATTTCATTTTCTTAGCTATCTTCCCTCATACACCTCCCACAACCTCTTCTGCTCCGCTCCAATCCTCAATATTTCCTGCAAATCCCTAGCCATAGCCTCAACATTGGCATCCATCTGTTCTACTGTTCCTGTTCTGTTACCAGCCTTAATCTCACTCTGAATTACCTCTTTGCTGTAATATTCCTTCGTATCCACATTCATATAGCCATACACCGAATACGAATATCCATTGTTTTTCTCAATAAATACCGGTGCCACCTCTCCTTTTGATGTTTTCCATCTCATAAGCCTTGGAAACCAACAGAATCCCTCTTTTATCAGTTCCTTAAATGCCTCCAGCAGTTTGCCTATCTCATACAGAATTCCTCTGAATGAGTTTCCTGCTTCTATTGTCTTATCCCACTCCACCTGATTAGCATATTCTTCTATTGTCGGAGCAAATAATCTGAATGATGATAAAAAAGCATTAATATTAGCAAGTAGCTCTACTGCTTCATTTGCTTTATCTGCCACACTTTCCAGCTCTTGTTTTACAGATTGAAGTTCCGACCGCTTTTCATTAAGTTCCTTAGTCTGTCTCCTTTCCAATTCCCTGTAAACAATTTGTGAAGCGGTCAACTTAATATCCGCATCATGCACCTGTTCCTGTATCTCTTCCAAATGCTCTGTTTCCTGTGCTACTTTATATTCCGCAACTGTAAGATCATGATTGCGACCTTTTGACTTTTCCTTTATTTGTTCTCCAAACCAATCATTAACCTCTTTATTGGCTACCTCCCTTAGCTCATCCTGCAGCACTCGCGAAAGCACTTCTTTTGTAAACACTTTCCTCTTTGATACCTGCTTACGAAGTCCCTTTTTATATCCATCTGCTACTGGAACTCCCACTATATGCATATGTGGACTATCCTCGTCCAGATGAACTACTGCATTTGCCACCACGAATTGTGGAAGTCTCTTTATTAATTCTTCCAGTATTATCTGATATGATATCTTCATATACGATTTCATATCATCATATTGTTTCCAGAACTCCCTATCGCCTATCTGAATGATTATCTCTACTGCCATATCCTGCTCCTTGCCAGCGACATGTTCAAAGTAATCATCTATCCGGCGGTCAGGTCTTGTCTGTTTTTTATTATATTCTTCTAATGCCTCATCGAATTCTTTGTGATATACTGTCTTTACATCATCAATCAGATTTGATGTTCCGTAAACAACCAATATATTGTCTTTGCTGTAATCTGATGACTTGTATTTTCTCAGATTGTGTTTTGCAACAGCAGCCAGCTTAGATTTCGATGTAATGGCATTTTTCTTATTGCTCACATGAGCTGTATATGAAATATTTCCCATTCGCATCTCCTTATCTGTACTCTATTCTTATCTGTAAATTCTATCGGAGCAGTGCAGTTATCATCTTGGCTCTGCCATAGATGATAACCCCCTAGCAGTTCTGTCAGCCCAAATCCACAATCGTCATTGTGAATATTGTTCTGTCATAACTGCGGGGGCTCTCCAAGGGTTACATATACATCTGTCCAATACAACTGATACATATGTGTTACATATCAAGAATTTAATAATCTGTTCTTTTAAGAAGTACAGACTCTAAACTCTTATAAGAATTTAGAATCTGTTTCCTCAAACATTCGAATTGTTAAATTCTTTATTGTGGTAAGAGCCAAGTCCAATAACTTGTTCCGTCTTCTGCCTTACCTTTGCCAGAAGTTATTCCGAGCTTCTTTTTAGCTGATAAAAGAGTATTTCTTTTAATTCCTCTCCTGGCTGCCTCCTGCAAAATGTCATTCGATATAATTTCTTTGCTTGAGCCAAAATACTCTTTGATAAAATTCTCTGCTATATCCAGCTTCTTTTTACCTCTCCCATCATTTCCTGACAGAAGCTCATCTATGGTGATATCATAAGGTCCTATGCATTCCATTCCTCTATCTTCTGTCATCTCAAATCCTATGGCATCTCCTGTTGGTGCCAAAGATGATTTATCATGTGCCATTATTCTTATATTAGGCTTATCCCGAAGCCTTGCTACAAGCAACACACTCCTTGCTGTTGCCTGAATATCAATCGAGCCTAAACCTCTGTAAGTTGACTTACTTCCAGCCGCCTTATTCATATGACCGATAAGAACAATTGCACAGTTATACCTTTCAGCAATCATTCCCAAATGCTTTAATACCGGTCTTATTTCATTTGCTCTGTGCATATCAACCTTTGCTCCTATATACGCCTGTATCGGATCAAGTATAACAAGCCTTGCTCCTGTTTCAACAATTGCCTGCTCCAGCCTGTCATCCGTCATACTTAATTCTTTTTCAGTTTCATCAATCACTCGTATCATGGAACAATCCGCACCAGCCTTTTCAAGTCTCGGCTTTATCGTATCGTCAATTCCATCCTCTGCTGTCTGATAAATAATATGAATTGGTTTTCGTTCCATATCATCATCACAGGGAAGTGGCAAGCCCCTGCTCAGGGCTGCCGCTAACTTTAATACCAGAGTTGTTTTTCCTTCTCCCGGATCTCCCTCGACTATGGTTATCTTCCCATAGGGTATATATGGATACCATAACCATTCAACTTCTTTTGAAACAACATCTTCCATGTGAATCAGTTTCAATTCTACTTTCTGTTGCTCGTTCATAATCTTCCTCCTTGTCATACCGCTTCTTTGTTAAAATATCCTGTTTCTTCCCACACTCTTTTATCCGGACAATAATAGCTATATTCATTTGAATTTCCTACTTTTATCGCTGAACCGAATTTGAGTATTCCTTGTTGTAATCCCAGCCTTACATACTGTGCGTCCTTCCCTATTGCACTTGCAATCTCCTTTATTGGTACATTCCTTCCTGTAAAAGCTGGCAAATCAACCTTATAAAGAACATCTGGCATATTTACCACCTCCTCTTTTATAGAGCATTTCTTGCTCTGTTATGTTTTGCATTATACAGACCTTTATTTGCTCTGTCAATAGTTTAAAATTTAATGTTGACTATCAATTATTAGTATGTTACATTTACAACTACAGGAGGTTGAAGCAATGAATACAGGTAAAAAGATTAAATTGATACGAACCTTTCGTGGTTTAACCCAAAAGGAACTAGGTGAAGCATGTGGAATACACGAAGTTGCAATCCGCAAGTATGAATTAGGAAAAAATATTCCTAAGCTGGAACAATTAAGAAAGATTGCAGAAGCACTTAATGTAAATGTTAATTCATTAGCAGAATTTGATATTGAAGCTGATGGTGATGTACTACCATTACTATTTGCAATTGATGAAAAGTTCGATGTGTCTCTCAAAGACATTGATGGCGAACCGGGAATATTTTTCTCTGATAAAAATCTTGTACAGTTCTTAAAGGACTGGCAGGCTATGAAAGAACTTCTTGCATCTGGCAGCCAGACACAAGACAACTATGAGATATGGAAAACAATTCGCCCAAGCGTGACAAAGGTAACCCACGAATAATAATCATTTTATCCGTTTGCTATCAGCTTTCTAGTAAATAGCGAAAGGATGGTGCTTATGAAGTTACCCAACGGATACGGAAGCGTTGTAAAACTTTCCGGTAAGAGAAGAAAGCCTTATATCGTGCGAAAAACTGTAGGCTGGCACTATGATAAGGAAAAAGACAAACAGGTTCAAGAAATGATAACAATTGGATATACTGCGACCAAAGCTGAAGGCTTGCAGATGCTTGCTGAATATAACAACAATCCTTTTGATACTACTGCCGCCAAGATGACATTTTCAGATGTATATGATGAATGGTCGAAGCGTAAGTTTCCTACAATTTCTGAATCTAATGTAAAAGGATATACTGCATCGTATAAGACATGTGAATCCCTTTACAACAAAGTATTTAAGGATATCAAACTTGTTGATTTACAGACAGTTATTGATACCTGTGGAAAGAATTATCCCACACTAAAGAAAATCAAAGTCTTATTTAATCAACTATATGATTACGCCTTAAAGAATGATATATGCAACAAAGATTACTCAAGCTATGTAGATGTTGTTCAGTACAAGGATCGCAATCCTAACAAATACGACAGAAACAAATTCGAGAAAAATGAGATTGACCTTCTATGGGAGCAGAAAGAAGACAAATATTATCAGATAGTATTGATGCTCATATATAGTGGAGTCAGAATTTCAGAACTGCTCGATTTAAAGAAAGAAAATGTTCATCTGGATGAACAGTATTTTGATGTTATCTGTAGTAAAACAGAGAATGGTATCAGAAAAATTCCAATCGCCGACAAGGTTCTGCCATACTACAAAGCCTGGTATGAATCCTGCCCTGAATGTGAATATCTGCTTCATACAGAAGACGGAAAACATTTTGAATACAGGAACTACTATGATAGCTATTTCAAGCCACTTATGGAACAACTTAATATTAATCGCACACCACACTGTTGCAGACACACATGTATCTCAATGTTAGCAGAAGCTGGTATTAACCAGACGATTATCAAAAAGATTGTGGGGCACTCAGGTGCAATGACACTCACCGAAAAAGTGTATACCCACTTTGATATAAAGGAGCTTGTAGATGCGATTAATCAGATTTAAAAAGAAAGGACATTCCCCAGTATCTCTACTGAAAAATGTCCTATACATATCAATATCTTTGTTGCATACCTGTTGCATATGTGTTGCATTCGATGTAAATTCCAGCACATCTGACAACTTTCCACAACCTCTGTAACCCTCGTAAAATGGGCTTTTCTTGATATTCTCGTTTTCGAAAGATTATCTCTTTGAGAACTGTGGAGCACGACGTGCAGCCTTGAGACCGTATTTCTTTCTTTCCTTCATTCTTGGATCTCTTGTTAAGAAACCAGCCTTCTTAAGTG
>OGNT01000004.1_pt1 | contig 94500 bp, 75 predicted proteins | sample 1573521 | NCBI WGS metagenome assembly OGNT01 (sample SAMEA2581922, study PRJEB24529) | metagenome | biome: Human gut stool | place: China | collected 2011
CACCTGATGGCTTATCTGTGCTTTCGTCTCCACCTGATGGCTTATCTGTGCTTTCATCTCCACCTGATGGCTTATCTGTGCTTTCGTCTCCACCTGATGAGGTATTATCGCTGTCGTTTCTTCCTGCTGGTTTATTATTCTTATCCTCGGCAATTGTTCTCTCATTAGCTGCTGTTGTCTCTTCCCTGCTGCTAGTGCTTTCTGCTGCTGAAGTTCGAGATGAGTGTGCTGCAGTTGAACTATCCTTACTTGTCGCAGTCTCCTTAGGTGCTTTGGTTGTATATTCCATCGGTTTCCATTCATTGCTGTTATTCTTATTATTGGCTTTTCTTCTGTTACCACCAGCCATTGCTGCTATTGACACTATAAGGATAATCACTACAAGAATTACCACCATTGACGCATATACAACATTACGTCTTCTTGCTCTTGGTACACCCGGAAACACTCTTCCAACAAATGCTGTAAGCTTGTCCATAAGTGAAACACCCCTTACAGGGACATCATCAAAATCATTGTTCTCATATCCATTCATGTCATATTCAAATAACACACCTTCATCAGAATCCTCATCGTCCGATTCATCATTTTCTATCCCTTCGTCTGATTCATTATCAGGTAAATCTGCATTTTCAGGCTCATAAGCCTCGTACTCGTCGGCAGCTTCTGTTTCCGCTGCTTTCTGCTCTGCACCATATATCTTAATATCAGAATCATCTGTCTCTTTTTCATCAAACGAAGCATAATCTGACATATTCTCTACAACTGATGATATACCGAGTATATTATCCTTCATCATTGCAATAAGCTTAAGAATAAATGCACTGTCTATATCGAGCAAAGTTTCTATCTCGTCAACTGAATGCATCTCATATCCGTAAAGTTCCATCATAATAGTCTGGACTCTTGATAATGACTTAATATTATCAGGTGCATTGTCATACGCCTTAAAATCTTTAAATATTCTGGAATTATCTTTTATTATGTCAAATAATTCCTTATCTTCCTTAATTCTGCCATACTCATACTCGTAATCATCATCTATCTTAATAGTAGAATTATCTATAAGATTAAACATAAACACTGAAACTCTTGTTGCAATCTGACGCATAATATTCTTATTAACATCAATACTATCAAGATTAGTACATATATCAATAATCGCTCTTGGAGAAAGTTTCTTGTAATCCTCTCCAAAAACCGGATATATAAGACAGTTTACATCTTTCTGTATCTCCTTGCATAAGACCTCTTTATCAGTCTTTCCAGTCCTTACATCATTAATCAGTTCCTTCATCTGTTCTTGATTCTTACTCATATTTTATCTCCTCGTGAATATACATTCCGATTGATTATACCACTCTGTTAAAGAAATGTCACGATTTTTCAGTTGTTTTATATAGTCACATCATTTAATGCTTCCATGCACTCATGTCAACATTACCTGATATACCATTCACACGTGCTTTCTCAGTAAACTGCCACATTGTAAATGGTCCTGTATATGTACATTTGCTGTTATACTGTGCAAGCCATACACTACAACCTACATTCCCTGCATATATACGGTTATTCATCCAGTCCTTGTTAGCATACAGTATTGCTGAATAACCGCAACTTCTTACTGTCTGTGCAAATGCATTTATAACGGCTGTTCTTTGTGATGATGATATCTTATCTCCTCGTCCGCTTCCATTACCTGCACTCTCAACATCAATTGCCAAAGGAAGTGAAATATTATATTCACTGCAGGCTGATACAATAAAGCTTGCTTCTTCAACCGCTTCGGTAGTATCCACTGCCTGGGTTACAATATAAGCTCCAACTTTAATTCCTGCCGCTGTTGCCTGGCTCATATTGCTATGAAATCTTTTATCAAGTACAAGTCTTGCCGTTTCATATCCTCTATATCCAACTCTTATCATAGCATAATTAATACCAGAAGCTTTTACACTGTTCCAGTCAATATCTCCATTATAAGTAGAAACATCAATAACAAGCGATGACCCCTGTGAACCGTCAGCATTGAAATAATATTGCACTCCATCTATATTCTTCCAGCCTGTTACAGCGTTGGAATTTTCAAAATAATAATTTTTTCCTTTTATATTCTGCCATCCATCAGCATATATATATTCAATCTGTGCCTCAACCTCCATAACTATATACGAAACTGTTTTTATTTCAGTTGAAGTTTCTGTCTCAGATTTTGAACTTTCTTCTATATTAGAGACGCTTTCTTTTTGTGAATTATCAGGTGCCTTTGCAGAAGTACTTTCTTCCTGCTTTGTAGAAGTTTCTGTATTGTCATCTTTTATAAGGAATTTGGTTACAACATTTTCAGAGCCACCTGTAACACTTACAGTTCCAGTTTCATATACATATCCTGTATATTGCTTCTGTGTTCCGTTTTCTTCAACAAGAATACTGCCCTTGCTGCATTTATCAAGCTGGGATGCCGTGAAATCCTGTATTTTTCTGCCTTTTAAGCTGTATATAGCATCTGTTCCTGACTTCTTTACTGATGAAACACTTACACTTCCTGAAACTGCATTATCAACATATAACACCGGCTTTATAACTTCACCAGCTGTTGCATTATTTCTGTTTTTCAAAGGATCTTCCTTCTGAGTCACAGCACTGTCAGTAACAACCTTTTCCATGATATCATCAATCACTTCAAATGTTTCTTCTGTAGATTCCTCTTCTTCCGGCTCAGTACTTTCAGGCTGTGTATGAGTCTGCATTTCAGTCTGGGTCTCTGCTGCTTCTACAATCGCCGGCTGATGTTTAGATGCTTTATTTACGCTTATACCGACTACAATCCCTGTTATCACTCCTGCTATAATAACTGCTGCAGATACTGATGTCACAACAATATGACTCTTAACCTTGAAGAAATCGATAACCTTTTCCCTGAAATTTCTCTGAAGTTCCTCAACATCAAGAATCTCATACTGCGGTTCTTCTGGCAAGTCCTTCTTCTCACAGTCTTCTGTCTCTGTAGATGCTTCGTCATTCTCCACATTTTCTTCTGTTTTTATGTCTTCTACTTCTTTATCTGAATCACACATATCTGCTTCCTGTTATTCCTCTGCACCTCTGACAATAGCTGCTTTCTTAATAACTTCTCCTTCTCCTGGCACATTAAAAGCATACTCTGCTACATAGGTGTACTTATCAAAGTCGTACTTTTCTTCTATTGCCTGCTGCTCTGTCAGTACATCTTCTTCCTCTGTTTCTATATTAACCCTCTTTATTACAACTCCGGTTAATTCAGCTTCCTGTCCAAGATTATTCTTACAACTGACTCCTGTCCTGAAATTATAATCCTTTGACATAGTGTTATTCTTTACAACAATATCATTTCCTGTAAATTCCTCTGTTATAACCTCAATCTCAAGCTTTGCTGTGTTCTTTATCCAGCCAGACTTAGGGTCTTTAAAACGGTACTCTACTGTGTATTTCCCGGCCGTTGATATTGCTTCCTCCTCGCTGTATTCATTGCCTGATTCATCATATATTGAATACTCGATATCCATATCATATCCGATAGTATTAATTCCCTTAACTCCGTCAAGCAGGTTAAGTTCCTCTGTCAGTCTTCCGATTCCATCGCCGTATGTGCGCTTAATCTCCTTGTTAGTAACCGTAAGCACAGCGTCCTTAGTATCAACATGGTAGTTAGCATAGCCGAAAAATGCTATATCTACATCTACCTGTCCACTGATACCATCAACATAACATCTTGAACTATACTGCCACATATCATAATGATATCTGAAATTTGGAAGATCATCTCCATAAGTCCATCTTACTGAATCATAATAAAACTTACCAAAATATGCCGCCATCCAAACTTTATACTTACTTGCAATCTTTTCCCCATCAAAATTGTTATACCATCTGTTTCTGTTAGAATAAACCATAGGCTGATATCCATAGCTGGATATAACATTACAAAACGTCTCACAGGCTTCTGTTACTGAATCATAATCACCATCCAGTTCCCAGTCAAATGCAACCGGATATGTTATCTGGTAATCCCTTATAAGACTTATACAGTAACTTGCTTCATCGTATGCTTCTCTTGCATTAGAAGCACCTGAATAGAAATACACACCAACCTGTATACCGTTAGCAAGTGCTCCTTGTATATTCTGCTCAAATTTCCTGTCTTCATATAAACCATCATCTCCATCTCCGCCACCGCATTTTATCATTGCAAATGTGATGCCATCAGCAGCAACTGCTGACCAGTCTATATCTCCCTGCCATCTTGAAACATCTACACCATATGTCAACTGGCTGATTTCATATACATCATTCGAGCTTGGCTGATCTGGTTCAGGCTCCTCAACCTCAGTCTCCTCTCTTGATGGTTCTGACGAATTATCTTCTACTATCTCAAGGTCCTCAACATCTTTAACCGGAATCGGTGCACTGCTGTTCTCTGCTGCCTTATCAATTATCTCATATAATTCTTTACTGCTTGTATTCTCATCTGCAACAGCCTCTTTAACAAGTTCTGCTATCTCTTCCCGTGTTGCAGTCTCTATCTCTGTCTCTGATTCTATTTGTGTTTCGGTAAGAATCTCACTCAGCTTATCAAGATTACTGTCTGTCTCAGTCTCTACTTCTGTCTCCTATGCCTGTACCTGCATTTTGCTGCTATGATGATGAACATACTCTACTGTTGTTACAGTTGCTGCACTTCCTGCAACCACGACTGAGCCTGCAATAATACATGCCTTTGCATGTGCCACAAATACAGACTTACATATTCCTGATAATTTTCCTGCTATGGTATTTAATAATTCTTTCATACTACATGCATCTCCTGATTAGTCATAATAATGTTTGAAGTAAACTCTCCCGAATATTGCCCATGTATCGCAGAATGCCTGCCATATATCCTTCATCCCTATACGCTTTACACCGGAATCCCTGACATATACAACCTCCACAGGCATCTGTGCTATCGAAAACCCCCTTCTGTGAATTGCCACTAAAAGTTCTATATCATAAGCAAACCCTGATGTTCTTATAAGATGTGCAACTGGCTTGATTGCCTCAACCCTGAATACCTTGAGCCCGGTCTGCGTATCCTTAACATTAAGATGGAACAAGACTAGAAGCATTATATAATAGCCCATGCTTATCACTTTCCTCTTAAACGGATAATCAAGCTTGGAATCCTTAAGGAACTTACAGCCTATAACAACATCTTTATTATCATCAAGCATTTTCTTAAGATAACCTTCTAACTGTGATGGATTAAGTTCAAGGTCTGCATCAACAAATGCGACATACTTTCCTTCAACCTGCGACACTCCGGCAATTATTGCATTACCCTTGCCTCTGTTCTTTTCAGAACTTACCATACGCACACGGCTATCCTGCTTGATAGCTCTTTCTATCTCAGCTTTGGTATTATCCTTACTGCCATCATTAACCGCAATAATCTCCAATTCAGGAACAAACTTTTCAACAATTCTCAAGGTTTCCATGATACTGTGATATATAAGTTTTTCCTCATTGTAAGCCGGCATAACAATAGACAGCATACCATTTAGATTTAACATTTATACTCTCCCTCTGATGTTTACACACCCTTTAATATTACAATGCTATGCCGTGTTTTTCAAGTATAGACAGGGAATTAATGCAGATAATATCTTATATAAAAACTATCTTATATATTATAATGAGGTGAATTTATGAATAACTCAGAAAATCTTCCAACAGACAACAACAATAAATCTATCGTAAGAGGGAAAACTATGTATAATTGGGAAACTCATGATAATCAGGACAAAGTGATTCTTGACAGCATTAATGCAATCGAAAGAAGACGTGAGCATATGACTGACGAACAGTTAAGAAAAGCATATGCAGAATTACAGACAGGACTTGGTCCTGATATATACAGTCAGTTATGTGACCGCAAGGCAAGTGACAATTTTCAGGGGTGACTTTATTATGGGTCACCCCCACCACCTGCAATTATATATTATTTGCGGCACAGTCAAGTGCTGCTGCCACAACAGCATCCATGTCATAATATTTATACTCACCAAGACGTCCGCCGAATATAACTTTCCTTTCAGCGTCAGCAAGCTCCTTATACTGTGCATATAAAGCGCCGTTCTTCTCATCATTTACAGGATAGTATGGCTCATCACCCGGCTTCCACTCAGAGCTGTATTCACGGCTGATAACAGTCTTAGGAATGTCGTCGCCATTCTCATCCTTACCGAACTCAAACCATTTGTGTTCAATAATTCTTGTCCATGGAGTTTCGGCATCAGTATAATTAACTGCTGCATTACCCTGAAAATTAGGAGTATCCAGAGTCTCTGTTTCAAACCTTACTGAACGGTATTCAAGATTACCAAGCTTATAATCAAAGTATGCGTCTATCGCACCTGTATATACAACCTTTTCAGCCTGACTGTCTAATTCTTCCTTAGCATCAGCAGATGCAAGATAATCAACGCCAAGTCTTACCTCAATGCTTCCGGAAAGCTCGCTGTCATTAAGCATATTGGCGACCATCTTAGTATATCCGCCCTCAGGGATTCCCTGATAAAGCGCGTTAAAATAATTATTATCAAATGTAAGTCTTACAGGAAGTCTCTTGATAATAAATGATGGAAGCTCATTACATGGTCTGCCCCACTGCTTCTGTGTATATCCCTTAATAAGCTTCTCGTATATATCAGTTCCGACAAGACTTATAGCCTGCTCCTCAAGGTTCTTAGGCTCTGTGATTCCTGCTTCCTTTCTCTGCTGCTCAATTCTTTCTGCAGCCTCCTGTGGTGTCACAACGCCCCACATCTTATTGAAGGTATACATATTAAATGGCAGTGAATACAGTTCCCCCTTATAATTAGCAACAGGTGAATTAGTGAATCTGTTAAATGTAGTAAACTGTGAAAGATACTCCCACACCTTCTTATTATTGGTATGAAAAATGTGCGCACCATATACATGCACATTAATACCTTCCATCTTCTCTGTATATACATTACCGGCAATATTATTTCTCTTATCTATTACAAGAACCTTCTTTCCTGCTCTTGCTGCCTCATGTGCAAACACTGAACCGAAAAGTCCGGCTCCTACTATTAAATAATCATACATAATCCTGTTCCTTTTCTATCTTAAATAATGGGATGATGCCGACGCACCATCCCATTAATTATACTTATTATATTACATTATTTCAACACAAAAAGTAATTAATAATCAATATCAGATATATAATCTTCTGTCCTTGTATAACCATCTAACTGTATAATAGCATCTGCCAGAACAGATTTACCGTTGTCAGGATTATACTTTTCATAATTCAATACAATACAAGGATTATCTGCATTTATATTTTTATTAAAATTCTTCTTGTCAAGGGACTCTATAAGCCCATTTAATACTTTTTGTGCTCTTTCTTCATCTTTTCTTACATACGAATCCAGGTCAATATATGTTCTGGTATCATTATATACAAGAACTGCTGAAAGACTCTCATATTCACTGGTATATTTATCCCATGTTCTGGAACTGTTATTTAAATACTGCTTTAAAATGTCGCTCATTGTCCCAAGCTCTTTTTCATTATTCCTAATGGCATATTCATTCCGTATACTAATATACTTATTATAAGATTGTGGCATATTCTTACTGATTGGAAGAACCATATCATAAGTAACGCCATTTTTTGAAAACCGTACTGACATCAAGAATGTATCAGCATCTGAAGTAACTATCTGATACCATTTCTCAAAACCAATCTGTTTAATTTCACTTGTAATTGTTTCATATATATCCTTACAGTCAGAATCCTCCATATTACCTTTTATATAATTAACAGAAATCTTGTCACTATCCGGAAGTTCCATATAAGCCTTAACAAAATTCTCATCCTTCTTTAACAGACTTGCAAGTTTATTGGCATCACTGTCTGTAAGCTGAATCCTTCTGTAATGTGTAACACCGTTCTGTCTGAAACCAACCTTATAATTAGTCACTGAACCTCTGCCGTTATAAATATAATTATGAACACCATTTGATATACATTTATCTTTATATGCCCCAAATTTCTCCGATACATATTTGAGAATCTCTTCATCTGTAAACTGAACCTTCGATGATATAGAACTAAAATATCCGTTATCTGAAGCATAGTACATATCCATTGACTGAATTGATACATATGCAAGTTTTGAAGCATCCGGTTCGTACGATGCCTCATATTTGCCAAATGAATTAGCTCCTGTTCCAATTACCACTGCAAGAACATATCCAAGAAGAATTGATGGAATACACTGCTTTATAACATTCATCTTCTTACTTACTATACATTCATAAACAAACACAACCAATGCACTTACAATAAACAGCACAACAACTGCTATTGTCTCATCATTGTCTATACTTGTATATGCTATCATTACACCTATAAACGCAATTGAAAAGCCGATAAGTGTTCTGATAATCATTGGCAGAACCTTTCCATTAGCTGCTTTTCCCGCTGTTTCACTTTTTCTCTTTACAAAGAGAAGTGCGCCAAGCGCTATATATATAAGTGCAAGCACGAGTGTATATAAGTTACTTGTAAGGCTGAGAACCATATCTGCTATTCCTGATGGACCATTGTATATATCAAATACAGAAAATACCCAGCCAACAATCATATTGTTGGAAGAATCAAGTAACCCCACACCACTGTTACTTATCATGTAAGTTTCTCCATGAAACACAGTCAGTTCTGTAACCATTAACGCAATAAATCTTGGAAGAAACATTATAAGTCCTGTAACACATATATTGCTTAATATGTTTCCTGTAATGGATATTGATACATTTATAATTGCCATGCATAAAAGGCTGCATATAAATATTGAAAGATACATACGGAACATTGTTGCATAATCAACATTAAAATACTGCCTGTTAGCCATGAATAAAACTGCCTGTGATACATATGACACAACAAGTATTCCGGCAATCCATGTAAGTATTGCTGCTGTCTTGCTAAGATATATGCACAATCTTGTATATGGAATTGAATGGTAAAAATCACTGCTGCTTCTCTTATTAAGAAAACTCCATACTATCAATGATATAACAGGTACAACAATTATGAATACTAATACCAGAAAATAATTCCCTGAAATTCCACCTACATTATTAACCTGTTTATATTCTTTAATATAGCTTAATGATGAAATAATCGGTACAACTGATATAAGTGTAATTACCGCCATCATTATAAAGCCTGCAAGCCTTGTCTGCTTCAATGTCTGTAAAAACATATGAAAGCTGAATACTTTCTTATTATTCATGCGTCTTATCCCCCTTCACATCAAATGTATAACCGAGTGCTTCCATCTCATAAGTAAATACCTCTTCAAGTGTAAGCGGGAGGACATCAAATACTACCGGATTCATGGCATTTATAATGTCAATAGTCTGTTCCCTGTCACCACTTACTATCATGTTGGCAACTGAACCCTCCTGACGGTATCTAGTAATCCTAATGCCCTCAAACTTACTCTCATCAAAATCATCCTTAAAAGCTACCTGTACCTTGAACTGACTCGTCTTTAGTTCAAATACATCGCTGTCAAGCACCAGCCCGCCTTTGTGAAGAAGTGACAGATGATCACATAAGTCTTCTAACTCTCTTAATGAATGTGATGTAACTATAACAGTAGCGTTATTATCTGCAACATCACCACATATTAACTTCTTGACAAGATTACGCATAACAGGATCAAGTCCGTCAAATGTTTCATCAAAGAACATATACTTGGCTCTGGTTGAAAGCGCAAGTATTATAGCTGCCTGTCTCTTCATTCCTTTTGAAAAGTTTGATATACTCTTAGATGGATCAAGTCCAAATGTTTTTGTAAGTTCTGCGAATCTGTCCATATCAAAATTATCATATATTGAACTATAGAACTTAGCCATGCTCTTCATGTTCGCGCCTGCAAGAAAGAATAATTCATCTGCAACGAACACCAGCTTATTCTTCATGTATGTATTCTCATACACATTAATTCCATCGATTATTGCTTCTCCCTTATCTGCCTTATATATCCCTGACAGGACTCTTAGCAGCGTAGACTTTCCTGCACCGTTAGAACCAACCATACCATATATACAGCCCTCCGCTATATTACAGGTAACATTGTCAAGTGCTGTAAAGTCATCAAATGATTTAGTAACACCTTTTACCTCTATCATATTCTCTTATAAACCTCCTCAATCATATCTGTTATCTCACTCTTACTCACCCCTGCGTATGCAAGCTTTCTTACAATCTCCTTAAGATCTGAAAGCTTTTCCTTAGACTGATTCCCGACAATCTTTAACGCTTCTGCCGATATAAAAGAGCCCTTTCCCGGTACGCTCACCAGAATTCCTCTTCTGTCCAGCTCCATGTATGCTTTCTGGATTGTATTCGGATTAGTAGACAGCTCCATCGACAAAGACCGTACCGATGGCATCTTATCGCCTTCCTTCATAATCCCTTTAAGCACCTGGTCTTCCACCTGCTTAATGAGCTGTTCATAGACTGGCACTCGCGACATGACATCTATAGTGAACATGTTCCATTCCTTTCTGTGTTTTATTTAAACTGGTTACAAGCTTGCGTAATAACTGTACTATATTGATTAGTACAGTTACAGCATACTATTATATTTAGTTATTGTCAACTGTTATTTTTAAGGTTTTGCAAATATACCAAGCGCAGGCGCACCATACGAGCATGAAACAAATGCTGCTGCCATCATAAAATCAACAATTGCCATAATCCATGTTCCAAGTACAAAGCTCTCATGCCCGGCACGTCTTAACACATGATACTCCACAGCGAAACCAATTAGCACTGCCACAAAAAATGTTGCAATATCAATCCACATTTTTGAAAATCCAAGAACTCCCATATATGTGTAGTACAGAAACGGAATTGCCCATGTTGCCACATTTGCCCCCAGAAGAATTGCGAAGGCACTCGCTTCGTATCTGTCCTTTAATGCATACCATGTATATATTCCATACAGATTCATCGGCAGAAACGCCAGCTTCATATGTTCCCATGTTGATTCATTAGTTGGAAAAAACAGCCCGACAAATGTATTCCTTCCTGTCCAGTCATACACAAAATGAAATAAGGACCCTGACACCCATACTGCCAGAATCCCTATTATTATGGTTATATTAAGTTTTTTGATTGTCTTGTTCACAATGCACACCTCCATTATTGTTGAATAATAGAAGTATATGCTTCCATCTGTTGTACTATTCCACTTCAACAGTCATAGTTACATCAGACACTTCTATGTATGTTCTTCCATCACTTACATTAATCTCTGTTCCATCTGCATATGTATACACTGTCTTGGAATAACGGTCTGACTTACTCCACTGGATTGGAACAGCATAACCGTTAGTTATGTAATAACCTTCCCCCCTGCCGACTGTATGAAGATTCCAGCAGTAATTATCATCCATCATGCTGTGTGTAATCTTCTGCACGATAATATTCTTAGTATTAAACTGTTCACCTGTTTCGTGGTCAAGACTTGGCTCGCCACTCGCAAACCTTAAATAATTACCTGACGCAGCATCATATGTAAATGTTGTGTACTGATAACTGCTGTAAGGCACATACACAGATGATGCACTGACTGAATCTTCTCTTTTTGAAAGGTCAACATCTGATACATCATAATTAAGCAGTACTGTGTCCGATGCATTCTCAGCCTCAGCATTGAAACCTTTTTCCTGTACTGCACTCTTTAACCTGTAAAGCGATGTATATGCTGTATGCTCTGTTGCAAGCCCTTCCGGATTACGTCTCCAATAATATGCACTGTTATAGAAGCCGTTAATCCAGTTAATACCAGTCTTTGCCTCATCACTCTCAGCGTAAGTGCTTCCGCCAAAATGTACAAATATCGCATCTGACTCAAAACAGAAATCCAGGAAATTATGTCTCGCACTTCTTATTGTTCCAATAACCGTATCTGTCTGGCTTACATTGCCTGAACCTACAATCTCCTGTGGTGCTTCATCTGTAACATCTGAATCCTCTACCTTGAACAAGGCAAGTAGTCTGCAGGTATAGCTTTCTGTTGGAAGCTCATACACAATATACGCCTTATTAAGTCCGGTCTGCACCTGTACAGCTACCGGTGTATTGTTAACAGATACTGCAAATGGTCTTGTCTTCGAATTAACGTCAATTATGTCGATCGTATTATCTACATACACAGTTGGTTCTTCTGTCTGTGAAGAAGACTCTATCGGATTAACATTCTGTGATAAAGCCTCGCCCGTAGGATTACCTCCTCTTATTCTGCGTATCATAACAACACACATGACAGCCGCCACAACTGCTGCTGCACTAAGAACAGAAATTATAATAATACGTTTTCTATTATTAATCATTGATTGTCCCCCATCATAATAATCTTCCTTAATTGTACGACTTGTACTTCTATATAGCAAGAAAAAAGAGCCATACATAACCATAGTTATGTACAGCTCTTTATTAATATGCCGGCAACGGGAATCGAACCCGTATGGGAGTATAAGTCCCGCAGGATTTTAAGTCCTGTGCGTCTGCCAGTTCCGCCACACCGGCGTAAAGTGCCTGCATAGCAGGCGTATTATTAATACATATGACTTCCTCTGGCGCAGCCTAAGTGTCCCAAATGCAATAACAGATATGTAGTACATCACGACTCTTTACTACCTGCAGATTCAACATATGCAGTGAATGAAGTTTAGCACATTGTTATGTTTATAGCAAGCATATTTTGTCAGTTTCACTATTTTGTCACATAATTTTCATAAACTGCCTGCTCTAACTGTGCATAAGTACCATAAAAAGCGGTACTTTTGTCACATTTGTCAAGAAGAACTGATGCCAGTATATCTGAATATCTGTCGGCAAGTTCTCCAAGCATATGACCTTCTTCATCAAAGAAGTCATCATCTGTTCTTGGAAGTGTATCCATTGTTAACAGATTGAAATCATAATATTCAACACCATATTCTTCACAAAGCCTCGTAAAATATGCTCCTGCCTGTTCCGAATAACCGTTAACTGATGTTGTCGGCGTAATAGGTGATGTAACGCATACCAGTTCAATATTATTCTTCTTACAATATTGAACAGTCTTTTCAAATGAATCCAGAACCTTATCACTGATTCCACTCTCATCCCATGCAACAATATCAGATGGCACGAGGCTGTCCATCTTCATATCTCTATAGAAAAATCCTTTGGCAGCATAAGGTCCTCCGGCATCATGTATCTCAACTGCATCCATACTGTAGTTGCGGTATGCCGCACTGCTCTTAACCTTAAGATTATTCATAATAGCAGACGGTGATATCTCATAAGCCCATCTCTTTGAATATACAGTACGAAAATCCTTTGTGAGCAGATTATCAGCTATATACTTAAGCTTTACATTACTGAAAGGAAGCCATGTATATATGAAACAGTCTTCAAACTCCCTCTCTGCATAATTGCACCAGTACTGATAATCAAGGTCATATATAACTCTTTTTACATTATTATGCCGGTCACTCTCCATTAAAAGATAATATGAATCTGTTACCGTCTCGCCTGGTATTGCAAGATTAAATGCATTGTCAGACGCCCCGGCTTCATCGAGCTTTACTGGATTTATAGCAGATCTTGCATGTGAAGCTCCAATTATTATATTGTCATATCCTTCATCAGTATCTGCATTGTCGGCCTCATGTATAATGTATCTTATATAGCCTGATGGCATCATCGCATAATCCATACATTTGACAAGCCCGGCCACTATGGCAATAAACACCACAGCCCTGACATATTTTAATATTTTATTACTCATTGCCCCTCGCTTTAATTGCCTCTATGCACTCATCATAACTGCTGTAAAAATATTCTGAACAATCATTCTTTTTAAGTATCTCTGTGAGTACCTCTGAGAACTGCTCAGCAAGCTCTCCGTTCATATGACCTTCCCAGTCAGAAAAATCATCATCACTTACATTAAGAATCTCATTCTTAATAAGATTGCCATCTATATACCTTACATTATTCTCATCACATATCTGCTTAAAATATGTATCAGCCTCATTGGCAGCACCCGAAACAACCGACGATGGTGGAATTGGTGTAGTAACACATATAAGCTCAATTCCATTGTCCTTACAATACTTAACTATCTTCTGGAAATATTTCTGCACCTTAGGATTAAGGTCATCATATGTCCATGGTGATGGATTAAGCTTTCCCTTCTTATCAGTTACCTTGGTTCGATAGAAAAATCCCAATCCCTGATATGGTCCTTCTGTTTCGATTCCGGCAACACCCTCAATCTGGAAATTCTTATATTCATCAGTCTTCTTTATAGCCATATATTTCTTAGCCGTTTTCCAATTCTTGGCAAATGCATATCTTCTGAAATATATTGTCCTGAAGTCTTTATCCATAAGCTGGCTTACTATATACTCCATTTTAAGACTTGTAAACGGAAGCTGTCCATATACAAGAAGATCTCCAAAATCCGAATCACGTTTCAGATTCTTATTCCAGTACTGATAATCAAGTTCAAGAATTATCTTCTTTACGTCATTATTATTGCACGCTTCTCTGATCATATAATAATTATCAATAACCGTGGCGCCCTGAATACACATATTAATTGGATTAACTGCATATTCCATTTCCAGAAAATAATGCGGGTCAATTGAAGCCCTTCCATGTGAAGCTCCCACTACAATACAATCATAATCAGAGCCATCATCTGGATTGTCAACCGTATGGATTATATATCTTGCATACCCCGGCTGAACCATTACATAATTAACTGCTTCAACAAGTATAGTTATAACCGCAAAGAATACTATCACCCTCACATATTTTAATATCTCTTTAAATGCTTTCTTCTTCATGGTATCCTGCACCTCTGATTAGAACTGGGCGTACATAAATCCACCCGATGTATTAGAAATATAGCCAAGCATTGCAACCGACATAACAAGAGCTATGTATACAGCCCATCTGATAATCAGAGGCTTTCTGTCAAGAGCTTCCCTGATTACAATGCCTTTCTCTTTAAGTATGCTTATAATAAGCCATACTAAGCAACCTGCAAGCAATATTATTAAATCCAGCTGGCTTCCAGACATTTTTACAACGGCGTCCATGCTGAATGATGCATGTTTAAATGTATTTCCCATAAGTCTGAATGCATCTGTAAGAGTAGCTGCATTATCAAAATACCAGCTTATATTAACAAGTATAAATGTTCTTATTATCTGCCATCCTCTGTACCAGCGTGCATTCTTATTAATATGAGTTATTTTAAACATTTTTTCATAAACAGGTGCCATAATACTGCTAAAGCTCATGATTATACCATTGTACATACCATATACGATATACTTCCATGCTGCTCCATGCCATACACCTACTATAAAGAATATGAGTAAATCTGCCAGACATATAGGCAATGCCTTCGCCATATATTTACCAAATCTTGTTTTGCTGTGTTTCTTAAATAACTTACCCAGCTTATTCATGGCTTTACTTAAGCTGAATGGATAGAACACATAATCCTTCATCCATGTACCAAGTGTTATGTGCCATCTGCGCCAGAACTCTCCAATAGAATGAGAGAAGAATGGCTGCCTGAAATTATCATCCAGATGGATTCCAAACATCTCGGAAGCACCCATAACCATATCTATTCCACCGGCAAAATCTCCGTATAGCTGTGCACAATACGCAAGAACACCTATTATTACATATATTCCATGATACTGACCGGGATTATTAAACACCAGATCAGACACGACTCCTGCACGGTCAGCTATAATAAACTTTTTGAAAAGTCCCCAGGCCATCCGCTGCAATCCATGCTGGATAACTGCAAGATCATACTTATGCTCTGCCAAAAACTGTGGTGCAAGCCTGTCGTATCTTCCGATAGGTCCCTGGGTTATCTGCGGAAAATACGAAACAAACAAGGCGTATTTAAAAATGTTATTACATGCCTTTACTTTACCTCTGTACACATCAATAACATATGATATTGACTGAAATGAATAGAAGGATATTCCAAGTGGCAGAAGCAGTGTAAATGTTGATATCCTGCCATTGCCACCAAAAGCCTTAATTATGCCATTGACGTTCTCAATCGCAAAATTATGGTACTTAACAACTGCAAGCACACCAAATACCAGAAGAAGAGCAAGTACTACAACTCTTTTCTTATATATCTTTGCCTTTTCTTTTAAAGCCTTTTTATCTTCTCTTGCCAGCCCATCTGCTTTAAGGCTCTTGTCAAGATTATCCTCTGTTCTCTCTAAAAGGATTCCTGATGTGAAAGTAACGATTGTTGTAAGTAATATGAACACAACAGTCTTATATCCCGAACATAAATAGTAGGCATAGCTTAATATCAAAAGCCATGCCCACTGTGCCTTCTTAGGTATAAGATAATATACAATTACTCCCACTAATAAAAATACCAGAAATCCGGTAGAAACTAGTGACATATTATTTTACCCCGCTTTCCGGATTAATCCTGCAGACGCTGAATCATCTCCCACATAGCTTCTGCTGAATTAAAGTTCTCAGGTACTATATCAACTGGTGTGATATCAATGTCAAATGCATCGTTTAACTCACCAACAAGTGATACAATATCAAATGAGCTGAATATACCATCATCGATAAGAGTATCACAAATTTCATAATCCACATCACTGTTAATTTCATTCAAAATGTCTAATAACTGATCCATAATAAACCTCGCAAAAAAATTATTAATCACACATCTGTGAACAGAAAACATTCTATCTTCTCATTCACATATAGTCAATCATATTTTGTAACAAAATTGTAAAATTATTGTGTACTAACACTGTTTATTAAAAAAGTGTCCACTGGATTTCTAATAATCCTGTAGCCATTCTTCTTTGAATACATCACAATTGCTGGCATGCGACGGCTCAGAAACAGATATATTCCCTCCGTAACCGAATAAGCTCCAATATTATAAAATGCTAACATATCGCCAATCTTAGCATCCTTTAATTCAAGATTCTTAACAATTACATCGCCAACTGTACATAATGAACCGCATATATTATATGGCTGTACTCCCTGTGAATACACTTCGACCTCATGATCTGCACCATCAGCAAACCCTTCTGTGTACTCCATTGGAATGAATTCACATCTTGGTTTCTTCATAGCCATAGCCTGTCCATAATAATTAATATGATTAATTCCGCTGTCAATAATTGCATATCTTGTTGTGTCATTCATCTTCATATCAGCAATTCTGCTTATAAGAACTCCACAGGTAGCTGCAATATATCGCCCCATCTCAAGAGTAACATTGAATTTTTCGGACATTTCTTTAATCATGCCTGCAAATTCTTCTAACTCATCAAAGTTAGTATTCATGGCATCACATTTGTCTGTAACGAAGTAATCAACTGACAGACCAGGACCATATTCAATCTCATTAAGCTTAACGCCATGCTCTGCCTCACATGTATGTGCTATTGCCTGTAACCATACAACTTCAGATTCTATCTGGCTTAATTTCTTCTTCTGGGTTCCTGAATAGCACTGGATTCCCTCAATAATAATTCCCTTAAGTTCATCCTTTCTGTCAGCAATCTCATATACCTGACGCTCATTAATGCCGAACTGGTTGCCACTTGTAACTCTTATAAGCACCTTAACTTTAATGCCACACTCAACTGCACATGAATTGATAAGTTCAAGCTGGTTAAGCGATTCCACAGTGTAGATTCCAACAGCACCTGTCTTCATTGTGTAGAGGATATCTTTCTTTTCCTTATTAACACCCGAAAGAACAATCTTAGACCTGTCTATACCTTCTTTTTCACATATTGCAAATTCACCCGGAGAACATACCTCGAATTTATCAAGCTTCTTATCCAGCGTACCAATAAGAAAAGGATTCGCCTTCATTGCATAACATACTGTAACTCCACAGCCAAGAATTTCCTGCATCTTATCGATTCTTTCACATAATACATCTGTATCAAAGATATATGACGGTGTACCACATTTTATGGCAATCTCTTTTAATTCCTTAACTCCTATCATCCTATGCCTCCTGTTCTTTATATATCTTCATAAGTTCTTTTCTGTCAATCTTACCATTCTTAGTAAGCGGCATCGAATCAACTTTAATAAGCACGTTTGGAATCATCCACTGAGGCACTTTATCTTTAAGAGCATGTGTTACGCCCTTTCTATCAAGCTCACTTGTACTTTCCGTCTCAAAGAACCCAAGAATCTTGTTCTCATCAGTATCAAATATACAGCAGCTTCTAAGCAGTCCCTCTATACCATTCATGTATGTTTCAATTTCGCCCAGCTCAATTCTGTGTCCCATATGCTTAATCTGGAAGTCCTTTCTTGATGAGAAGAAAAGTTCACCGTCTTCACTATAGTAACCAAGATCACCTGTGCGATATATAGTTTCCAGATATCTGTCATTAAGAGGATTCTGTACAAATGCTGCTGCTGTCTTTTCAGGATTACGCAGATACCCAAGCGTTACTGCTGTTCCGGATACACATATTTCCCCTAATTCGCCTGGTCTTTCTGCATCAACAAGCCTATCCTCGTCATCTAACAGAAATACTCTTTCGTTGGCAAACGGCTTACCCATAGGAAGTTTCTCGTCAAGGCCAAACTCTCTGTCAATAATGTAATATGTACAATTACATGTTATCTCTGTTGGTCCATAGAGGTTAACAAACATTGCATCCTGATACTGTGCTCTCCATGCGTTAAGATGCTTTATAGGCATAACCTCTCCACTGAACATAATCTTATTAAGTGAAGATGGTCTCTTATACTCGAATCCATTAAGAGTTGTTACAATACATAACGCTGATACAGCCCATATAATAGTTGTAACCTTTCTGTCATCAAGGAAATCAAGCAGCTTGGTTGGAAATGAGAAGCACATCTTAGGAATAAGCTGTAAGGTTGCACCTGTCTTTAAACTTGAATATATATCCTTAACTGATACATCAAAGTCAAAAGGTGCCTGATTACCTATAACATCCTCATTAGTAATTCCAAATGTTTCTGTAAAACAGTCAATAAAATCTATTGTTGAACGATGATTAACTATAACTCCTTTAGGAACACCTGTCGAACCTGATGTAAATATTGAATACAATGGATCTGTATCAAGTGCCTGTTCTCTTATCTTCCCCAGTCTTTCCTGAGCCTCTGAATCCACAGCCTGTCCATCGTATTCTTCAAGTAATTCGTCAAGATTAATAATCTCGCCCTGGAATCCGAGCTTTTCTGCTTTCTTGGCTGACTTATTATCTGCAACAAGAATATCTGCCTGAATCGTATCTAATATAAGATTAATTCTCTCAGCCGGATGAGTTGTATCAAGCATGCAGTAATATCCTCCTGCATACACAATTCCCATAAATAAAGATAATGTATTACATGTCTTATCCATATACACAGGAACTCCCTGTGTAGGCTTAATCTTAAGTGAGAGACAGCTTCCTATGAACTTTGCCTGATTCATAAGCTGTGTATAAGTAAGTTCATTATTCATATCAGCACATGCTGTCTTTTCCCCATACATTCTCTGTGAGTTTTCAAGAAACTCTAATACATTCTTTTCCATTACCTTCTCCTTTTACTTCTTACTCTTATCTTTTCTGAATACAAGCAGCTTGCTTATAACATAATTAAGTATAATTACAACTACCTGCGCAATAAACTTTATTAACATACTGTTGAAATGCAGCATTGTAATGAATACAAGAAGAATTATCTCCTCAATTACAAGAGTTAATACTCTTCCACCTGCAAATGAAACTAACTGTTTCATAAATTCTTCCACAGTCTTAGTTGGTGCTGCAAACACCCATATCCTGTTAGTAAAGAATGCAAAAAGTACTGCAAGTACCCATGATATAACATTTGCAATAAGCTCATTAATTCCAAGTGCAACATTAAAGAATGCATATGAACCTATACTCACCACTGTTGTAAGTACTCCAAAGAAAAGATACAAAAGTACTTCCTTATACTTCTTATACAATGGTTCAAACACCCTCAGACCCGGCAGATGCATAATCTTATCAAATATATCCGGCTTAGTTTCCTGCATATTATTATCTGTATTGTTACTCATAATTACCTCACTGTTTTTATTGATATAACGCCATATTATTTTATACTTTTATCAATAACAAATCAAGAAAAAGACGCCGTATAAAAACGGCGTCCTGGAAATGCATTTATTATTTTGATTCGTTGATAACGATATCATCTGTCTCAACTTCCTTGTTTCTGTTTTCATCAATTCCAAGCTTGTTATTAAGCTTTTTCTTTGCCTTTCTTAAATAAATACCAAGAAATGCACCAACAGCAATTATCACTCCGGCAATAGCCTGAATGGCATAAGTCATAACAGATGGGTCAATGTAACCTGCTACATTTAAATTTAATAATGTCAACATACTTTTTATCTCCGTTTTAATTAAATTCCTTTTTTAATGCTTCAAGCATCTTGTTGTTATCTGCATCATTTCTGATTGCAATTCTTATATACTGTTTTCCATCATGTACTTTTGATGTAAGATCCTTTATAAGCAGATAATGATTCTTAAACAGTTTTATCATAAGTTCTTTTGCTGTCATTCCATTAGTTATCTCAATCATAAAATAATTAGCCTGTGATGGGATAACTCTTATACCAGATATCTGCTCCAGTTCATTATAGAACCTTTTTCTTTCTACGCGGAATTTGTCCATTGCAGCCGCATAATCTTTCTTATACTTTTCTGCAATCTGAAGATAATACTCACCAAATGAATTAATATTCCATATTGCAACATCTTTTTTCATTGCTGCAATCGTTTCTGTATCTGAAGAAACAAGGATTCCAAGCCTCAGCCCCGGTACACCGTATGATTTAGATATACTTTTCATAACATATAATCTGCTATATGTTTCGATAAATTTCTGTTCTATAAGAGAATTATCCGGTTCATCTGAGAAATCAGCAAACGACTCATCAACCACCAGCTTTATTCCCTGACTGTCTGTCCATTTTATTAACCTTATAATCTCTTCCTTTTTCAGGTAATTACCAGATGGATTATCAGGATTAATAATAATAATATTATCTACTTTGTTGCATGTATAGAACTCTATCAGTTCTTCAACTGAATATGTATAATTATCATTTGACGGTGTAAATACCACTTCGTCTTCAACAGCATATCTGTTAGGATATTCTTCAAATGTAGGTCTGATAACGCCTGTCTTTCCAGAAAAACTCTCCATAAGTGACTTAATAAGTTCTGCTGCTCCATTTCCAACTATTATGTTGTCTTTGTGGACGCCAAAATTCTTAGCTGCAAGTAAAGAATTAACTCCCATACCTGAAGGATATTCTGTCAAAAGTGTATCAAAGCTTGCACGCAGTTCATCCTTAAGCTTTTTAGGCGGATAATAAGGATTAACAAGATAACAGAAATCCAACAATCCCGGATATCTCCAGAATCCTCCATATCTTTTATGCATAAGGTTAATTCTTGTCTCATCATCTGGAGCAAAAAGTGTTGTTGCTATATCAAGATCCTGTTCATCATCTATTTCATACCATTTCTGACCTGATAATCTCATACCTTTAATTCCAGGTGTATCCAGCATTGTTATAACTCTAAGAACCTGTTCATAATATTCATTTTCTCCCAACGCACTACAATATGCCTCAAGGAAAGGAACATATATATCCTGTGAAAAATGTTTGCTGAATTTGTAGATATTTACAGTTTTATAGTATTCCTCTTTTTCCTTAAAATCAAAACTCTTTCCTGGAACAAATGCAACAATATTATCATATTCGTCAAGCTTTACACATGTACCATCCATCCAGCTCTCATATTTATCTACCATGGCAAGTGTATCTCTCGGATCTTTTACAAGTTCATCAATTGCAGAATCATCAATAATTACATCTGATTCAAAAAGCAGAGTATCTTCTTCCATAAGATAATTCTTTGCCAGTGCAAGTGAATAAATATTGTTTGTCTTATCATATACCGCATTGTCAACATATGAAATTGGTGTCTTAATTCCCAATGTCGCTATATAATCAATCAGCTTCTGTCCTTCATAGCCCACAACAATCACTATTCTTGAGAGATGTTGTTTCTCAAGCTGATGCAAAAGCCTGTCTATAAGCGATACTCCATTAACCTTTACCATACATTTGGTATTATTCTGGGTAAGTTCCTTTAAACGCTTTCCCATTCCTGCTGCTAAAATAATTGCCTGCATAATCCCCTCCTATAATCTGACGTTACTCTTGTTCCTTATGTCTTTTAATTGCTTTTTGAATTTCCTGAATAATATATTTAGCTCCAACCGAAGCACTACTGCCAAGATTATACACATATTCTTTAACAAATCGGTCTATGCTGTCCTTATATGTATCAGAAGCTGCCAGCATCTTTGCTGCTGTATCAGCTGTCTTATCAATTTCATCAAGCTTAAGTACACGCCCGATTTCATATCTCATCCATATATTAAGTGGCTCAATTCCAATCTTTTTGTATTCAGGATTCATTATCTTCATTGGTGTATCAATGAAAAGAACCGGTTTACATGTAGTATAAGCATATTCATATGCTATACCTGACCAGTCTGTAATCATAAGATCTGCCTCAAAAACAGTACTGTTTGATGAAAAATCAGTCTGAATCTCTATATCTGTATCATCCTTATATCTTTCTTTAAGTCCTTCCATCTTCTCAGGCATATGTCTTACATGCTGTGGGTGTGGTCGGACTGTAATCTTATAACCATGTCCCTTAAGATTATCAAGTATGTCCTCAAGACAGCTGTCTACAATATTATCTTTCTGCCATGATGGAGCAATAAGTATTGACTTAATATCATTTTCCTTCTTTGGCATCTTTGCATAATCCTCACGCATCTCATCAAGCAGTGAATATCCCCACTCAACAAGCTCCTTCTTAGGAAGATTATACACTTCTTCAGTTTTTTCTATTTCTTCTTTCTGAATCTTTCCTGTACATAATACAGAGTCATAATGATCCATCGAACCGGTTCGCATTGTCATATTAAGGCTGTCCATGCCATGAGGAACATAAACATAATTAATATCTTTTCTGATATAACTTCTCTTAATGTGATAATTCTCAATATCAGGCATAGTCATAACAACAACATCTGCATCCATCTTCATCATAAGTGTTATAAGTTTCTTTTCCCCTATATAATAAGGTTTAATCTTACTTTCTTTTTCTGCAATTCTGAATATCTGATCATCTGGATCACTTGTTACATAATGAATTGTAATATTAGTATTATTAAGTATGTATTCAATTATCCCTTTAAAATACTTATAGAAGCCTGAGCCCTCTGAATAGAATACAAGATGTTTATTAACAACAGAGAAAAACTTTTTATAATCGGCCTTTTCTCTCTTAATATCTTCTTTGTTTCTTTTACCCTTTTTCGTACCAAGGGCTTCAATCTCTGCAAGTTCTTTCTTTGTTTCCTCAAGAGCCTCATAATCAACGTAATTCTTAGGATTAATAGCCCAGTTAAGAAGATATAACTGAAGAATTGCAAATATATTGCTTGCAGTCCAGTAAAGAGCTACTCCTGCATATACAAAACATCCTAAATATAACGACAGACCTACTGAAAATATCATCATACCATACTTATTAAGCTTACTCTGTTCTGCCTGTAATACATTACTTGCATTCTGTGCAACACATAAAAGCCATGCTGAGACACCTGCTATAATTGGTGTTATTATTGATAATCCCCACTGTTTTGTAGTAATCCATGTAAGGTCATAGCCACAGAACTTCATGTTCGCAACACCTTCATTAATTCCGTCTTTGATAACTGCAACAACTCCAAGCAGAAGTATTATCTGTATAATAAGAGGTATAAGTGATGCCAGTGGATTATATTTTTCTTTTTTATAAAGCTTAGACTGTTCCTCTGCTATCTCATCCTTATCCCCATAATGCTTAATAAGAATCCTGTTAATATCAGGCTGCATCTTAACCATTTTAATTGAATTCTTCTGTACCCAGATTGATACAGGTAAGAGAACAATCTTACTTATCAGAGTGAATAATATAATTGCCAATCCATAATCATGCAGTAATTTGTAACAAAAATTCATTACATAACCTAAGGCTGTCGATAATATTTCCATAAATAACTCCTCTTTTGAAGATTTTATTGATTGTGTCAGAGTCATCCAATATAATAATTAATCATATCACTTATTATCAATTATTGAAAGGTGTTTTTACATAATACAGTGTCCTTTTAATATTATTTATTTATTTCAAAAGGTATTCAGCATATTTAACTGCCATGTCTCGCCAGTTTTCCAATGCCTCTCCCATATCTGCACCACATGATTCCCTGTACATAGCCCATACAAACCAGTAGTACGCAATAATAGCAACATATGCCATATAATGAAATCTTGTTGTCTCATTATAATCTTCCTGAAGGTATTCCTTTATGAATTCCTCAGCCTTATCAAAATCATACATGGCATCAACCACATAATATCCAACATCAATTCCCGGGTCAGAATATCCAGAATACTCCCAGTCTATAAGTATTACACTTCCATCCGGTCTTATCATCCAGTTCGGCTTATATGTATCGCCATGACAGAAACATTTTTTAACTCCATCTCCAAGAGTCATCTTATACAACTGTCCTATGCTGTTCTTAAGACCTTCATACTGAACAAAGCACACTGGATCTTTCTTCTCAAGAAGCTTCTCCATATCAAGTGCATCTTCCCACGGCTTCATTCCATAATCAGCTGTTATATCTGCCTTATGCAGCTTTCTTAAAACAGTCAATATCTTCTTTGAATCCTCAAAAGAATTATAATCAGGTTCTCTGAATTCCGGAATGAATACCGATATCTTCCAGCCCTCATTAACATCTGCATATATGTATGTAGGATCTACACCAGCTTCTTTAGCTTTAATAAGTGATTTTTTTTCATTTCTTCTATTGATTATGCTTTCTGTTCCATCACCCGGATGTCTATATATATAATCGACTCCATCAATCTTGAATATAAATGATGTGTTGGTCATTCCTTCACTTACATTTCTGAAATCAACTATATCTTCCTCATCACATCTGAATACAAGCTTAATATTTCTTATTATCTCACTATGTGTATGTCCAAGATACTGTGAATCAAACTTTCTAAGTTCATCAAAATAATCAAATTCAAATATATTACCTGGAAGATACTCTTTAAAGAAAATATCAGGCAAATCATTAAGTTTATCTTTTACAAGTATTTCCCAATAGCAGTTATTATATATACCAGATTCCCGGACAGCCTCAACCTGATTAATAAATGCTTCTGAGAATTCTTTTCTCCAGAATGAATGTCCCATAAGAACATAGCCATCAATCTTATTATCCCTGGCAATTCTTGTTATCTTTCCAAATCCGTCAGCTCTTGCATATACTTCATCTGTTGTTTCCTTTCCATAATAACCTGAATAAAATGTATGATATTCAAACTGATTAAACGGATTCTCTATATAATAACTGTCACTTACACATATATAAGTATTCTTAAGTTCTTTTCTTGCAAGATAAAGACTTTCAATATTATTCTTTATATTAAATGAATCATTAATAATAAACTTTACACCATACTTGTCTTCAAGATAGTAAAACATCTCCTTCTTATAACCAAGCACAACTGTAATATTCTTAATACCAGCATCCTGAAGCTGCTTTATCTGTCTCTCAATAAGACGTTCACCCTTAACTTCAAAAAGACCTTTGGGCTGTTCAAGTGATAAAGGAATAAAACGTGTAGATGCACCTGCTGCAAGAATAACTGCATTATTAACCCTGTATGGCTCAAGTGCCTCTAATCCAGTCTTTGTAATACTGCCAGACTCTTTTTCAATATACCCTGTTTTTACAAGTTTATTATAAATATCTGTGTCATTAAGAGCTTTTGTCTCCTCAACATCATAAGTGCAGCCCGCTCTTCCAATGCTTCCATTATACAAACTGTTCAATACATAAAACTCTTCTTTTCTCATTATACATATCTCCTTATGCCATGTTTCCTGAGAACATTCCTCGAATCACTGCTTTAATTACATTTTCTCTGCATGATTCATACTTCTTTCCCGAAAGTATAAGCCCCTCTACCTTAATGTTCTTTATGTCCTTCTTCTCAACTGAATACAAATCATCTGAAAGAACCACCATATCAGCAATCTTTCCTGCCTCAAGACTTCCTCTTTCTTTCTCGTCAAATGTTACATAATATCCATTATATGTACACATCCTTAGTGCTTCCTGAACCGATACTGCCTGAGACTGATTCATATTATTAACAGCTTTGTCAATCCATACAATAGGATCCGGTGATGTACATGGAGCATCAGAACCGCACGAAACAACTATTGCGTTCTCATTAAATGTTCTAAGTGGATTAAGCCTTTCTGTTCTTTCTTTACCCATAATACTTTCAAGATACTCATCAGGTTCCTGTTTCCAGTTAATGAAAGCACTCTGTACAGGCATCTGTATATTATAATCCCTGCATATCTTAATTCCCTCTTCAGTTGGAAGACAGTCATGTATAATTCCATGTCTGTGGTCTTTTCTTGGATAATCGTCAAGTGCCGCCTTAAGTGCCCTGCATGCCTGGTCAAATGCTTTATCCCCAATCGCATGCATCTCTATCTGCAGTCCGGCTCTGTTAGCCTTCTTGCAGAAATCAATAACCTTTTCATCATCATAATAAAGTACTCCGTCACCGCCTAATGAATCAATATATGGTTCATTCATTGCTGCATCGTGTGAACCGAAACATCCGTCAAGTGCACATTCAAAGCATCCGCCTATTCTTGGCAGTTTTCTCTTTAATGCAACATCAACATTCATTGACTGTGGGAATACCCTTACCTGAAATCCATTAGTTAAGGATTTTGCAAATATTTTTTCAAATGTAATATCAAGATTGCCTGTAAAACCCACACCACTTACAGTGTGAATACAGCCAATTCCATGAGACGCCTGAAAATCAATGGCAATCTGCATATTCTTAAACAGTTCAATAATAGAAAGTGAATTAGTAATGTAATCAGAGCATGCAAAGAATGCCTCCTGATTCATCTCACCGGTATCTTCGTGATAACCTCTTAACTTACTTACTTTCCCCTTCAGCTTATCAAGAAGCTTGCTGTTAATTATGCACGCATGTCCATCATATTTGACAACCATGATTTCCTTATCAGGGCATACCTTATCTAATTCTTCCCTGCTTATAAGTCTTCCTTCTTTAACTGAATATGGTGATGCACCGAATGCTATAAGTGTCTTTTTATTACCGCTTGACTGCACGAATTCTTTAACCATCTGTGCAATCTCTTCATTGGACTCTGCATCCATAACATTAAGTCCTGCGTGAAATGTAGAAAATGATGCCATATGCTGATGCGTATCTACGAATGCCGGAACCAGCACCTTCTTTCCAAGTTCAACTATCTGCACATTCTTATACTGTTCTGGCAGTTCATTACCAACATACACAATTCTTCCTTTATCCTCAACGAGATAACCGGCTACTGTATCATTACTGTCAACTGTAAGAACCTTTCCCTTATAACATATCATAGACATTCACCTTCCCTTTATATCTGCATTTACTGTTCCTGTCCCGGATAATCCTTATAAGAAGAATCTAACTGTACCAGCTCATAAAAATTATCTATCTCCATAATATCTGATTTCTCACAAGGTCTTACCTCTACCGCATATCTTTCCTTGCGAAGCACAAGTGGAATAAACTCCCAGAAATAATCATTGCCCTCCGGCTCTTCATTATATACCTGTGCAAAGTCTTCTCTTAATCTTGCACTGTCTTCCTTTGTCCAGTAAGATATTCCATAATAATTAAAGCAATATGTATTACCCTTCTGATAATCTGTTATATGTCCATTATCAAGCTTAAAACTCCAGTCATCAGTCTCCAACGAATAAGAGCCAAGGATATTGCTGCAGTACTGATACTTTGTGATAATAGCCGGATTAGATATATACAGGTCCGCTTCACATAAATAGCACTGGTCAATATGTTCTAATGCTGCCATTGCTGATGATATATTATTGGTTTTATCATATATATCGTTATCAATAAGATTGATAAATGGATACTTCTCCAGAATCTCATCAAATTTTTCTTTCTTATAGCCCCTTACAAGAGTTATATCCTTAATTCCTACAAAAACAAGTGCATCAAGTAATGTATCTATAATTCTTACTCCATTAACAGCAACCATTGGCTTTGGTCTGTCTAATGTAACAGGAACCATTCTTGAACCAAATCCTGCTGCCATAATAACCGCTCTCTTTACCCGGTAAGGCTCAAGTGCCTCCAGACCTCTTTCAGTAATCTCCATCTGATCTTCACATCTTTTAATAAGAGCTTCATTTTCTAACTCATCCAGAGCTTTAGATATAGCTGTTCCTGAAATCTTTAATGTATCTGAAAGAGTTCTCATCGGATACTCTTTCTTACCATTCTTTTCAATATATGTAAGTACTTCAAACTGATAACGATTCATATTTCCTCCTTACAGCACCATTGGAATTATATAGATTCCAAGTGCAATGCATGTAACAATAATTGTGCATACCTTCCATATGGTGTACTGTCTGTCCATCTTAACCTTAGTCTGCTCATCCGGCTCTTCTATAACGCCAATCTCTTCCTCAATTGTTGGCATAGCACATTCTTTTCTGTGAGAATATGCAAAATAGAATATTACACATAATACTGTTATGATTCCTGATGTAATAAGTGCTGCCTTATCCGCAAATATTAACATGAAGCAATACACAACAATTGTAAATATACATCCAACAACTCCAAGAGGAGCCTTATAAGGTCTCTTCATATCAGAATACTTCTTCTTAAGCCCCATATATGAAAGACAGCCTATCATATAACATATAGCAAGTGATATAAGCGATACCGATGCTATGTAATTAATTGAACCTGTTGCAATAAGTATAAAATTGATAACACCAACCACAATTACAGCAACATATGGTGTCTTGAACTTCGGATGAATCTTTCCAAGGAATTTGGGTAATGCGCCATCTTCTGCCATTGTATAAATGTATCTTGCAGGTGCAGCAATTCCCGGATTAATAGTAGATAAATCTCCACCAAATGCAATACCAATACATAAAAGTATAATAGGAAATCCAACAAGTCCGACTGCCTTAAGTCCTTCTGCATATGGAGCATCTGCCGCTGCAAGAATTCCATAAAACTCCTTAGGTACAAGACCTACAAGAAACCACTGGAATAATGCGTTAAGTGCAAATACCATAAATACCGAAATCTTTAATGCTCTTGGAAGTGTATACTGTGGATACTTAGTCTCTGCTCCCATAGATACACATGTCTCAAATCCTGTATAGCACCACCATACAAGACCAAATATATACATCATCTCATTAAATGGAGGCAATGAGTTCATTGCTATTCCACCAAAATATTCAACATGAATCTTAGGTATCATATAAAGGAACCAGCACACTGAACAGCCCCAGAAGAAAAACATAAATGCTGTCTGTGCCTTACCTGACTGCTCAATACCTCTGAAATTAAGAATAAGGAAAACTGCAACAAGGATAATAGCTATAATTCTTGAATCAAGCTTAACGATGCTTATTCCAAGCTGTTCCATAAGAATCTTAAAATAATTGGCAAATGCAAGCGTCTCACCTGCACCAATAGCTACAACAGATACTATATAATGCCATCCTGCCATATTAGCCCATACTCTGTTAAGTCCTCTCTTGGCATAATTATATGTTCCACCCGCACAAGGAAGTGCTGCAGACATCTCTCCATATATAAGACATGGCCATATAGATATAAGAAGTGCAACAAATGTAAACCCTATTATCCATGAGCCTACACTTCCTATCTGTGCTGAACCACAGGTAAAAAGTCCTACACCTACAACGGTTCCAATTGTCATACTAATTGATTCTTTAAGCCCTAAAGCACGAACCAGCTGATTATTTTCATTCATAAATATCCCCTCTCACAGTTTATTCGTTCGGTCATATTTTTGTCCATCTGCGTGAACAGAATGGATTATAGCAGATAATAAACTAAATTACCAGTATAAAAGTAAGCAGCTATAAACCTTCCATGGCTATAGCTGCTGCATCATTAATTATTAATATTCTTCATCTGCTGCTCATCTTTAATTACAGATATCTGTGGATTTACAGCGTCCCCTTCTATTCTGAACACCGAATAATCTCTGTTTTTAAGATATTCATCTGCCGGGTACATACCTTTTGACACATCCCATGGTGCTACATGATATCTTGACTGAGAAACACCAGCCATATCAAAAAGCGTATTTCCATAATTACTCTTCTGTCCAAGTGCTGCCTCGCCATAAGTAGCATACAGATTCTTAAATGTTACAGAATCTGAATTAACCTGCATTACATCATTATGAGTATCAGCCATTTTCACAAATACAGCAGGACGTTCATACAATCCATATCCGCCGTGGTCGGCTGTAATTATAACCGTGCTGTTATCATACACACCTTTATCCTTCATCTGCCGCATATATTCATTAATATATCTGAATACCCCCTGTATCTGCTTATCAAGAGAAGTCTCTGTTTCTCCCACATCTACACACTGTTCATTCATCTCATATGGTGCATGTGCCCCTACCATATGATACAGTGTAAATGTTTTATTTCCAGCATCAACTGTTATACCGCCATTATTCTTAAAATCAGCATACAACTGTGAATCATCCAGTTCATATTGAATAACATTGTTATTCTTTGGAGCCTGACATGCTGCAAAATCATCACCATAAAACCAGAAATACTGTTTTATAATCTGTGGAAATGCATAGAATGCCGACATTTTATATATATTCTTAAAGAATTGCACTTTGTCTGATATTCTGTATTTCTGTCCACCTGCAGTATTGGCTACTGCCTCCTGATTAACTCCATTAAGATACTCACTTGAAGTATACAACTTAACATCATATCCGTTATCTGACATATCCTGAATAAGAGTACCTTCTTCATATGCTTTCTTTCTGTAATCAGCCAGAGAATGTGTTGTATCATACTGATAACCTGTAAGCATAAGTGGAACTCCTAGAGCTGTTGGTGCACCTCCGCCTATCATATTATCAAAATAAGTAAAATCTTTTAATTCTTCACAGTATCTGTCGATAACATAATTCTGTGCGTCCTCATTATCCAGTGTATCCACAATGAATACCACTACATTGCCCTGCGAAGATAACGCAAACTCACCATTCTTAGTAACTACATATGAATAATCAACACTTCTTTTTGAAGATACAATAAGAACCACAAGTGTCACAACCTGTATGCTTGAAAGAAACAGGCTGCCCCACTTTATTATATTTGTCATTATATCTTTCTTAAAGCATACAATAACTGGCGGAACAACAATAAGTACTATCCATACAACTGTACTTATAATTCCATTAACCTTAAACTGGCTCCACTGAATCTGCCTTCCATTAAGGACTCCGAAATCAGGGTTAAGGAAATTTCCCTGCACATAAGCAGCAAGTGCACCGCCAAATATGACCGCTGCGTATATGTTACATATCTTCTTTGGCACAATCAGACCTATCAGTATAACAACTGCTGCCGTAATTAACGACGCTGCCATAAGAAGCGGTATAAGTGCCGCGAATCCCACTGCAAATTGATCAATATTGCCAAGAAATAAAGATGATGGCATAAATATACAGAATGTTACAATAAGAAATATCAATTGAGGATAAATCGTTATTAATTTATCTTTTATCTTCTTCATAGTAATCTCCCTATTAGTTAGCTGCTGCTTTCAATGAATTAAGCTGATATATTCTCCATCCGAATTCATCATATAATATTGAATAATTGTAATATTTCTCAAGGACCTTATCAAAATCATCATTATAAGTTCTTGATGCAATATATTTAACACCAATCTTCTCGGCATCTTTATAGTTCAGATTCAACTGTAAAAGATCCTGCTGAACAAGTTCCTCATTAGTATCCTCTTCTGTAAGTGTAAGTAACATATGTGCAAATCTGTTATAACAGTATTCATTCTCTTTCTGTGGATCAAGAATATTCCATAAATCCCAGTTAGGAACATTATTACATGTATTAATTGTCGGAGCACCACAGGCAGCAAGATACATTGATTCTACCCATGAATCAAGCATTACCCATTTACCATCTTTATCTTCACTTGTAATCTCGCATACTTTCTTGGCAAGTGGTTTAGAATATATAGCGTCTGTTCCTACATTAACTGTAAGTGACCATATTCCTGATAAGAACACAATACCCGCAAGCGATAACAGTGCCATATTCTTAAGCCTGTCATGCTCTTTTACACAGAATACAACAATAGTTATTACTGTAAACACAATTGCCAGCGCTATTATTGCATACTGTAACATTCCACCAGACTCAGTTATATCATATACAGTTCTTGCTTCTTTCCAGCTGTAATAACAGCTTATAAGCATTGGAACCACAACAATAACAGGATTGACTTTATATCTGTTTTCCCTGCATACATATATACATCTTATAAGTAATATAACCTGTAAAAGTCCTAACAGGTCTGCTGCTCTTTCTTCCGGTACATAACTGAATAATGTGAGCCTGGCAACAATCAATGGGAAGCCAACTGTACAATATATTGTATATACACATGACAATCCAAGCATGATATCAAGAAGAATATCCTTACCCTTCTGCTTAATAATGCAGTACACTGCCATTACCATTGGCAATGGGAACAATGTTACCATCATTGAGAACTCACTATTATTAAGAGTTGCCTTGAATGGATAGAATATTGTAGCAACATATTCAAACATCTTATATAAAGAATATCCACCAGTTGAAACTCTTGAACCCGGATAGATTGTATTCATTATCTCTGTTACATATGTGCTTCTGTCCTTGAGGTACACAATAACAATTGATGCCATAAACAACATTGATGCTGCGAATACAAGCCATTCCTTAAGCTTGATTTTCTTGAAATTATCCCATGAACTTACAACCATCCATACTACAATTCCAAAATAAACATATCCTGAAGGTACCTGGAACGCCGGATATAATATTGTTATATATTCTGCTCCAAGTATGGCAATACACGGACTGAGTACCATCTTCTGCCACGTCTTCTCTGCATTTATAAAGTAATATATACATACAAGCGCTGTAAGACCACACGACAGATACTCAACATTCATCCACCACATCTCATATCCGGAGAATGCCACCATAACGCCACCAGTTACTGCCAGCACTTTATTCTTTCCTGCTATAATATAGAAGAACTGGATTGACATAACAATAAGTAATATGAATGGGAAGCACCATTCTACCGACATACCTATGCTATCTCCAAAAAGGTAATAGCCCCATGTATGTGGTTTAGCCAGTGCTGAATATGACTTATACAATCCAGTCTGTGCTATATTTTCTGTCTGCTTCCCCATAATTATATAATTATATTTACCATAATCAGTATACTTGGCTGTAAGATATCTTGGTGTTGAAACAGCCCACTCATCACTTCTTATAGAATGTGTCTCTCCATAAACAGGCGTTACAAACTCACTTCCCTGTCCAGGCTGTACATAATTATCAAACATTCCTATAGATGAAAAATTCACTCTCATAATAACAAGAATCAGAAATATTCCGACAGCAATATAGAATCTTTTATCAAATATGAATTCACACATTTTCTTTGGTCCGACAATAATTAATCCGCATACAAGCATAAGAATCAGCGTCATAAATACCATTCTTACTGCAAACACACCATAATTATCAGTATGGTGGTAATTCCTTAAAACTGCATAACAAAGTACACCATTCTGTTTCTCTCCGTTAATGCTGTACTGCACTGATGTATCTGTTATATTCTGATTATCTGTCCACAATGTAAACTTCTTTCCATTCGCTGATGTATCTGTCGATACTTTAAGTGTATAAGTTTTTCCACCTGATATAACATTTTCCTCAGCAAAATTAGAGAACTGGTTATCATTGATATTGACTCCGCTCACCTTCTGGTGGAATACAACTTCACCTGTTGTCTTATCTACAAGTTCTACAGTTATCTTAGAGAAATTCCTTATGGCATTAGTGCTGAAATAAAGCGCTATTCCATTGAAATCCCCATCAATATATATATCCTGGGTTATCTCCATTCCTTTCTCTAAACCTGCAGTCTCCTGTCTTGCTGCAAATCCTGAATCATACATATCTGCCACTTTATCATTAGTAACATTATATATGTGTACTCCTCTTAATACGAACAATACTGCCACAACAACAAGAAGCAATATCTTAATGTATTTTGATTTATTCTTCATGTGTTTTAATCTCCTAACAATTTTAATCGTTTTATTATATCACGCAATTATAAATACATACAAGTCCTTTACCTTGTCTTAACTTTTCAATTCATGTATAATTCAGTAAATACATATATTAATGGAGGATTGTCTTGAATTTCAATACTAAGAATTATAATTACAATTTTATTAGATTTATTGCAGCTTTAATGGTTATTATATCCCACTCATTTGCATTATCACTCGGTGCTTCATCACAGCATTATATAGATAGCCATCACCTTAATCTTATTAATATCAACACATGGGGATTCCTTGCTGTTGCAGTTTTCTTCTTTGGTTCAGGTTTCTATATTGCGAAATCATGTGAGCGCAATGAAAGCTTTCTGGTTTTCTTATTAAAGAGACTGTTTAAACTGCTTCCGATGCTTATACTTGTTGTACTTATATCTATATTCATTATAGGACCTGTATTCACAACACTGCCTCTTAAAGATTATTTTTCCAATATACTTACATGGAAATATCTTTTGAACGGAATACTGATTTTACAGCATAACCTGCCTGGTGTATTTACCAATAACGTATATATGCCTACTGTGAATGGCGCTTTATGGACACTTCCTGTTGAATTCTTATGTTATCTGTTCTGCTACATTTTTTATAAAATCTTTAAGAACAAAGATAATATTGTAAACCGTATAATGCTTGTTTTATCAGTTATTGTTATATTAGGTGCTTTCCTGTTACAGAGCCACATATCATCTCTTTATGATGCTTTATGTCCGGCTATTTCATTCTGGCTTGGTATCCAGTACTGGATTAACAGAGAACACCTTCTTAATATTAAGAAACCTCAGGTTTTATTCATAGCTTCGATTATTTTATTTGTTCTTGTATTTCCGGTTAAGAGTCTTTCAGCACTTGCCGTATGGATATGTGTTCCTTACTTTATGTTCTATGTAATGTTCATCAGTAAGCATCAGCATTTCCAAAAAGCGGAAATATTAGGTGACTGTTCTTACTGCATGTACCTCATAGGATTCCCTATACAACAGAGTATTGTATATGTGATGGGAGGCGGACCAATCAATCCTTTTATCAACATTATTACTGCCGTAGTCATAGATATTGCACTCGCCCTTCTCATGCATATCTTTATAGAACGCAGAGTCGAAAATTTAACCAGAAACATATTAAAAAAATGGTTCAGACATTAATCCATGTCTGAACCATTTTTCTTATTATTAGCGTAACTATTCAAAGCAATCTCCTGTGCCATCTTTCTAACTCTTTCTGAGTTTCTTGAAAGCGACATCGTAAGTGAGAATATAACAAGTATAATAAAGACAAATCCCAAAAAGAACAGCATATTAATCTCATTATATATTCCTAGTACCTTTGATATAACATTAAGCAGATTAGGTATTAATGTAATTATCAATATTCCAAGTTCCAGAAAAAGCCATGAAAGCGCATATTTTAATTCCAATTTGTTCTTCTTGATAAGACCTAAAATCTTTAACAGCCCTAATATAAGAACAGCAATTATAACACATTTAATTCTTATACTCATCTATGCTTATCTCCTCTGAAATTCTCAAACAATATTGCCAGTGTAACCTTAACCATATAATAAACAGATTTCTTAAGAGTTATTGACGAACTTCCACCCTGTCTTTCTCTCATGACAACGGGAATCTCAGCCACCTTGAAACCTTTCTTTAATATTGCCACAACTGTTTCCGGCTCCGGATAATCCTTAGGATACTTCTTGGCAAACTGTTCTATTGTACGTCTTCCTATAAGTCTTAATCCTGATGTAGGATCTGTTATTTTCTGACCTGTACATAACCTTATCAATCCTGTAAAATAATTAATTCCAATCCTTCTTGCCTTAGAAGACTGGAAACCCTGTTTCTCAATAAATCTCGAACCTATAACCATATCAAGGTCATTCTTTTCAAGATAATCAGCCATCTCTCCAAGGAATTTCGCATCATGCTGTCCATCACCATCTACCTGTACAGCAATATCATATCCATATCTTTCTGCATACAGATATCCTGTCTGAACAGCTCCGCCTATTCCCAGATTAACTGGCAGATTAACAATATTAAATCCATTATCTTCACATATCTGTCGTGTATTATCAGTTGAGCAGTCGTTGATAACTACATAATCAAATGATGGTGCATTCTCTATAATATCTCTGACTGTCTTCTCTATACTTTCGCTCTCGTTATATGCTGGAATTATTATAAGTTTTTTCATATTTTCTCCATAATTGTCCATGCTTTAAATATCAATATCTTTCAGCTCCTCATCAAATGGTCCGAACTCCAGAACCTCAGGTACATGATTCTTTCTGCTCTCTACTGGTGGCATCTTCATATAATCGCCAAACATTCTCTTAAGAAATACATCATTATTCTTAGGGACTTTAACCATTATATCTTCAAATGGCTTTTCAACCAATGGGAACAGGTCATCTAACTTTATAGCCTGCTTTAAAGGATCCATCTCACCAAAGAAACATGCAACCCATCTTGTCTTCTCATTGTTATACTTAAGTGCGCTCTTCATATAACGTCTGTTGATGAATTTTCTTGAGAAATGTGTCCATGTAAGTAATCTGTTCATTACTATACACATTGCACTTACAACTTTTCTCTTCCATCCATGCATGAAAAGCACAGGTTTCTTGAATTCTCTTAATATTCTTAACTTGCTCCAGAAGAATACTGATGATCTCTGTCTTCTTCTCTTCTTGGCATCATCAGGAACATTATCATAAGGATAAAGCGCAATATCAATTCCCATAGGAACCTTAGCATCCTTGAATACATATGGTATATTCTTAGTTCCAATTCTTGCTATCTCTGCATTATAGAAAGGAAATGTTTCCTGTGAATCTATATCAAGTACTACATACTTATCTGTGTATTTCTCTCTATATATCTTCAGAACCTTCTCATAATCATCTCTGAGCATTCCGATATCTATATCATCATCCCATGGAATAAATCCTTTATGTCTCTCAACTCCGATTGCACATCCTGCAAACAGGAAATATGAAAGTCCGTTCTCATCACATATTTTAATAAAATCTTTAAACACCTCTAATTCTGCAAGCTGTAACTTTCTCAGGACCTTTGGATCATACTGTTCATTCTGGCTCATTGTCTTTTTCTATCCTTTCTAATCTGGTATAAGATATATCCCATCAATAATACGCCTAATAACACAACAAGTATCAGATAGCCGAGTGCAGCTCCGTTAAGACCAAGTCTGCCTGTAATCGGATCCATAATAATCAGCGCAACTCCGCATACAATAAGATACAGAATAGTCATGTATTTCTGCTTACGCATTATGGCAAGTACATAATAGAATATTATATTGACCGCATTAACGCCTCCACATAACAGAAGCAGAAGCAGTGTCATCTTGTAATCCTTAAGATTAACACCATAAAGCCATGACAGAACCGGTATTCCCAGTATATATGCCCCGACCTCACATATAAGTGTAAATCCTGCTATTATAGCAAACATCCTGAATATTATGTGCCAGAAATTCTTATACTTCTTCTCATAATAATTAACAGCCATTGATGTCTGCATCGGCTTAAATATTATACCACTAAACAGATTAATTACCATATTAGGCATGAATACCGCCGTATAATACAGCTGTGCTGCATCACCTAACATTCTGTCAACAGATAATTTCGATGAATTGATAATATAGTTACTTAAAAATGTGCTTATAGCAAGAGGCAGACACACTTTAAAAAGTACGAAAACTCTTCTGTAATCCCTGACAATACATATCTTAACCCTGCCTGCTGCAACAGATGCATCAAGACACAGAATTATAAGCAATGCAACTACATTCATACATATCAGAGAGAATATCAGATTTCTTGTTATAATTACTGTTACAACAAGAACCAGTATACTGAAGAATATCCTGTAAAACTCTGATTTACCGGACATATCTATTCTTTCCTCTTTCTGGAATTCACCTTCAAATGTATCAGCTACCGAATCAAGTATCTTATAGATACATACAAGCAATATAACAGTAACTTTCTCCGGACTGTAGCCGTTTAATACAACGTATACTATGCTTGCCAGAAATGTTATAAGACACATCATAAGTCTTAAAGTGAAATAATATCCAAAAGGATACTCATTCTTAACATCAGTAACCTGATATGTTCTTATTTCGAAATAGGCTATTGTAACAAGCCACTGTGCAATTGAAAGACCAATCGAGAACATTCCCGCTTTAGCCTCACCTAAGAAACGGCTTATAACAATTGTCATAACAAGCGTGGCAAGTGCGAAACATGCTGTTCCCATTGTAAACCAGATATATTTGTACTTATCTTCTGGTGTCTTATCCACCCCCATTATTCTTGAAATAATATTCATATATACCTCTTAGTCTTTAAATTCCAATTTATATGGGTAATGATTCTTTCTCTTTTCAACTGGAGGAAGCTGCATATAATCTCCATACATATTTCTTAACTTCTCATCTTCGTTGGCTGGAAGAGGCATCTTAATATCTTCAAAATCATACATCTGTAATGGATATATCTCATCCTTTAACATTATATGATAATATGGATCTGTATCAAATAAGAATGCCATTCTCTTAGTATCCACATCATTATATCTTGATGCAATCTTTAAGCATTTGCCAGCAATCCAGTTATGTGAAATTCTGAACACAACAAGTCCGGCATGAATAATTGCTGTTGCAATATGTGTTATCTTAGCCTTAACTCCCTTATAAGGAAGTACCGGGAACGCAACATGTCTGAGAATAAGAAGCTTGCTCCAGAACCAGGCAGCTTTAGCCTGCTTTTTAAGTTCTTCCTCATCATCTGATATATTATCAAGCGGATACACATCAAGGAATATTCCAAGATCACATTTGATATTCTTAAGAGGTTCCTCTATAAATGTTGTTCCTTTCATCATAATTCTTGTTGTCATCAATGGATAATTCTTCATTGTTTCAACATTAGCAATTGAATACTTATCGCTGTAATCTCTTTTAATAACTTCAATCATCTTGTCGAAATCTTTTCTAGGAAGCATTACATCAATATCATCATCCCATGGAATGAATCCCTTATGTCTTATTGCCCCAATTCCTGATCCGGCATCACCAAACCATGTAAGATTATTCTCGTCACACACTTTGATGAAATCTCTAAGAATTTCCATCTCTGTCTGCTGTACCTTTTTAAGGGTTGCCTCATCGTATTCTTTCATCGTTAACTCCTATCCCTGCTTCATATCATTAGATTCTTCACTCTTGCTGTATGCCTTAGTAAGCATTTTAGCAATACATTTGGGCCAGAACTTCTGGTACATAATGTAATCTTCTTCAGATCTCTTATTATCATTAAGAATCTTAGTTGTCTCTGAGTCCTCATGTATTCTGTGATATGTGAGTATCTTATTACAGAATATAAAGTCTCCCTTAAGCTTTGATAATCTCTCCCATGCTTCCCAGTCTTCATCAGCTCTGAATCCATTAAGGAATACCTGCTTCATAAGATTAGGTCTGTAATATGTTGCTGATGGACAACATATTGGTGAGCCAAGCGATAACACTCTTCTTCTTATAAATCTGCTTCCCCACATTGCCTTTGGACGCATTATGAAAAGCATTATTCTCTTTACTTTAAGAATCTTGTTGGTTGTTACAATCTTGCCATTTCTTATCTCTGCATAATCGGTAAAGAAAAGCAGCGGCTTTTTAGCTTTAGCTGTATACGCTAACAGATTCTCTACATATTCAGGCGCATATTTATCATCCTGATGAGCTATAGTGACATAATCTGTCTGTACTTTAGAATAAGCAAAATTCCAATCCTGTGTAATTCCGCTTTCTCCCTCATTGACATACACCTTTAAATTATATTTTGCTGCTATGTTGTCAATATACTTATTAGGTGTAGATGTAGCAATAAATATCTCTGACTTTACAGTCTGTTCCATAAGTGATGTAATACACTCTTCGAGATATGGACTCTCCTTATAAGCGCATATCGCAAATGTATGATTAGTATTGACATGTTCCTTTGTCATTATAGTTCCTCCAAACGCCTTGTTTTAAGCATATGTATCTTCATACTATCTTCTACAGATACTCATTCTTTCCTTCTTCACGAAGCTTTGCAAGTACCTGCTTGATTTCGCCTGCATTCTCTTTAGTTGTAATAAGAGTTGCATCTTTAGTATCAACAACTACGATATCTCTTAAACCAACTGTGGCAATAAGTTTTTCGCCACCTTCTATTACACAGCCCCTAGTATTAACTGCAACTACATTGCCGTTAATTACATTGCTGTTATCATCATTCTTCTTGATTCTTCCTACTGCAAGCCATGAACCTACATCATCCCAACCGAAGTTGCCTGGAAGTGTGTAGATAGAATCTGCCTTCTCCATAATACCGTAGTCAACTGACTGTGACTCAAGATTAGGGAATTCTGCCTCAAGCACTGCATTTTCATCTGCTGTTCCAACTGCTGCCTTAATCTTTAATAAGCCTTCATATGTATCCGGCATGAACTTCTTAAAGCAGTCTAATATTGTAGATACCTTCCATACGAACATTCCACTGTTCCACAGATATGTTCCGTCAGCAAGGTATGATTTAGCTGTCTCAAGGTCTGGCTTCTCAACGAACTTTTCAACTGAATAAGCATTATTCTTCTTGTCATCCTGATTATACTTAATATAACCATAGCCTGTCTCTGGATAATTCGGAGTAATACCTACCGTTACAAGGTTAGCCCCCTCTTCTGCAATCTGAACAGCTTCTTTAAATGTATCTGCAAACACTTCATTATTCTTAATAAGGTGATCTGATGGAAGTACAATCATAACTGCATCATCATATTTGCTTGCAACATGAACTGCTCCAAGACCTACACATGGTGCTGTATTTCTTCCAACAGGCTCACATAAGATATTCTCCTCTGGAATACCTGGAAGCTGCTGCTTTACAAGTTCTCTGTAGTTCTTGTTAGTAGCAACATAAACATCCTTAATATCAACCAATGGGCTGATTCGCTCTACCGTGAGCTGTATCATAGTCTTTCCATCATCTGTAAGAGAAAGGAACTGCTTTGGCATATTAACACGGCTCTTTGGCCAGAAACGCTCTCCCTTACCACCTGCCATAATAAGTGCTGTAGTCTTCATAAATTCCTCCTTGTTATGCCATATTGTTTTAACCATCAATTACGACATCTGTCTGTGCATCATAATATTTACCATCAGCTCTGATAGCACATCTATATGTGCCGCTTTCCATATCTGTTGTATCTATTCCACAAAAAAACGGTGCATAGTTAATGTTCTTATCCACACCTTTTCTTAAATGAAATACTCTGTCACATACTGACTGTGCCTTAATCCTATAACAATTCTGTTCATTCCACAGAAAAATTACGGGATTATAATACACTTTATTTCCGTTATATGCAAATCCCCTAAGCTGCATATCATCATGATACCCTGTTTCTGTCACCTTAACTGTAGGTGATACTTCCATATATCCTGCAGCCGGCCTTAATCTGTCAGCTTTCTGAGGTTTTCTGTATATTACAGAATATATCTCATCTCCGAATCTGTAGTTATTCTCCGTCTGCGTAAGAAGCGGACTATAGAAAGGGTCATATTTCTCAAGCTTTGGATGTTTTTCATATGTCATATCCCTTGCATGCATATTACGTCTGTTCTTTTCTTCATCAACCTCATCATCACCTCTTGAGAATGATTCATGGTGAAAAAGAACCACGTCATTTCTTAAGACATTATAATATCCCTGTTCATAGAGAGTCAGGCATATATCAACATCATTATGTGTTACTTCAAATGCTTCATCAAATCCACCAGCTTTATCGAATTTAGCCTTCTCAATCATAAAGCATGCTCCTGTAACACACAGGCAGTCATAATCAGCGTAATTCCTGTGAGCCTTGATATTCTCATCATCAACTGCCTTCGCATACAGATGTGCAAAACAGCTTGATTCATAATTAATTACACCCACATGCTGAATATATGATGAGTCCGGATACAGAAGCTTTGCACCAACCGCGCCGGTACTTTCCTGCTTTGCCTGTCCGACAAGTACTGAAAGCCAGTCTGTGTCTTCATAATCCTGTCCGATTATTTCAATATCATCATTAAGGAACAGCAACAGATTACCTTTTGCTTTAGCTGCTCCAACATTACACATATGTGAGAAATTAAAATCTGCCTTTTCATACACATATGATGCCTGTCCTTCAAATGTACCTACAAGCTTCTCATACTCTTTTCTGTTGCTGTCATTACTTCCGTTATCAACAACAACAATTTCGTAATTAATATATTTTGTGAACTTGCGGATACTCTGTAAACAGCATTTTAATATGTCTGGATTATCCTTTGATGGAATAATTATACTCACCAGATTATCTTCATCCGGAATGTAATGCACATGCTCAACAACCGCGTCATGCTTATCAGGTACAATATTCACATTAATGCCTGACTTATTAAGAAGCATTTTCTTAAAATCAGCCTTTCTGTAAGCAGCATCCATGTCTGAATTATTCTCAGTTCTTGTGTCCTTAACAAGTACCTGATGAATATGTCCAGCATTTTCCGACTTACACTCTGACAGAATCATTAAAGACAATTCATAATAATTAACCTTACTGCCCTCTCCCTGATTCTTCATACATCCATTAATTGCATCAATCAGCATATTCTTTTCGGCTGTAAAAGCATTTCCAATATAATTATAAGACAGCAGCGTATCCCATGAATAATCGGGCTTACAATTTGGAAGCATACATCCAGCTTGCGAATCATATTGTTCTGAATCTGTGTATACATAGCTAAGATTTCGCCCAGCCTTTTTCTGAGTCCTTATATAATGCGATACAATCCCTGCAAACTCTTTATCAAATTCACAGTTTTCATCACACACAGCAATATATTCAGCATTCATGCCAGACACTTCTGCCATCAGGCTTTCATAGTTCTCACAATGACTGCATATTTCTACACAATCTGCCTTATTATCAGTAATACGCTGTTTTGGTGCAATATTTTTCTGATAATTGCCATAGGCTTTCACATCTGTCATATTCTGATGCATCTTCTGGTGTAATGCATATCCGAATGTCTTAAAGCCTTCTTTTCCAATAATCTGCGCTGCTCTCGTTAAAAACATCTTTACCTCTAATAATTACTCTAATTCCAGTGTATATGACTCTGTATTAAGAGGGAAATTCCTGTTATAGAAAGGATCTCCTTCATCTAATTCTTTCTGCCATTTACTCTTGAACGTCTCAATCTCACCCTTGAATCTTAACTGCTTTTCTTCAGTATCCTCATAACCTCTTGACTTAGATTCATAATGATACCACTGTGAAAATGCGTCATAAACCACAAGATATCCCTTACTTCTGACTTTCATACAGAAATCAACATCATTGAATGCAACAGCATATTCTTCACATAACCCGCCAACTTCGTTATAGATATCCTTGGATATCATAAGGCATGCAGCCGTAACTGCAGAATAATCGCTTGAAAGATATGCCCTTGACATATATCCGTACTGGTTAGCATCTAATCCAATAAATGCATGTCCTGCAATTCCACCAAGACCGATAATTACACCGGCATGCTGTATTGTTCCATCCGGATACAATAACTTGGCACCAACGATTCCTACATCCGGACGCATGCAGTAACCAAGCATGTCTGATATAGAATCCGGAGCAATCATCTCTGTATCATTATTAAGAAGTAAAATGTAATCACCCTTTGCTTCCTTGACACCAAAATTATTAATTGCAGAATAGTTAAATCCACTCTTCCACATCAATACCCTGACATCAGAATATTCTTTCTGAATACTGTCATAATATTCAAATGTTTCTTTCTGCGTACTGTTATTCTCAACAATAATAACTTCTATATTCTTATAAGTATTCACATTAAACAGTGAACGTACACATTTATCAAGATCATCAATATGATCCTTATTAGGAATTACAATTGAAACAAGAGGATTTCCCGGTGTTTCATATATAACCCTGCTTCCTCCAAATAACTTGCTAAGTTCAACCTTACCCGGTATTCCAAGTCTCTTAAGATGATCCTCAACAGCCTTTCTTCCTGCTTCATGGCAGTATGCCTTACTTGCAGGATTAGCTGCTGTAGAATTATCATGCATTCTCCAATGATATAATATCTTGGCAATATGCCTAGTCTTACGGGCTTTTTCTGTACATCTTAATATAACATCATAATCCTGTGCCCCGTCATACTCAGCCTTAAATCCGCCAATTTCCTTAAGCAGCTCTGTCTTGACACAGAAAAAATGTGTTATATAGTTATGTGATCTTAACAAATCAATATTGTAATCTGGCTTAAAATTAGGATCAACATTTATCCAGTCTGGTCCTAATATCTTATCTTCATCTGTATATACAGCATCAACAAGCTTATCCTGAAACGCCTTAACAACTTCATATAAAGCATCCGGTTCTAATGTGTCATCATGATCAAGAAGACCTGTTATCTCACCATCAGCCAGTTCAAGTGCTACATTAGTGTTGCCTGCAATTCCCTTATTACTATCTAACAGCTTATATATTATTCTTGAATCCTTATTGTGATATTCCTCAAGAACCTTCTCAAGCTTTGCATTTCCGCAGCTGCCATCCGCTATACACAGCTGCCAGTTACTATATGACTGGTCAATCACTGACTGAATCATCTCTTCAAGATACTTAACAGGTGTATTGTATGTTGGAACAATAATACTTATCTTAGGTTCATAATCAAACTTAGCTTTCTTCTGGTTATCCAGTTCTTCCTGTGTAACTTTATGAATTGCAAACCATTTCTTATATATCTCAGCCTGATCCATGACACCATATAATCCGCCATACACATACTCTTTAAGATCTTTGAATCCATATAATCTTATATGATGGCAGAGACGTGCAACATTATGTGGTGTGATAGCCTTAATCATTCTCTTAGCTTTATCTATATTGTAAACTCTTCTCTGTCTTTTAATCTCTTGGTCTATATTAATATCAATATTCTTAGCATCTGACTTAAAATGTAATACATATCCCGGTTTCTCGTCTATTGTAATAGTAAATCCAACGGCTTTCTTCTCATCTTCTGTATAACCATTATCAATTAAGTCAAGACGCTCACAACGCATGTTCTTGAATTCAAGCGGATTATTATTAACATCTGTCATGTCGATTGTCACATCGCCTTCCTGTGCAACACCCCATCCTGCTACTCTGTAAACATGCTTATCATCAGTAGTCTTTTCTGGCCATATTCTGTCTATATTATACTGTAATATCTGATCCTGTATTGTATATACAACATCCTTTTCATCAGCACTCGCAATCTGGCTTCTTACCCCCGCATCAACGACATACAGTTCAATACTCTTAACATCACTCTTATTAACATCTGCTTTAATAATGAATCCTATCTTACAGTCTCTTTTAAGACTATTACTTATAAGAAGATCCAGCTTGTCCTCTCTTGTTATATGCTGGATGCTACACTCTGTCTTTTCCCCATTAATAAATAATTCAAATGAATAATCATCAAAATCCTTAGGAATATACCAGCCTGCAATTCTGATATGAAGTTTTCCCTGATTATCTGAAAGCTGTATATTAATTACATTATCACTCTTTTTCATAGCCACTACCTTTCAATTAACAGTTCTTCCATGTATGTTCAATTCTTGCAACACCCATATCTTCAATTCCTGATACAACATTAAATCTTACTGCTTCTTTATAGTAATCAATTGGTGTTCCATCTGCTTTTTCAAGCACAATATCTACCCAGTACTGGCTTCTTGTAAGTGTCATACTGTCAAACTCAATAACAATCTTTCCATCTTTGTCAAGGTCAAATGCATCAAGTCTGTCTATCTTAGTACTGCTTCCGCTGCATAACTGACCATCAATTCTATAAATCATATATCTTGCATGAACATCTTTTACCGGAGTCTCAACAGAATAATCTATCTCTATCACGGCTTTTCTTCCTGTTTCAAGAGTTTCTGTCCTCTTGCCGTCATCACAAGACAAGATAACGTCATTAATTCTTGCCTCGAAACTTCCGTAACGTTTATCGTTACCGCCTTCTTTATTATCTTCCTCGGCCTTCTTAAGTCTTCTCTGCTCTGCTTCAATTCTTAAGATTCTGGCTCTCTCCTGCTCGTCCTTGCTTAATCTTTCCTGATTCATATAATCAAGATAAGCAATATCAACCTCTCTTGGATCACCTTCCTGCTCAATCTGACCATCTTTAATCCAGATTGACTTGTCGCAGATTTCTTCAATCTGTCCAAGAGCATGTGATACTATAATAATAGTTGTTCCATTAGCCTTAATCTCTCTTAACTTATTGAAACATTTTGCCTGGAAATTCGCATCACCAACGGCAAGAATCTCATCAATAAGAAGAATATCTGCATTAACATTAATGGCTACTGAGAACGCAAGTCTCATATACATACCTGATGAATATGTTCTTACAGGATTATCAATAAACTGCTGTAATTCTGAAAACTCGATAATATCCTCAAGTCTTTCATCTATCTCTTTCTTAGTAAGACCAAATATCGCCGCATTAGTATATATATTCTCTCTTCCACTCATATCTGGATGAAATCCGGCACCAAGCTCAAGAAGGCTCGATACTCTTCCACACATCTCAATAGAACCACTGTCAGGATATATAATCTTGGTTAAAAGCTTAAGAGTTGTACTCTTACCACAGCCATTTCTTCCAATAAGGCCTACTGCCTCACCCTTCTTTACTGAAAAGCTTATATCATTAAGAACAACTCTGTTTTCATATCTGTTTCTCTTCCAGAACAGCATTTTCTCTTTAAGTTCATTGCCCTTATCAAAATACACTTTAAAGCTCTTGGATACATTCCTTACTTCAATTGAATTCTCATTGTTAAGCATACTTATCTCACTTTCTTAAACATTAAAACTCTTCTGCGAATCCGCGCTGAAGTCTTCTGAATATAATTGCTCCCAGAATAACAAAAACAACGCCTGTTATAATTGCAACCAATAATGTAGACAAATCCGGAATCTGCTTATAATAAAGAATTTGTCTGTATATATTGATGATTGGTGTCATTGGATTCAAATTGAATATTGTCTTTAATATCTGTGGAACATTAGCATTCTCCACCATATCAACGCCGTACATAACTGGTGTCATGTACTGTAATGCCATAACTACAATTCCAAGAATGTACTGTAAATCTCTAAGATATACAGTAAGTGCAGAAACTATAAGTCCAATTCCAAGACATAATATATATTCAACAATCATTACGACAGGAAGATATAATAATGCAACCGGATTAATTCCTCTTCCTGAGAAAATAAGTACAATAAACACAACAACAAATGTAAGAATCATGTTAATGAATGCACTTGTTACTGTAGATATTGGAATAACTTCTCTTGGGAAATATATTTTCTTAACCATGTTAGATTCACGCATTATACATGTTGAACCATCCTGAACACTTGAACCGAAGAACATCCATGGTACAAGTGCTACGAAAAGGAACAGATAATACTGCTCATAATTAGCTCTCATAATTATTGAGAAAACCAGTGTAAACACTAAAAGCTGTAACAGTGGGTTAATAAATGTCCACATAAATCCAAGCATTGAGCCCTTGTATCTTCCTCGTAAATCTTTCTTCACCAGAGAAAATATCATCTCTCTGTATTCATACATTTCCTTTAAATGTTTCATAAATCCTCCATTTAATTATGGCTGTTAGAAATTCGCATATAAGAATCCGCTTCCAGCGTCACTTGCGTATCCCAGAACAAATATTGCTACTATAATACCGTAATATATAAGCCATCTTACGGCTATTGGTTTTGCTGCTACGGCAGCTCTTATCTGTACTCCTCTTTCCTTTAGAATGCTTATTATTAATACAACAATGCATCCTGCTAAAAGAATTATGTAATCAACCGATGTTAAACCAATACACTTAAACATCTGTGCATTAAGCTGGTCAAACCTTAATTCTGTAAACATCCGCTTTATCATTCTGATTGCAGACCCCATACCTGCTGCGCTGCAATCAAATACCCATCCAATATTGACAAGTATAAATGTTCTTAATACCTGTACACACTGCCACCACTTCTTATGTGGATCAATATGACATGCATGTAAACATTTTTTATAAAGAGGTTCTGCGAGGTTACTGAATGCTATTATCACGCCATTATACATACCGTACATGATATAACGCCATTCTGCACCATGCCATATACCTACTATGAAGAATATCAGAAGATTAGAAAGACATATTGGGAGAGTCTTTCCAAGATGATCTCCAAGATGCTTCTTGCCCCACTTTCCGAACTTGTTCATAGCCTTTGATAAGCAGAATGGATAGAAGACATAATCCTTCATCCATGTACCTAGTGTAATATGCCACCTTCTCCAGAACTCTCCGATTGATTTACTAAAATATGGCTGTCTGAAGTTCTCATCCATAGTTACACCAAAAAGCTGTGCAACACCTATTACTATATCAATACCGCCTGAGAAATCAGCATATAACTGGATTGAATACATAAGCACCGCTATTATTGCCATTGCTCCCCCGTATTCATCAGGCTTGTTAAATATCATTGCCACAAATACTCCAGCCCTGTCTGCAAGAACCATCTTCTTAAACAAACCCCAGAATATTCTTTGAATTCCAAACTGTACATTCTGAAGATTAAATGCATTGCCTGCAAAAAGTGTTTTCTTCAGCTTATCAAATCTTCCAATAGGTCCCTGCATAATCTGTGGGAAGAATGATACGAAAAGACATATCCTGAATGGATTCTTTTCTGCTCTGTATTTTCCCTGATATATATCAATAACATAAGATATTGACTGAAATGTAAAGAATGATAAGCCAAGCGGCATTACATAATTGCTTAATGCATACACAGTCTTATCAATACCTATCTTGTTAAATACTGCTGTGATATTACCTGTGATAAATCCACCATATTTTAATACTGCAAGAACACCAAAATTAATAAGCATTGCAATAACAAGAATTATTCTCTTCTTATGCTTAACAGAATTCTTAAATTTCTTCTTCTGTTCCCTGCCAATCTCTGCCTTGTGTTCTTTCAGATATGCATCTGACTTATCCTGTATATGTTCCATTGCTAGTGCCGCAAGATATATAACCAGCGATGCTGCAACCATGAACAGACTATTCTTCGCATTGAATGAAAAATAATACAGATAACTTAACACCAGTAACCAGATCCATCTTACTTTAGATGGAAGTACATAATATATAACTACTCCAATTAATATAAAAAACCAAAATAACGCTGTTGTAAATGACATTTTATTTCTCCACTACCCCATATAATTCCGCTTCAGTATTGTACATTTGCTGAAATGAACTGTAGAAATATTTATTAATATCTTTAGTTCCCTGTTTATGTTCTTTAATAACTTTGCCAAGAAATTCTGAATATTCTTTTGCAAATTCTCCATTCATATGTCCTTCTTTATCAACAAAATCCGAATCCTCTCTTGGCAATATGTCCTGTCTCGCCATATTAAAATCATAATAAAACACCCCATTGTCAGCAAGCAGTTTGTTAATTGTATCATGGACATTTTCCATGTGAAGAGTTCCCACACTGCTCGGAGTTATTGGAGATGTTACCGCAATCAGGTCAATATCATTGTCTCTGCAATATTTTATTATCTTGTTAAGATATTTCAGAGGATAACCTGTAACCTGCTCCTTGCTTCTTTTACTCCAGCTTTCTATAAGCTTCTGTCCGGCAAGTTCCCCACTGACAGGGTTAATATAGAAATATCCTCTGCCGGCATATGTTCCACCGTCTACATTGAGTGAACTTATATCTGCTTCTTTGTATTCCTTAGATAACTTCTGTTCGATATTTTCTTTCATATTAGACGGAGTAAACGTACATGCCTGTCTTCTTGTGAAAACATTCCTTATCTCCATACGCTTCATGTTATCATATATATATTGCCATTTTACATATGAACTCCAATCCATCTGACATTGAATAAACTGTTCAGTATAAAACCCTTCTTTAGGCGGATTGAAATAATACTGATAATCTATATCCAGAATTACTGTCTTAATATTATTAGTTCTGCATGTCTCTTCAAGTATATAATATGAATCTTTTACCGTTTCTCCTGGAATAGCCATGTTTATTGAATATGTTCCGGAATATTTATCAATAATATCCGGATCTGATGATGCCCTTGCATGTGAAGCTCCAATTATGACAGTATCGTAATCAGTTTTATTATTTTTCACACATACATTTCTTAAAATATAATTAACATAGCCTGTCTGTACACAGGCAAAATCAATGACTCCCATTATAACAATAAGTCCCGTCAGGAATATCACACATCTTAGTATTGGTTTAAACTTTTTCATAACTACCTTCTATATTGTTTCTTATAATGAATATCAACTGTTGATAATATTACTAATTAATGATCTTGTAAATCAGTTTTTTCCATGTATCTTTCTTAACCTCTCACTGACAATATCCGCAGAACGCTTATACGCCAGATGTTCCTTAGCATATTTCTGACCATTCCCAGCAATTCTTTCGTAGAAATCCTTATCCTCATAAAGCCTTCTCATATAGTCTGCTGCCTCATCAACATGTGCATCAGCCCATACATTGCCCTTCTTGAACGGCTCATAGTCCTTATCAAGCTCTATCATGTCGTAACCGACCATGCATGCTGTGTCACTGTTCATAAACTCTGTATTGCCTGACCAGTCAGTTGCAATAACCGGTGTACCAACATACATTGACTCAGCCATAACAAGTCCGAAGCCCTCCGAACGGTGAAGTGAAACATACACATCCACATCGGCAAGAAGTGTATTAACCTCACATCTTCCCATATGACCGCACATATAATAAATGTTGTCGCGGTCCTCTATTACAGAACCAATGATTTTTTCATCTTCTGCAGATAATTCTGCCTCGCTTATCTTGATAACAAGTCCGACATCTTTATATTTTTTCCTTGTCTGTTCATCTTTGCAGAACGCTTCTTTAAATGCTTTAATTGCAGCAAGCGGATTCTTTCTTTCCATAACGCTTCCACTGTTATACATTACAAGGAACAGGAACTTGTCTTCCGGAAGATTAAAATGCTTTCTGTCAAACTTCACAGTATCCGTCTGCGGTGCAACACAGTGCGGAACTGTTATTACAGGCTTGTCCGTGTATTTCTTCAAAGTATTCGTAACGAAATCAGATGGGGTCCAGACTTCATCAACAAGCTTGAATGCCGGAAGCCACTCTTCTGGAAATGTCTCCAGCTCCCATGCCCAGTATCCTATGTTATATCTGTAATCCCATACTTCTTTTCCAAGGCTTAAATATGCTACCATGAATTCACTTGCATTAACATGAATAATATTAACATCATACGGAAGCTCTTCCGTAAGTCTGTCATCGTAAGTATCATTGCTTCTTGAACCTCCTGGTGGAACAAAGAAATCTCTTATAACATGAGGTTCTTCATTCTCATCAAGCAGCCTGCACATGATTCTTGCGCTCTGTCCAAGTCCGTTATCGCCCTTAATATTACCTATTATATTGGCACCACATTTGTATCTTCCTGTCTCATATTTCTCAATAGAATCTGCCGACAGCTTGTCTGTGGCATTATTAATTATTCCTGCTTTCATCTTACTTAAAAGTTTCATAGGAATAATCTTTGTCAGCACTGGTCTCAATGCTTCTCCCGTATTAAGAAAAAATTTTGATAAACCCATATAAACCTCAACATTCTATCTGTTATTCATCTGGCTGTTAATAAAGTCTCTCACCATACCACCAAGCCTTCCCGGTGTATACTTGTCCAACGCATGTCTGTATGCATTCTCATCAACAAGTCCAGAATTAATCTTCTTATCTATATTCTTCATTCCATTCGCAAGACTTATAACCTTATCATCATCATCACCGGCAAGACTGAATCTTTCCACACAGTCACCTACTACCTCGTCAAATATTTTAAGATTACTTGCAAGTATTGGCTTATTATGCTTCATTACCTCTAATATAGGCATTCCGAAGCCTTCTGCCATAGAAGGAAACACAAAGCATGAGCAGTTGTTATACAGGTCATATCTTGTAGTGTGTGATACATAACCAAGATAAGTAAGACCTTCAACCTCTGTAAGTGCATTCTCAAGAAGCTGCTCAATATCATCCTCCTGCATCTTACCGGCAAGAATAAGAGGTCTTGTTCCGCCTTCTTCCCTGTATCTTCTGTACGCTTTAATAAGGATATCAACGCCCTTACGCTTCTCCATATTACCTACATACAAGAAATAATTCTCATCCTTAGGCGGTACATATCTTGTAAGCGGATTAGATATAATGTAGGCATTGCAGCTTGGAATCTTCTTAGCCTTTGGAAAATACATCTCTGTGTCGTCCTTAGTCTGCTCCGAATTATACAGAATCATATCTGTATGTCTTAAAGTCACACCAAGATTAAACTTAAAATAATAGCTGTATATTTTTCCAAAGTATCTTACATACTGAATAGGAAACATATCGTGTATTGTGATAAGTGTCTTAAAGCTTCCACCGAGATTAATAGGAATAATCGAATTAACCTCCCAGAATATATCCGGCCTCACCTGCTTTAATTCTTTCTTAATAAATGCAAAATATGCATACACGCCTGCACTTCTATATACAGGCTTTCCCCATTCAATAACCTTAATTCCTCTGGCTTCAAATCTCTTAATATATTCACTCTCTTTAACATCTGTAAAGAGAACCCATTCAAATTCATCATATGTTATGAGCTGTTCTAAGAAGTCATTAAGATACATGCCCACACCACTTGGTCTGCTGCCTAAAGTTCTTGCGTCAACAGCAATCTTTAATTTCTTCATAACTGTATTCTCTGCCCCCAATAAATAATCTTTCATTCTATCAGAGTATTTCCATAATATGCATGTTCAAACTACCCCTGTAACAAAACATGTTTCTTTTGATTTTACCATATTATAGATATAATTGCTATACATTATTTTCTACACACAAATACACCAGCCTCTTTGGTTATTGTCATAGGTTTCACAAGCTTTTTCTCTACATATTTTTTAAAATCTGTATACTTATCCACAAGGTACTCTTTCTGATTGCCATGACATGATAGTATATAATCTACCAGCGGTTCTGCTTCATCAACAAGAAGCGCATCTTTATAATCTCTTCTCTCAACATCTGAAAAATGTTTTTTTAATATCTTATCTCCATTATCAAGTCCGAATTTTTCAAAAAGCTTATCTGCTTCAAGTGCAATTCTCTTATCGTATCCCGACACAAGGCGGCTTATCTCATGCATATGCCTGCTGCCATATGTACTGCACACAAGCACTCCTCCAGGCTTTAACACCCTCACAATTTCATCAAGTGCCTTATTGACATTTTTACAATAAAACAGCACATGATTAGCAATCACCAGATCATACGATTCATCTTTTGCCCCTGTCTTTTCGCATGAAGCCACTCTGAACCTGAATGACACATCAATATCTCTTTCCTTCCAGCTCTCTGTTGCTTTTTTTATATTTCTTCTCGCATCACTTATCATGCCTTCTGATATATCTGTAAGCTCTATATATATGTTTTTTTTCTTCCCTGAGAATTCATTTCTCTTTCCTGTCATGGCAAGCTGACCTATATTGTCAACCCACAGCGTTCCATCCCCACACCCAATCTCAAGAATTCTCATTCCCTTAACAATACTGCACTGCTCATATACCCACGGAAACCATCCCTGTTTATTAACTGAAAACCGGTTATGAAGATTAATTCTTGCAGATATATTTCCTGCATTAATGTACTGATTCTTCATGCTGTCTTCCATATTAGTAAGATGGATAATCTCCAGCATATTACTCCAGTCAATTCCTTTTCCCTCTTTAATAGAGTCTTCTGTTTCTTCAATAGCTTTACATACAAGCTGCATCTGTGCAATCTTGTCCTGAATCATACGCTTCTGAAGTTCAAGTGAATTCTTAAGCACATGATAATCTGAATCACCAATTGTCATATTTCTTATATCATCCAGTGTAAATCCAAGATATTTAAGCAATAATATCTGCTGTAACCTTGTAAAATCTGAATCCGTATAAAATCTCACTCCCTCATCAGTAAGAAGTGAAGGCTTTAATATGTTCTGCTGGTCATAATATCTTATAGTCCTTACCGAAACATTTGATTTCTTCGCAAATTCGCCTGAAGAATAATACCCGTCTTTATGCATATATTACTCCTTGTAAAAATTTTTTAAAAAACACTTGAAGGTGACGTTACGTCATCTTTTATTATATACCTGACTTAAAAAATGTCTACTTGAAAATTAACATAACATTTTAACAAACAAGGAGGAACTTCAATTATGAAGGGTATTATTTTAGCTGGTGGTTCTGGCACACGCCTTTACCCACTCACAATGGTAACTAGTAAACAGCTTCTTCCAATCTATGATAAGCCAATGATTTATTATCCACTCTCAGTTCTTATGAGTGCTGGTATCAGAGATATTCTTATCATCTCTACACCACAGGATACTCCTAGATTCAAAGAGCTTTTAAAGGACGGAAGCCAGTTCGGTGTCAACCTTACTTACGCTGTACAGCCAAGCCCGGACGGACTTGCACAGGCATTTATTATCGGTGAGGAATTCATCGGTGATGACACTGTTGCCATGGTTCTTGGTGATAATATATTTGCAGGTCACGGTCTTAAGAAAAGACTTAAGGCAGCTGTTGAGAATGCTGAATCAGGAAAGGGTGCAACAGTATTTGGCTACTATGTTGATGATCCTGAAAGATTTGGTATTGTTGAATTTAATAATGAAGGAAAGGCTGTCTCTATCGAAGAAAAGCCAGCGCAGCCTAAGAGCAACTACTGTGTAACAGGTCTTTACTTCTACGACAACAAGGTTGTTGAATACGCTAAGAACTTAAAGCCATCTGCAAGAGGCGAGCTTGAGATTACTGATCTTAACCGTATCTACTTAGAGAAGGGTACTTTAAATGTAGAGCTTCTCGGTCAGGGATTTACATGGCTTGATACAGGAACACATGAAAGTCTTGTAGAAGCTACTAACTTTGTTAAGACTGTTGAGACTCATCAGCACAGAAAGATTGCATGTCTTGAAGAAATCGCTTACTTAAACGGCTGGATTAACAAAGATGACGTCCTCAAGGTATATGAAGTATTAAAGAAGAACCAGTATGGTCAGTACTTAAAGGATGTCTTAGACGGCAAATATGTCGACAAGCTTCATGAATAATTAAGTACATTTAGTTAAAACATTTTTCATATAAGAACACATTTTAAATATTAAGGAGATTAATTATGACAATTATTGTTACCGGTGGAGCCGGATTTATCGGAAGTAACTTTATATTTCACATGTTAAACAAATACCCAGACTACAGAATCATCTGTCTTGACTGCCTCACATATGCAGGTAATCTTTCAACTCTTGAGCCTGTTATGTCTAACCCTAACTTCAGATTCGTTAAGGAAAGCATCACAGACCGCGAAGCTGTTTACAAGCTTTTCGAAGAAGAGCATCCAGATATGGTTGTAAACTTCGCTGCTGAATCACACGTTGACCGTTCTATCGAGAACCCGGAAGTTTTCCTTACAACTAATATTCTTGGTACACAGGTTCTTATGGATGCCTGCAGAAAGTACGGTATTCAGAGATACCATCAGGTATCTACTGATGAAGTATACGGCGATCTTCCACTTGACAGACCTGACCTTTTCTTCACAGAAGAGACACCAATCCATACATCAAGCCCATACAGCTCATCAAAGGCTGGCGCAGACTTACTTGTTCTTGCTTACCACAGAACTTATGGACTTCCTGTTACTATCTCAAGATGCTCTAATAACTATGGACCATACCACTTCCCAGAGAAGCTTATCCCTCTTATGATTGCTAATGCTCTTAACGATAAGCCACTTCCAGTTTATGGCGAAGGTCTTAACGTTCGTGACTGGCTCTATGTTGAGGATCACTGCAAGGCTATCGACCTTATCATCCACAAGGGACGTGTTGGTGAAGTATACAACGTTGGTGGACACAACGAGAAGAGAAATATTGATATCGTTAAGCTTATCTGCAAGGAGCTTGGCAAGCCTGAATCACTTATCGTTCATGTAGGTGACAGAAAGGGACATGATATGCGTTACGCTATCGACCCAACTAAGATTCACAATGAATTAGGATGGCTTCCAGAAACTAAGTTTGAAGATGGTATCAAGAAGACAATTCAGTGGTATCTTGATAATAAGGAATGGTGGGAGACAATCATTTCTGGCGAATATCAGAACTACTATGAGAAAATGTATAGCAACCGCTAATTAACACATTTATTCTGTAAGGAGATTTGACATGAAGATATTAGTTACCGGCGTTGGCGGTCAGCTTGGCCACGACGTTATGAATGAACTGATAGGCAGAGGTCATACAGGCGTTGGCAGCGACATCGCACCTGAATATTCAGGAGTTGCTGATGGAAGCGCTGTCACAACAGCCGAATATGTACCTATGGATATAACTGATGCTGCCCAGGTTTCTGAAGTTATCACTAAGGTTTCACCTGATGTTGTAATTCACTGCGCAGCATGGACAGCCGTTGACGCTGCTGAAGATGATGATAAGAAAGCCAAGGTTAAGGCTATCAATGCAGATGGTACTCAGAATATTGCCAATGTCTGCAAACAGCTTGACTGCAAGATGGTATACATCAGTACTGATTATGTATTTGATGGTCAGGGTGAAACACCTTGGGAACCAGACTGCAAGGACTACAAGCCTCTTAATGTATATGGAGAGACTAAGCTTGCCGGAGAACTTGCTGTTTCTAACACTCTTGATAAATACTTTATCGTGCGTATTGCATGGGTATTTGGTGTTAATGGAAAGAACTTTATTAAGACTATGCTTAATGTAGGAAAGACTCATGACGAGGTTCGTGTTGTCAACGACCAGATTGGTACACCAACTTACACATTAGATCTTGCAAGACTTCTTGTTGATATGGTTGAAACTGACAAATACGGTTATTACCATGCAACTAATGAAGGTGGATACATTTCATGGTATGACTTTACTAAGGAAATCTATGCACAGGCAGGTCTTTCTACTAAGGTTACACCTGTAACTACTGCTGAATACGGCATTTCTAAAGCTGCAAGACCTTTTAACAGCCGTTTAGATAAGAGTAAACTTACTGCTAACGGATTCACTCCGCTTCCAACATGGCAGGATGCTCTTCACAGATTCTTAAAGGAAATTGGTGAGATTTAATATTTTAAAGGAGATTTTATCATGGGACAGATTACAATTGAAAAGAATGTCGCAGGTATCGAAGGACTTTGTGTCATCACTCCTGCTGTTCACGGCGATAACCGTGGATATTTTATGGAAACATACAGCCAGCGTGATATGGAAGAAGCTGGTATCAATATTAACTTTGTTCAGGACAACCAGTCTATGAGTACTAAGGGTGTTCTTCGTGGTCTTCACTTCCAGAAGCATTTCCCACAGACAAAGCTTGTAAGAGCTATCAAGGGAGCCGTTTTTGATGTAGCTGTTGACCTTCGTACAGACTCTGAAACTTATGGAAAGTGGTACGGAATCCTTCTAACAGAAGAGAATAAGAAGCAGTTCCTTATCCCTAAAGGATTTGCACATGGATTCCTCGTTCTTACTGATACAGCAGAATTCTGCTACAAGTGCGATGACTTCTATCATCCTAACGACGAGGGTGGTCTCGCATGGAATGACCCGGCAATCGGTATTGAATGGCCAGAGCTTACAGGCACTTACAATGGCTCAGCTTCAGGTGAAGGCTACGCTTTAAGCGATGGAACAAAGCTTAACTTAAGTGATAAGGACCAGCTTTGGAATACACTTGAGAACACATTTAAGTTTGACTAATTTCTAGATTTTATCTTGCTTTTAATATATTTGTCTTACTTTCAAGGTATTTATCTGATTCTGGATATTTTTATCCGGTTTTCAGGGGAGATTAGCTGGTTTCTAAAGGAAATTGGCCGGTTTCCAGAGGAGATTAGCTGGTTTTTCGCACTACTATGCCGAAAGACCTACTAATCTCCTCTTTTTTATTTAATTAGTGCGCTTTTTCATCTCTTTTTCTGACTCTTCACATAGCATTCACCTACTAATCTACATATTTTTTACTTTTTTGTAGGTATTTTCTTCTTTATTTTCCTGTCCTGGCTAAGAATCCGCTGTCGAAAAACCTACTGATAACACAGCTTGGCATAATTTCGTAGGCTTTCTCTCTTCCAACAACTTTCTTCCTGTTTTATTTCACCCACTATTCGTCAGACTTTACCTTGTTTCGTAGGCATCCCCTATCCCAGCAAAATTTTTTCTTATCATTTCACCATTTATATATATTTTTGATATTGTGCTTCTCGTAGTTATATTGTATAGTATTAATATAATTACATAAGGAGGTTGATATATGAACCATATAGCCAATAACAGAATATTAAATGCAATGCTTTTATCACCTGATTTAACTATCAGTGCTGTTTCCAATCGTCAATCCGAACTTATTTTGCTTCTCAACACTATCAATTCAAGACTAAGTAATGCCCCTGACGGAACACTCCGCATTGCTAAGCGTGGCAACGCCCATCAATATTATCACAGAACAGATTCTACTGACAGAACAGGAACATACATAAAAAAGAAATCTAATCTTAATCTTGCGAAGAGTCTGGCTCAGAAGGAATATGATCTGAAAGTCAAGCATGAAATCCAACATGAACTTCATGCTATTGAAACTTTTCTTAAGAACTATTCTCCTGAACAGATTGAACATTTATACAATTCTCTTAATGAGATAAGACAGGAACTTATTACACCAGTCTATACACCTGCCGAAGATACATTGAATCTCTGGAATAATGTTCAATATAATTCTCTTGACATTCCTGATGATACTCCTGACTTCTACTCTGATAACGGAGAACAGGTGCGTTCTAAATCCGAATTAATAATCGCCAACAAACTAAAACAGCACAATATTCCATATAAGTATGAATATCCGCTTGTGCTTTCTACCGGGGTAACCGTCCATCCTGATTTTACCTGCCTCAATATTAATACCCGTCAGGAATTCATATGGGAACACTTCGGCATTATGGGAGATTCTGATTATATGAACAAAACATTAAAGAAGATTAACGATTACGCTAAATCCGGTTATGTATTAGGCAGGAACTTTATTGCCACCTTCGAATCATCTTCTATTCCTCTCAATTCCAATACCGTTGATATTAATATTAATGAATATCTTTTATAGTCAATGAAGCTTTAATGGTGCAATTCTTTCACACAACACCTACTCAATTAACCAAAGTTGTTAATTGAGCAGATGTTTTTCGCTCCCTCAAAAATCAACTAGCAACTTGAAAAGCACACTAATCTTAGTAATATATGCTATATAGTAGGTCTTTTTTCCACCATCTCATCTCCCAGCTAATAAATTCCAACGATTTTCTATAAAAAAGACCTACCAACATCCTTATAAAAAGCATGTTAGTAGGTCTTCTCCAATATCTAATTCAAATCTCACCAGAAATATGCCTACTCAACTCTTGAAAACAGCATAATTAGTAGGTCTTCTCTATTAATGTTCATTCGGATGATAAGTATCAACCACCTTCTTCAGTGATTCTCTTATATTACCAGTTTCTGAATAAGCTTCTTCCTTAAGCTTCTCAAGGTTATCAAAGAAATTCTCTTTATCAAACTCAATTGGTTTTCCAATGTGGATAAGCTTGTTATCTGTCTCCTGAAGACCTTCTTCTTTCATAAGAAGCTCTTCGTAGAGCTTTTCGCCAGGACGGAGTCCTGTGTATTTAATTTCCATGTTGACGCCAAGTGTATAACCTGACAATCTGATAAGGTTCTTTGCGAGGTCATCAATCTTAACAGGCTCACCCATATCAAGAATGAATATCTCTCCACCTTTGGCATATGCACCTGCCTGAAGAACAAGTGAAACCGCCTCTGGTATAGTCATGAAATATCTTATAATATTAGGATCTGTAACCGTAACCGGTCCACCAGCCTCAATCTGTCTCTTAAAAAGAGGAATGACTGAGCCGTTACTTCCAAGTACATTACCGAATCTTACAGCAACGAAATCTGTCTTGGATATCTCGTTATACGTCTGAACAATCATCTCACAGATACGCTTTGTTGCTCCCATTACATTAGTTGGATTAACCGCCTTATCTGTACTTATCATAACAAACTTCTTAACCCCATACTTATCAGCCATCCTTGCAACATTCCATGTACCAACAACATTATTCTTAACAGCCTCATCAGGACTGACTTCCATAAGCGGTACATGCTTATGTGCTGCTGCATGATATACAATATCTGGCTTATACTGTGCAAATACGCTTTCAAGTCTTGAAACATTTCTTATCGAACCAATAAGAGTAACAACATTGGCATCAGGATAATTAATCTTTAATTCCTGCTGAATATCATAGGCATTATTCTCATATATATCAAATATAATGAGCTGCTTAGGCTTGTGACTTACAAGCTGGCGGCACAGCTCTGAACCAATAGAACCGCCACCACCTGTTACCATAATGACCTTATCCTTAACATAACCCATGATAGATTCAATATCTACTTCAATCGGGTCTCTTCCAAGAAGGTCAAGCACATCAACATTACGGATAGAATTAACATTAATCTCTCCATCTACCATCTGATATACACCTGGCAGAATCTTAAGAGTACAATCAGTCTCTTTACAAATGTTTAATATATCCCTTTTAACTTCATTAGATGCTGATGGAATTGCAAATATAATCTCATCAATATCATAAAGCTTTGCTGCTTCCTTAATCTTGTCCCTTGTTCCTATAACCTTGACGCCTCGTATGTATTTACCAACCTTGCGGCGGTCATCATCAATAATACATGCAATATTAGAGTTGGCAAGATAGCTCGAATTCTGTATTTCTCTCATAATGACATTAGTTGCCTCTCCGGCACCAATAATCATTACATTGTTGGAAGTCTTAATATTTCTGTATTTGTTAAGAACAGTTCTTATCATTCTGTACATAAAACGACTTGCACATATTGCAATAATAAGGTATATTGCCGCATTAAAATAACAGCTTCTAGGAAGCATATTACCCATAATCTTATTACTTAAGAAATGCACTAATTCTACAATAATACACGCTTCAGCAATTCTGTACACCTCAGCTATACTCGCATACTGCCACAGACTGTGATAAAGTCTGAACAGCCAGAATATAAGCAGAGACATTATCGTGTACGGAAGCACGTTCTCTACATAATTACTAATATACTGAGGTTCTATAGATACAATACCTACATCAAATCTCATAATAAGCGACAGATATACGCATGCATTCAGTAAAAATGTATCTGTTAAAAACAAGAAAAATCTTCTTACCAGAAGCTGTATTCTGTCCTTTTTAGTCTCACCCATCATCAGTTCCTCGTTTCTTTAGCAGGCTTTTTAGCTGCTAACCCACATACTGTACCAATTCCATAAGAAATATGCAACAGAAAAAACAAAAATGGCAATGCAAAACATGTTTTATTGCGCTCCTTCTTTGCTCCTATTACTGCAACAATCGACATAACTACTGCCAACAGCCAGTATGCTCCCCACATAAGTCCTGTAAGTCCATATACAATACGCGAAAAAATCGACTTCACAGCAAGCAGCTTACATGACACACTTGCAACTGTTGTAACAATAATAGCCATGACAAAAGCCCATGGAACAAAATGATATATAGAAAGGCATCCTGGACATACCTTGCTTGTCTTTCCAATCCAGTATCCATTAGCATATTTCTGCTTAAGCATCTTAGGAAGTGAACTTCTTGTATGCTGGTACGATATTATATCCGGACAGAATCTTAATTTAAACCCTGCTTTTCTCATACGGTAATGAATTTCATTATCCTCAGTTCTTGCAAGAGCCTCATTATAATGTCCGATTTTTTCAAAAACTTCCCTTCTATATGCAGCATGGAACAACGATTTCATATATATCTTTTCTTCCGTTCCATTCCCACCATTACGGTAAGGTGCTATGCTTGAGCCGAACATCGAACTCTCAGCAAGAAGCAGCGTATCCTTCCAAGGTGTCTCTTCATCAACTATATTAGGTCGGACACCACCAACAACCATCTCGCCTTCTTCTAAAACCTTAACATTCTTGCTGACAAAATCCACCGGAATATGTGCATGTGCATCAACTCTTATAACAGCTTCCCCTGTATAATTATCAAGCAGCACATTCCATCCACACGGAAGCGTCTTCTTAGGATTGTCAAGCACGATTATCTGTCTTGCTCCCATCTTATTCTCATCAGCAAACTTCTGCATAACAGCCTTTGTTCCATCCGTGGATGCAGAATCAACAAGCACAACCTCCATAAGACTATGATCATAATCCTGCCTGCTTATGTCATCAAGAATATTCTTTATCGTATTCTCCTCGTTATATGCAATAACAGCAATTGTAATAAACATACTCTACCTACTTTTTAACAGTCATTCTTTCACTTCCAACTACTGATGTAAATGTATCCCACAATACAGCCGCATCAGCTTTCACGCCAAAATGTTTCATACTTTCAAGGTTATAACGCATTTTTGCCGGTAATACTTCATTCAGATATATATTATCTGTACTTTTTTCATCAACAGCCTCACCAAGAAGCTTGTCCTCATCCTTATAAGCAATACTTGTCCTTGATGTAAGTCCGGCAGGAAGAAGAAGTGTCGCATACATCTCCTTGGTGTACTTCTTAACATACTTAGGAACTTCCGGTCTTGTTCCGACAAGAGTCATATCCCCTGCAAGTATATTAAAAAGCTGAGGAAACTCGTCCATTCTGTACTTTCGTAAAAATGCACCAACCTTAGTAATTCTTGAATCATTATCTACAGTCACTGCTGCCCCTAGCTTACTTGCATTGTCAACCATAGTCCTGAACTTGTATATACGAAAAATTCTTCCATACTGTGTTACTCTCGCCTGCCTGAAAAAAACAGGTCCCGGTGAATCAAGTCTGATTGCAAGTGCAATTATTCCCATTGGAATAATTAAAACTGCCAGCATAATACCAGCAACAATAACATCAAGCACTCTTTTCATCTCTAACCACATTCTGTGTTTCATAAGTATATTATAGTATTTTCTTACTTCCTTAGTTCTCATTTCATCAGGAAGAAGCTGCCATGGTCTTAACTCCATCGTAATCAATCCCCTTTTTGTTGTTGTATAACTAATGTCCGATTATTTCATTCTGTTAAACTGCTCTATTACATATTCTACCTGTTCATCAGTAAGACATGTATGAAGCGGCAGTGTAATCTCATTACGATACATATTATATGAATGTGGAAAATCCTTAATATCAAATCCCATGTTCTTATATGCCGTATGCATTGGAAGCGGCTTATAATGTACATTAGTTGCAACACCTGCCTCAGCAAGTCTTGTAATCAGTTCATTACGCTCCTTAACATCCTTTCCAAGAAGCCTTACAAGATACAGATGACCACTTGAAGTATATTCATCTGTAAAATGCTTCATAATATCCACATCATCGGCTGCAATCCCTTGTGTATATCTCTCAATTATATCTCTTCTTCTCTTAAGAAGTCCCGGATATCTCTTAAGCTGTACAAGCCCAATAGAAGCCATAATATCAGTCATGTTACATTTGTAATAAGTTCCTTTGATATCATATTCCCATGCACCAAGCTTAGTCTTTGCAAGCGCATCCTTAGACTGTCCGTGAAGTGAGTAAAGCATTATCTGCTTATATATATCCTCATCATCAACTCCCGGAATACTTCTCCATGTAAGAGCTCCGCCTTCTGCTGTTGTAAGGTTCTTGACTGCATGAAATGAAAAGCTTGTAAAGTCAGCCTTCATTCCACTCATAACACCACCCTCACTTGCTCCGAAACCATGTGCAGAATCAGCAACAATTGCAACTCTGCCAAGTGCCTCCTGAAGGGGTGTTGAAGCCTTAAATATATTCTTTTTACTCTCGACAATCTTTCTTATCCTGTCATAGTCAACCATAACACCACCTATATCTACAGGTATTACAGCCTTGGTACTCTCATTAATTGCAGCTTCAAGCGCGTCATAATCAAGGTGATATGTGTCCTTTTCAACATCAATAAGAACAAGCTTTGCATTAACATGCGCAACGACACTTGCAGATGCTGTATAAGTGTATGCAGGAACAATAACCTCATCGCCCTCACCGATTCCTAACAGACGGAGTGCTGTCTCTAAACATGCTGTAGCTGAATTGAGACATGCCGCCCTGTTACAGCCTGTAAACTGAGCAATATTTCTTTCAAACTCTTTAGTTCTTGGACCTGTTGTAATCCATCCTGACCTTAAAGCCTCAGAAACTGCCTGAATCTCTTCCTCGGTTATATCTGGTGGTGAAAATAAAATATTCATAACTCTTATCTCCTTTTCGTACTCTGCTTTGTAGATGACTTTGTTGTTGCAGGAGTGACTGTTGGAACCTGTACCTGTGTTGTAGTCTCCTGGGTACCTCCACTTATCATTTCTGGAAATGCATATGTCAGGTCTCCTGCTGTATTAGCAATTGATATTGTATAACTAACTGTATTATATCCATTCTGCGAAAGTGTAATCGTCTTCTTTCCAGATGATTTATCAAATGAACACGGAACAGTTCCTATGTATTCACTATTAACATAAAGTACCGCTCCCTTAGGTGCTGTTATTGATACCTTATATCCACTTGTATTATCAGCCGCTGTACTTGTTGATGTACCGGATGAAGTCATATCGATAACCTTCGTAACATAAGCTGAGTTAACATTTATAATCTCAGAGTATTCCTGATAATTGTTGGCTACCAGCTTAATTCTGTGAGTTCCATAAGAAAGTGACACTGGAGTAGAATAATCAACCTCAACACCATCAATACTCATAACCGCGCCCTTCGGAGTAACTGAAAAATTAACAGCCCCCACCTTAACCGGATCACTTTGTACTTCAGAAAAATCAAGTGATGTAGTCTCATCTTTAGCTATAGTTACTGTCTTACTTGCTGACATGCTGCCATTACGTACATTAACCGTATGTGTTCCAACAGGTACAGTCACCAGCATATCCTTTGTAACACCCAGTAATTGTTTATTACCTATGCTTACATAACCCCCAACAAGTGCATCTACACCTGTAAGTTTAAGATATCCGTGTCCTGCAGTTACATTCACCGAATATACTTTCTCTCCAACGCCCCTGATAACCAGCTTATCCTGGTCAACGAGCTGTGCAATACTTATACGTTCTTCTCCTGAAAGCACAACTGTGTAACTTTCATATATCATATTGGAAGCCCCAATGCTTAACTTCCTTGAATTCTCATCTACGGTTATTCCTGAAACATCATATCTTACCCAGGCATCACTGTTTCCGTGTATCTTCACCGCCTTGCCCTTCTTATCCACATATACATCATATATTCCACCCATATCCATGGTAGAAGCTGCTTTTATCTTTCCGTAAGCATCCTGAATATCTGTACTGCCTGTATAAGGGACTTCATATTCTGTTCCTGTCTTTATATCTACAAACCGCATTCTGCCCGTGTCAGCATCTCTCAATGTAAGAACTCCTGTAAGTGTAGGATTCTCTCCATCACCCTTAATCTCCTTTGCGGCACCTGGTGCGGGGGTAATACTGCTTCCTGGTATCACCGCCCTGTCATTATTTCTGGAAAATGTGCATGCTGTCTGACTTACAATTAACACCATAAGCATACACACTGCAATTATTCTTTTCATAAGCATTCCTCGCAAATACTTTTACCCTTGTATCATCAGATTTTATCACATACCACACATTTTATCAATTAATTCTCTTCTGCGCATATTCTGTTCAATAACAATCTTTAATTTATCTATATTCTTAGCAGGAACCCACGCCTTTCCTGCGTTATAGTACTGATTTATGATCTTCCAGAATTTTTCTGGAAAGCTCAATAATGTCACAAGCATGTCAATATCATCATCTTCAAGCGGCTTTAATCTGTCATATTCATCAACCAGTCTGTATGCCACATTAATATTCCAGTCATGCTTTTCCATAACCTTTCTTAAAAACTGGTAAAGATCTGCAACCTGACAGTCATTATGACATTTTTCAAAATTAGTCACTGCATTGCCGCCATTACCAACATCAAGAAACACATTATGATAATTATAGCTTCCATGCACAAGCTCATTAGTCTGTTCCATCCTGTCAAAGCGCTCATCAAAACGTTTTGAATTAATATTCCTGCTCGCTTCATCCGCTTCCCTGAAAAATGTATCAACCGCACCAAGCGCAATCTGTTCAAATTCATTTTTCTTTTTCTTGCCACGCATATAATTAGCTGCCTTTTTAATTTCTTTTGTATGTCTTTCCATATTGGTGCGTAACCCTGCTCCCCTGTCAAAATGTACAGCATTATGTACGATGCTTTCACTGGCCTTTAATTCTGACTCGGGCTGCTCATCTGCGGTCTCTGCAAGCGCCATACATTCCCATTGCTTTGTAATATTTGTATTTACATTATTCCTTAAATATCTAACACCATTAGACGAAACAACATTTAGACAAATATGAAGTCTTGCCAGAGTCCTTACCGCCTCCATCACGTCATTCACAGACTTGACATCACATTCCCTGCCTCCAAACCAGTTCTTCATTACATATCTGTGCCCATCATCTCCAACAGTAAAAAGCTCTCCATCCTGATTTCTCACATATGTATCCACATTTTCAAAGCCTGCATCACTAACTGCTTTTGTCACTGCCTCATCTCTCAGATAAAACCCATCATTTCTTGAACACTCGAGAAAAAGTCTGCATCCTCTGTCTGTAAAAAGAATTACTCCTCCACGACCTTTTACCATTTTATTAACCTGAATATCATAAAATCTAATACATTCCAATGATTTATCGTTCATATAATCCCCCAATTCCGCACTTAATACAGACGCCCTTTGCTCATACGCCTGCGTCTGCCTTATCTTATGACATTTATGGCTGCTATATTCCTTGGATTTAATGATACGACGAATTAAGAAAATCATAATCTTGATGAAAATGTAATTTTTTCTTATAATAGATAGATGTGAGCTTTTTTCACATTTATAATAAATATTATTATAGGGGGAAATCATGCCTGAAAACTTTCATATTGACATGCCGGAAGCTGTCAGGAACATTATACATACAATTGAAGAACACGGCTTCAAAGCATATGCCGTTGGCGGATGCATAAGAGACAGTATCCTTGGACGAAACCCAGATGACTGGGATATAACCACTTCTGCTGTTCCATCACAGATAAAAACTTTCTTTAAAAGAACTGTTGATACTGGAATCGCCCACGGAACCGTCACTATAATGATAGATAAAACCGGATACGAAATTACAACCTACAGAATTGATGGCGAATACGAGGATGGCAGGCATCCGAAGTCTGTAGAATTTTCAGACAGGCTTGTTGATGACCTGTGCCGCCGTGATTTTACGATAAATGCCATGGCATACAACGACACTGATGGATTTGTTGATGAATTTAAGGGTCTTGATGATTTGGATGCAAAAATAATACGCTGCGTTGGTGAACCAGAATTAAGATTTACAGAGGACGCTCTGCGAATGATGCGTGCCATAAGATTTTCTGCACAGCTTGGCTTTACCATTGATGAAGCAACATGGAATGCAATCAAAAAGCTTTCCCCTTCAATCAGCAAAATAAGCATGGAGCGTGTTCATGTAGAGCTTGGCAAAACGCTTATGTCTGCACATCCCGATTATGTTGCGCAATATTCAGAAGCAGGACTTTTTGCCCCAATACTCCCAGTAATTGACAATGCTCTAAAGAGCCGCTACAAGCGCAAAATACTTGCAACATTACAACACACACCTGATAATATATACTTACGCTACGCTGCACTTTTCATAACTTCTACACCTGATGAAGCAGCTAAGACTCTCCGTGCACTTAAGCTGGATAACAAGACAGTTGACACAGTATCAAAGCTTGTTGAATTATCAAAGATGGATATAGAAGAAACTGAGCCGGCTGTTCGTACTGCCCTTAATAAGTATGGCAGAGATTTCCTGCCTCTGTGGCATGAGCTTATGATGGCTGTAATCCAGGCATCTGAAGACACCACAGGAATAAGTAATCCAGCGAAGGTAAAGCATCTTCTCACATTAAAGCGTCTTGCAACAGATATTCTTGCACGCGGTGACTGCTTTACAATAAAAGCCCTCGACATATCAGGAAATGACCTTATTGAATATGGCCTTCAGGGACACGAAATCGGTGAAACACTGAAATCCCTGCTTGATATCGTTATAGAGAACCCTAAGCTCAATGATAAAGCTACTCTTATTGCAATGATTGAACATATCAAATAATATAATCATAAAATAACCCTCACCGGCTGCCTACTGGCAAATCCGATGAGGGTTATTATAATTAACACTTCTTAGAATTAATATGCCTTACCCCAGTAAACCATAGCCTTAGCCGGCTTACCACAGCATACGCACACATCACTTAACTTCTCCTGTGCAAATGGCATACATCTTGATGTACATGTAGTATCTTCCTTAATCTTGTCCTCACAAGCCTGGTCTCCACACCACATAGCCTTGATGAATCCAGCCTTATTAGCTGCTGTATCCTTAAATTCATCATAATTAAGAGCTGTATATGTATGAGCTTCTCTGTGAGCTCTTGCTCTCTCAAGCATATCCTTCTGGATAGTATCAAGAATTTCTGGAATTCTGTCTCCAAGCTCATCGATAGATACAGTAATCTTCTCTCTTGTATCACGACGAACAATAACAGCCTGATTAGCCTCGATATCTCTTGGTCCCATCTCAACTCTTACAGGGATACCACGCATCTCCTGCTCAGAGAACTTCCAGCCAGGATTCTTATCTGAATCATCAACCTTAACACGAAGCCCTGCTGCCTTTAGAGCCTGTCCAACTTCATAAGCCTTGTCAAGAACGCCTGCCTTCTTCTGCATAATAGGAATAACATCAACCTGAACAGGTGCAACCTTAGGTGGAAGCACAAGTCCTGAATCATCACCATGAGTCATGATAACAGCACCGATAAGTCTTGTTGTTGTTCCCCATGAAGTCTGGTGAACATATTTTAACTTATTATCCTTGTCTGTGTACTGGATGCCAAATGCTCTGGCAAATCCATCACCAAAGTTATGGCTTGTACCTGACTGGAGGGCCTTACCATCATGCATAAGCGCCTCGATAGTATAAGTAGCCTCTGCACCTGCAAACTTCTCCTTATCAGTCTTACGTCCCTTAATTACAGGAATTGCAAGAACTTCCTCACAGAAGTCAGCGTAAAGGTTAAGCATCTGCTGTGTACGTGCCTCAGCCTCTTCTGCTGTAGCATGTGCTGTATGGCCTTCCTGCCATAAGAACTCTCTTGAACGAAGGAAAGGTCTTGTCTCCTTTTCCCATCTTACAACTGAACACCACTGGTTATATACCTTTGGTAAATCTCTGTATGACTGTATCTCATCTTTATAGAAATCACAGAAAAGTGTCTCTGATGTAGGTCTTACACACATTCTTTCCTGAAGTGGATTAAGTCCGCCATAAGTTACCCATGCAACTTCTGGTGCAAATCCTTCTACATGATCCTTCTCAACCTCAAGAAGGCTCTCTGGAATGAACATTGGAAGATAAACATTCTCAACACCTGTTTCCTTGAATCTTCTGTCCATCTCATTCTTAATATTCTCCCAGATTGCATATCCAGCCGGCTTAAAAATCATGCATCCCTTGACGCTTGAGTAAGACATAAGCTCTGCCTTCTTACACACATCTGTGTACCACTGAGCGAAATCCTCTTTCATGGATGTAATCGCTTCTACTAATTTCTTATCTTCTGCCATAATAAACCTCTTTCTATGACATTACAGACCCGTTTCATACGGAGCCTGATGCGAATGCTGCTTCGCATTGTCCGCCTGCCATTGACGGCACCACTAGAGTTTATCATGTTCTAAAATGCTTTTCAAGTAAAGAACAAGTGCTTTTATTATACAATATGATATTGGTCCAAGAATAAATCCTACAACCCCATACACAAGTATCCCGATATATATAACCGCAAGCATTGTAAATGGCGCAATTCCCATTCTGTCACCCATACATTTTGACTCCATAATCTCCCTCACAAAATATGTGACAATATACAACACCACAAGAATCACCGCATTTTTCACATGTCCGAAAAGCAGGCTTCCCACAGCCCACGGTATCAGTACCGTTCCCGTACCAAATATCGGAAGTGCGTCAATAATCCCAGTCAGCACACCAAGAAGAATCGCATATGGATTGCCTATCATTAAAAATGCTGTTGAACACACCACAATATTTATCGACATTATAATAAGCTGCACCCTGAAATATACATTTATCAAATTGCGAAGTCCCACATGCACCGCCCCCACTTCGTCCTTAAATATAGTGTTCTCCCGCCAGCTTCTGTACTTCTCAATTCCAGCCGCCGCATATATCGTTCCAATAAAGCACACCACAAGTCCGGCAACCGCCATAACGCACCATGTTATAACCGGAACAGAATGTTTTCTCATAATTGTAAAGAACATCTGCTGTCCGTCTCCATCTATAATTATCCCTTTACATTTTTCAAAAAATGCGTAACTGCATCCTTCTTTCAACTTAATCCAGCCATCAATACGGCAGCATACAAGCTTAAACTGCCCATCAAGGCTGTTAATGTTCTCATCAAAATTGGCTATGAAATCTTTAAGTTCGCGAAACGCCATATAACCGACATACAACAGCACTGAAAGAATTATAAGCGTCACCATTGTTACAACTATACTCGCAGCAAGAGTCTTTTTCTCCCTTAAAAGTTTCGCCAGCCCTACTATCGGCTTCTGAAGCAGCACCGCAAAACAAAATGCAAGCAAGAAAGGCCACACATAATAGAAAAGTACTTTAAATATAAAGAAAACCACCGCAATAATAACGACACTGCCAACAAGCAATGTCAGCCGCTTCCTGAAATCCCACACATTTTCACCCATATACCACCTCACACCTGCTAATAATTATCGTTTAATTAGTGTGTGCGTGGCTGGGACATTTATTCGCCGAATGTTGTTGATTAATTATTAAAACGCATGTATTCTTAATAAAAACATTAAAAGGACACAACCATGCTTAATATAATACACGAAACTAAAGACATTATTATAGTGAATAAACCATCCGGACAGCTATCCCAGGGTGCGAAAGGATTTGATTTAGACCTTGTAAGCGAAGTTATGACTTACAACGCTTCACAGGGAAAGCCTGCATATGCAGCAATAATCAACCGCCTTGACAGACCGGTTTCGGGACTTGTGCTTATTGCAAAGAATAAGTCTGCAGCAGCAAAGTATTCCACACTAATGCAGAAGGAGGGCGGATTTAATAAACAATATGAAGCTTTAATATGTGGAAAAGTATCCGAACCAAAAGGAACTTTTGTTGATTATTTAAAGAAAGATGGAAGAACGAACACATCAGCCATAGTTCCGGCAGACGCCGCCGCTAATGATAAAGATGCAAAGCTTTCAAAGCTTGAATATGAAGTGATATCTTATGATGAAGTTAAAGACATTACACATGTAAGAATACATCTGATTACCGGCAGACATCACCAGATAAGAGTACAGTTTGCAAGCCGCAGGCATCCGCTTGTTGGAGATTATAAGTATGCCACTGCTGATTGCAGCATGGATAACGCCGTTAAAGCAGTGGCACTTAAAAGAAATCAGATTGCACTTTGTGCAGTCTCACTTACTATTGATAATAAGACATACTCTGTTACACCGGATTTTGCGCAAAATTGATGAGCTTCAGTGATGTATTTGGCTGGATTATTGAGTTGATATGTCGTACACAATTTCAAAGACCTACGAAATCACATTTTTATGTACATTTCGTAGGCTTTTTTCACGTCATTCAACTTTTTTACGTTACGAATCACCTACTCAATCCAATTCAGTCGGTCATTTTTTGCGGACAGTTCATACATGCTATCCTTTTCTGTTCTCTGCTCCTGCGTTTGCTCTCGTTTGATTTCTCCCTCCGTATCTTCTTGGCACAAGCAGGACAATACCTTGATGCACCAGAGCCCGGGACATATTCAACGCCGCACACCGTACAATTTTTAGCGGGCATTGCTGCCCACCGTTTTGTAGGTATGATATGTAATTCATCGACAAAGCCGATGAATTTATAGTAAATCTTGATTTCCTGCTTCACTGTTCCGTCTGCCATCTTCTCACGCTCCGAAACAAGTATCTTGTCTATGAGTGCGTTTATAACTGTTGCATCCAGTTCTTTTAAGCCTTGATAATTTCGGATAAGGGCGAGGAAGTCACGGATTCCCCGTGATTTCTCGTAGCTTTCATTAAGAGTTTCCGTCACCTCTTTCAGCCTTGCTTCAATTTCAAGCTGCTCTTTCTGGTATTTCCCCGACATCATCTCAAAATTCCGCTCGGTAATACGCTCCATGACCTTATCCTCGTAGAGAGAGGAAAACAGCCTGTCCAGTTCCGCAAGGCGTTTGTTCAGCTTCTTACGTTCTTTCTCTAATGCTTTCGCCCTGCTCTGGTCTGTTTCCGTGAGCCGCTTTTCTATGGCCCTGACCGCCTTTTCATCATTCACTGCCATATCCGCAAAACAGTTGATGTCGGCAAGAACGGCATTGAATAAATCCCTTGCTTCTATATTGTGGGCACTACACTCGCTTCTTCCGTTTCTTGCATAATTATTACATGAATACTGTACACAGTCGATAATCTCTGGGCGTTTCCTCCTGTGTACGTTCATTGCCCGCAGAGCACATCCGCAGTCCACACACTTGATAACGCCTGCAAAAATATTTACAAATCCTCCCTTGTTCTGTGGAAGCCTACGACTTGTAATAAGCTGTTGGACAATATCAAATTCCTCCTGCGTGACTATTCCCTCATGGGTATTGGGTATCACTTCCCATTCTTCGGGCAGCTTAGAGGGGCGTTTCTTGCTTTTCATATTGGCGGCAATCCGTTTGTAGCCTACAAGATTTCCCGCATATATCGGGCTTCTTAAAATGCTCCTCACGCTGTTCCCACTCCAAATATAGCGTTTGTCCTCGTTCCCCTCAAAATGACGTTCAAAGCCTGTTTCGCCACGCTCCGCCGCATAAGCGGCAGGGCGTAGGATATGCTGTTTATTAAGATGTCTGCAAATTTTGGCAACTCCATTCCCTTTTAATGCAAGGTCGAATATCTCTTTTACAACATGTGCCACTTTATCATCTATCAGCAGATGGTTGTGGTCGGCAGGGTCTTTGATATAGCCATAAGGGGCGGTAGTTCCCATGAATTTCCCCTGTTGAAACCTCGCCCGATATGCCGATTTTATCTTAACAGATATGTCAGCGGCATACATTTCGTTTAAAATGTTGCGGAAAGGCGTGATGTCCATAGCAGATTTATTCAAGGTATCTACGCCGTCATTGACCGCTATATACCTCACGTTATGCTCTGGGAAGAAAACTTCCAGATATAACCCACAATCAAGATAGTTTCTCCCCAGACGGGATAAATCTTTCGTAATCACGCAGTTTATCAGACCGCTTTCAATGTCTTTTATCATATTCTGGAAACTTGGTCTTTGGAATAATGAGGTGTGATAGCGATAGCGGCAAAAAGCTAATAAAATCAATGGTTTTGCGGACAGCGGATAGACAGGGAATGTGTTAAAAACTGAATACGCACACAAACGGCGTTACCTTAACCCCTTTGGGGGAGAAAGTAACGCCGTTTTTTTATGCCCGCAGGAAAGGAGGTGCAGCCGGAATGTATTTCACAAAGGGCAAGCAGCGGGCGTTTGAATTGCTCATGCAGCAGAAGCCGGGATTTGACCGCTATCAATCCGGTTGTGCCGGAGATGATGAAGATTGCGGCACTTGCCGTTTCTACCGCCCCGGGTGGAAATATGAGTTTTGCGTTTTCAAAGAGTGTCCCTATTGCCCCGGCAAAAGGACGCGGAAAACGCACGCCAGCATGGACAAATAGACGGGCAAAAGCCCTTGTGCCATGCGGCTTTGCAGACGCGAAAACGGCAAAGGGCATATTGCAATACCAAAACAGCCGAAAACGGCTTTCTAATTGTCCACGCATACCAAGAGAGGAAGTGAGGAAATATGGCAGTTTTCAGAGTGGAGCGAAATACGGGATATACCGTTATGAGCAACCACCACTTGCGAAACAAGGAATTGTCCTTAAAGGCAAAGGGCTTGTTGTCGCAAATGCTTTCGCTGCCCGAAGATTGGGATTATACCCTTGCGGGCTTATCCCATATCAACCGGGAGAAGATCGACGCAATCCGCGAAGCGGTCAAAGAACTTGAAAAAGCCGGATATATCGTCCGCAGCCGGGAACGCGACGAGAAAGGACGTTTGCGCGGTGCGGATTATGTCATATACGAGCAGCCGCAGCCCAAAGAGCCGGAAGCAGCTACCAGCAGCGAACAGCCGCCTACATCGGATTTACCTACATTGGAAAATCCAACATTGGATAATCCAACGTTGGAAAAACCTACGTTGGAAAAACCTACGTTGGAAAATCCAACGCAATTAAATAAAGATATATCAAGTAAAGAACAATCAATTACTGATTTATCAAGTACCCATTCCATTCCTTTCCATTCCCTAAATCCCTTGCCTTATGAGCAGGACGAAGCGGCTACGCCGCCGGAAAGGAAAAGAACGGAAGCGAAAACAAACAGCGCAATAGAGATTTATCGGGAAATCATCAAAGACAACATCGACTATGACATTCTCATTCAAGACCCCAAAATGGATAAAGACCGTTTGGACGAGATTGTAGAAATCATGCTGGAAACCGTCTGCACAGCCCGAAAGACAATCCGTATCGCCGGGGACGACTACCCCGCCGAACTTGTCAAATCAAAGTTTATGAAGCTGAATAGCAGCCACGTTGAGTTTGTTTTGGACTGCATGAGGGAGAACACAACCAAAATCCGCAACATCAAGCAGTATCTAAAAGCGGTGCTGTTCAACGCACCGAGTACCATTGACAGCTACTATACCGCCCTTGTCAATCACGACTTTTACGGCAGCAAATGAGCATAGCCGCAGTTTACCGGGAAAGGAGTTGATACCTTGCAGGAGGAAGTAACCCAAAAAACGATTGCCCTATCCGTCAATGTGGGAAAAGGCGCGGCAAGGCTTACCGAACAGGCGTTGCAGAAAGCAATCAAGAAGTTTTTGGAGCAGAAAAGCAAAGCCCCGCATGGGAAACAGACCATGCGGCAGCTTATGAAGCAAAATGCGGGTGTTTCCAACATCGAGATCACCGACAGCAATATCAAAGCCTTTGAGAGTACCGCGAAGAAGTACAACATAGATTTTTCGCTGAAAAAGGTTAAGGGCGAACAGACCCGTTACCTTGTGTTTTTCAAAGGCAGGGACGCGGACGTTATGACCGCAGCGTTTCAAGAGTTTTCCGCAAAGAAGCTGAACAGGGATAAAAAGCCCTCTATCCGCAAAGCCCTTGCCGCAGCAAAGGACAAGGCGAAGCAGCTTAACGCCGCCCGCGACAAGGTAAAGAAAATAGACAGGGGGCGCGAGATATGAAGCAGATGAACTACAAAAAGTTGATAATCCCGAATATCCCCTATGTGTTCTTTGTCTATCTCTTTGATAAGGTGGGACAGGCGGTGCGGCTTGCCCCCGGCGCGGATATTTCCGAAAAGATACTCAATATCACACAGGGATTTTCCGAAGCGTTTTCAAATGCCTTGCCGAGCGTTCACCCGTTGGATTTGCTTATCGGCATTGTCGGCGCGGTGGTTATCCGTCTGATTGTCTATGTCAAAGGGAAAAACGCAAAGAAATACCGCAAGGGCGCAGAATACGGCAGCGCACGTTGGGGCAACGCCGAAGATATAAAGCCCTACATCGACCCGGATTTTCAGAACAACATCATTTTGACGCAGACCGAACGCCTTACCATGAACAGCCGCCCGAAGCAGCCGAAATATGCGAGAAATAAAAACGTCGTGGTGATCGGCGGCAGCGGCAGCGGCAAGACAAGGTTTTTCGTAAAGCCTAATTTAATGCAGCTTCATTCTTCCTACGTCTTGACCGACCCAAAAGGCACCGTCTTAATCGAGTGCGGAAAGCTCTTGCAGCGCGGCGGCTACAAGATAAAAGTGCTGAATACGATAAACTTCAAGAAATCCATGCGATATAACCCCTTTGTGTATATCCGCAGCGAAAAGGACGTGTTAAAGGTTGTCAATACCCTTATTGTCAATACCAAAGGCGAGGGAGAAAAAAGCGCGGAAGATTTTTGGGTGAAAGCCGAGAGATTATTATATTGCGCGTTGATCGGCTACATTTGGTATGAAGCCCCCGCCGAGGAAATGAACTTTACAACGCTGCTTGAACTTATCAATGCAAGCGAAGCACGCGAGGACGACGAGGAATACCAAAGCCCCGTTGATCTGCTCTTTGCCGATTTAGAAGAACGCAGCCCCGACCATTTCGCGGTGAAGCAATATAAAAAATACAAATTGGCGGCGGGCAAAACGGCAAAGTCAATCCTTATTTCTTGCGGTGCGCGTCTTGCCCCTTTTGATATAGAGGAACTCCGGGAACTCATGTCCTATGATGAATTGGAACTTGATACATTGGGCGACAGGAAAACCGCGCTTTTCCTCATAATGAGCGATACCGACGACACCTTTAATTTTGTTATCGCTATTCTGCAATCGCAGCTTTTCAATTTGCTTTGTGATAAAGCGGACGACGAATACAACGGCAAATTGCCTATTCATGTCCGGTTTTTGCTTGATGAATTTGCCAACATCGGGCAGATACCCCGCTTTGATAAGTTAATTGCGACCATTCGCAGCAGGGAAATGTCCGCTTCTATCATTCTGCAATCGCAGAGCCAACTAAAAGCCATTTACAAGGACGCGGCAGAAATCATACTTGATAATGCCGACAGCACCTTGTTTTTGGGAGGACGTGGGAAAAATGCAAAGGATATTTCGGATAACTTGGGACGGGAAACAATCGACAGTTTCAATACTTCCGAAAATCGCGGCACGCAGGTTTCTCATGGACTTACTTATCAAAAATTAGGAAAGGAGCTGATGACACAGGACGAAATAGCAGTTATGGACGGTGGGAAATGTATTTTGCAGCTACGCGGTGTACGTCCCTTTTTAAGCGACAAATACGATATAACGAAACACCCGAACTACAAATACCTTTCCGACTTCGACAAAAGAAACGCTTTTGACGTGGAACGGTATATGTCTACCCGTCCGGCAATCGTAAAGCCCGATGAAGCCTTTGACATATACGAAATAGATTTGTCCGACGAGGACGCAGCCGCCGAGGAATAACGGCGGCATTTTCATTTTCAACAACTTTTTTTGAGCCGCACAGCGGCAGAAAGCGAGGTTTATATGGAGTTTTTCAACAGCGCAGTTGGTGTATTGCAGACTTTGGTTATCGCGCTTGGCGCAGGTCTTGGCATTTGGGGTGCCATTAACCTCATGGAGGGTTACGGCAACGACAATCCGGGCGCAAAGAGCCAGGGCATGAAGCAGCTCATGGCGGGCGGCGGCATCATCGTGCTGGGCACGACCCTGATCCCTCTGCTGTCTACCCTGTTTTAAGGGCAGCTGCCGATGGGTATTCTCACCGAATGGATCACGGAATGGCTCAAAGGGCTTTTGATCGAGGGCATCATGGGAAACCTCGAGGGGCTGTTTGACACGGTGAATACCCGCGTCGGGGAAATATCCGTACAGGTGGGGACTACCCCGGCGGCATGGAACGCCGGGGTGTTCTCCCTGATACGGCAGCTTTCCGAAACGGTGATATTGCCGATTGCCGGATTGATCCTGACCTTCGTTGCCACCTATGAGCTGATCCAGATGATACTGGAAAAGAACAATATGCACGAGTTCGACGTGGCGAATATCTACAAATGGGTATTCAAAACCACTTGTGCCATCCTGATCCTGTCCAACACGTTCAATATCGTCATGGCAGTCTTTGACGTGTCTCAAAGCGTGATCGCAAGCGCGGCGGGCATCGTCACAGGCGCAACCAACATCACGCCGGATATGCTGGCCGATCTGGAAATGACCCTTGAAACGATGGAGCTTGGCCCTCTGCTGGGCCTGTTCCTGCAATCGTTCCTCATTAAGTTTACCATGCTGGCGCTGAACATTTTTATTTTTGTGATCGTCTATGGCCGCATGATCGAGATATATCTGCTGACCAGTTTAGCTCCCATCCCCGTGGCGACGCTCTCCAACCGGGAGCTTGGCGCGATGGGCCAGAATTATCTGCGCTCCCTGTTTGCCGTGGGCTTTCAGGGTATGCTGATCCTCGTCTGCGTGGCCATCTATGCGGTACTCATTCAGGGGATCGCCACAGGCGGAGATCCCATCGGCGCGATTTGGGGCTGTATCGGCTATACGGTGCTTCTGTGCTTCATGCTGATGAAAACCGGGACGATCTCCAAAAGCATCTTCAGCGCCCATTGAGAAAGGAAAGGTGATCTTATCGCTGATACCGCCGCTTCTGGTCACGGTGGCCAGAGGCCGATCCCGGAGGGCCTGCACCTCTCTGACGGCATTGAGGGCCTGCGTTCCCTGCCGAAGCATAGCGTGGATATGTTGCTGACCGATCCGCCCTACGGTACGACCCGGAACTTTTGGGATGTGCCGCTGCCGCTGCCGGAACTGTGGGAGGCGGTGAAATGGGCCGTCAAGCCGGAGGGCGCGGTGCTGTTTTTCGCACAATGCCCCTATGACAAGGTGCTGGGCGCGTCCAACCTCGCCATGCTCCGTTATGAGTGGGTATGGTACAAAAGCCGCTGCACGGGTTTTCTCAATGCCCGCCGCGCTCCGCTGAAAAAGACGGAGAACATTCTGGTGTTCTACCAGAAGTCCCCGGCCTATTTCCCGCAGTTTGAACAGGGCAAGCCGTACAAGAAAATCCACCGTTGCAGCGGGAGCAGCCCCAACTACGGGGAGTTTGAACGCACCAGCGGGGAGTCCGATGGGCGGCGCTTTCCGGGGAACGTGCTGGCGTTCCCCACGGTGACAACCACCGTACATCCCACGCAGAAGCCCGTGGCCCTGTGCGAGTACCTGATCCGCACCTACACACGCCCCGGCGAGGTGGTGGCGGACATCTGCGCTGGCTCCGGCACAACTGCCGTGGCCGCGCTGAACACGGGCCGCCGCTTTGTCTGCTTTGAAACCGCCCCAGCCTTTTACGGCCCCGCCACGGAGCGCATCCGGCGGGCGTGGGAGGCTGTGGCCGGAGGCGGGAAAGGAGAATGATGACAGGAACCTACGAAATTATTTACGCCGATCCCCCGTGGCGCTACTCCGCAAAGAAAGTGCAGGGGGCGGCAGAAAACCATTACCCCACCATGAGCATTGATGAATTGTGCGCGCTGCCTGTGGCCGAGCTTGCGGCCAAGGACAGCGCCCTTTTCATGTGGGCCACGTTCCCGCAGCTCCCGGAGGCCCTGCGGCTGATCCGTGCGTGGGGCTTCACCTATAAAAGCGTCGCTTTTGTCTGGCTCAAAAAGAACAAAAAGGCGGATAGCTGGTTTTATGGGCTGGGCTTCTGGACGCGGGCCAACGCCGAGGTCTGCCTGCTGGCGACCAAGGGACACCCAAAGCGGCAGGCCGCCGACATCCACCAGCTTATCATTTCACCCATCGAGGCCCACAGCAAAAAGCCGGACGAAACGCGGGACAAGATCGTTGCCCTCATGGGCGACAGGCCCCGCGTGGAGCTGTTCGCACGGCAGACCCCTCCCGGCTGGGACGTGTGGGGCAACGAGGTGGAGCCGACAGCGGGCCTCTGGTCACGGTGGCCAGAAGATAGCGGAAAGGAGGACGTTTCTTGCCCTATGTGAATGTTCCCAACGATCTTTCCAAGATCAAGACGAAAATTGCCTTTAACCTCACCCGCCGCCAGCTTATCTGCTTCGGCGGCGCGGCTGCCGTGGGCATCCCCGTGTATCTGCTGACCCGTCACGCGCTGGGCGGCACCGGGGCGATGTTCCTGATGATCGCGCTCATGCTCCCGGCCTTTTTCATGGCGATGTATGAGCGTGATGGCCTGCCCTTTGAAAAGGTGGCCCGGAATATCATCCGGGCCAAGTTCCTGCGGCCCGGTGTGAGGGCCTATCAGACGCAGAATATCTACGCCCCGTTTGCGGGAAAGGAGGTCACACTTGAGCAAAAGCCCCAAGAAGTCAAAAAGCCTGACGCGGGCCGGTAATCGTCCGGCGACCATATCGGCCCAGCAGACCATTCCCTATGTGCGGATGCTGCCAGACGGCATTTGTCAGCTCCCCGGCGGTGTCTACACAAAAACGCTGGAATATGAGGACATCAACTATTCCGTTGCGTCCGCCGAGGATCAGACGGCCATTTTCGGCGGCTGGAGTTCGTGGCTGAATTATTTTGACAGTTCGCTGCCGTTCCAGCTTTCCTTTGTCAACCGCCGCAGCCGCTCCGGGAGCCGCTACAAGGTGAATATCTCCGAGGCGGATGACCGCTTCAACAGCGTCCGCACGGAATACACGGGGATGCTGAAAAACCAGATCGCCAAAAGCAACAACGGTATCGAACGGGCCAAGTACGTCACCTTTTGCATCCCCGCTGAAAATGTGGCCGTCGCCCGTCCCCGTCTGGAACGTGTAGAGGCGGACGTGATCGGCAACTTTAAGCGGCTGGGGGTACAGAGCCAGCCCCTTGACGGGCGGGAGCGTTTGGCCCTGCTGCATGGCCAGCTTCATCCCGGCAGCCGGGAGCCGTTCCGCTTCAAGTGGGCGGACATCGCCCATACGGGCATGGGAACGAAAGACTTTATCGTGCCGGACAGCTTTGACTTCCGCCAGAGCCGCTCGTTCCGCGTGGGCCAGACATGGGGCGCGGCGTCCTATTTGCAGATCATGGCGTCGGAGCTGTCGGACAAGCTGCTGTTGGAGATTTTGGAGCTGGACGCCGAGCTGACTGTCACCATGCACATTCAGACGGTGGACCAGGTCAAGGCCATTAAAACGGTCAAGGGTAAAATCTCCGACATCGACAAGATGAAAGTGGAGGAGCAGCGCAAGGCCACCCGCGCCGGATATGACCCTGACATTCTTCCGCCCGATCTCGTCACCTTTTCCAAGGATGCCGCCGAGCTGCTGGCCGACCTGCAAAGCCGCAACGAGAGAATGTTCCTCTTGACGTTCCTGATCGTCAACACCGCCCCCACGCGGGAGCGGCTGGAAAACGACATTTTCACCGTGAACGGCATCGCGCAGAAATATAACTGTGCCGTCAAGCGGCTGGACTGGCAGCAGGAGCAGGGCTATATGTCCTCGCTGGCCCTCGGCTACAACGGCATTGAAATTCAGCGCGGCATGACCACCAGCTCCACGGCCATCTTTGTCCCCTTTATGACGCGGGAACTTCGCATGGATGGCCCGTCCCTCTACTACGGCATGAACGCCCTGTCCCATAACGTCATCATGGCTGACCGCAAAAAGCTGAAATCCGCCAACGGCCTTTACCTCGGCTCCACGGGCAGCGGCAAGAGCTTTGCCGCCAAGCGTGAATTGCTGAACGTCTTTCTTGCCATTCCGCAGGATCGCATCATCGTGGTTGACCCGATGGGCGAATATGCCCCGCTGGTGGAACGGCTGGGCGGTCAGGTCATCGAGATCGCGCCGGACAGCCCCAACCACATTTCCCCGATGGATGTTCAGATGGACATGGGCGGCGGGGACAGCCCCCTGTCCCTGAAAGCGGATTTTCTGCTGTCGCTGTGTGAGCTGGTGGTGGGAGGCCGGGACGGTTTGCAGCCCATCGAGAAAACCGTCATTGACCGCTGTGTGCGTCAGGTGTACCGGGAAATGGCGCTGGGGCTGGAAACGGCCAAAACGCCGCTGCTCCAAGATTTGTATGAGGAGCTGCTGCGCCAGCCGGAGCCGGAGGCCAAGCGGATCGCCACGGCGCTGGAGCTTTACTGCACAGGCTCCCTCAACCTCTTTAACCATCCTACCAACGTCAACCTCAATTCCCGCGTGGTGTGCTTTGTGCTCAAAGGCATGGGCGAAAACCTCCGCAAGATCGCCATGCACATCACCAACGATTTTGTCACTTCTGCGGTGGGAACCAACTTCAAAAACGGCGTGGCGACATGGTGCTATTTTGACGAGTTCCATATCCTGCTCCGCGATCCGCTGACCGCCAGCTACTTCGTGACCGTCTGGAAGATGCTCCGCAAACAGGGCTGTGTCCCCTCGGCCCTGACGCAGAATGTGAAAGACCTGCTGGCCAGCCGGGAGATCGAGAACATTCTGGACAACACGGATTTTATGATCCTGCTGTCGCAGGCGCAGAGTGACCGCGCCATTCTTGCCAAGCAGATCGGTATTTCAGAGCACCAGCTATCGTACATCACGCAGTCCAACTCCGGCGAGGGCCTGCTGTTCTATGGCAGCGTCACCATCCCGTTTGTTGACCGCTTCCCCCGTGGCGAGATCTACGACCTGCTGACCACCAAGCCGGAGGACGCCGCCAATGGAAAACAGGCAGAATAAGCCGCCCGAGGGCGGGACTGCTTCTGGTCACGGTGGCCAGAAGTTCCATACCGACAGCGAACAGGCCAAGCTCCACAAGTCCAAGCTCCGCATGGAGAGCCGGGAGGAACGGCTGAACAAGGCCCGTGAAAGGCTGGCGAACCAGAAGCAGCCGAAAAAGCCCGGCCCCATCAAACGGATCGCACGGATCGCCGGACATGAAACCCACGCTTTTCTGCACGGAAAGGTGTATCAGGAGGAGCGCGACAATGTAGGCGTGGAGGGCGGTCATTTTGTGGAGCGTTCCGGCGAGGCCGCGCTGCACTATGGGCGGCACAAGGTACGCAGGGCCATCCGGGAGCACCCGGCCAAGGCCGCCGCCCGTGCGGAGTCCCGGTACATCAAGGCCACGGCGGACTACCATTCCCGCAAGTTTGCACAGGAGCAGCCGGAGGCGCAGAGCGCCGCCGCCCGGTTATGGCACCGCCACAAGCTGAAACGGGAGTATCAGCGCAAGGCGCGGGAAACCGCCAAGCAGACCGCCAAAGCCGCCGAACAAACCGTATCGGCCACAGAGCGGTTTGTCCGGGAAGCGGCGGCGTTCGTCAAGCGGCATCCCGTGGGGACGCTGATTGCGCTGGGCTGTCTGCTGGTGGTGCTGACCCTGCAATCGTGTATGTCCTCAATGGTTTCCGTGGGAAACAGCACCCTTGCGGCCATCGCCGCCAGCACCTATAAGGCGGAGGACGCGGATATGCTGGGAGCCGAGGCCGCCTACTGCGCTCTGGAGGACGAGCTGCAACGCTACCTCGACACCTACACCCGCACCCACGATTACGACGAATACCATTTTGACCTCGACACCATTGAACACGATCCCTATGTGCTGATCTCCATGATCTCCGCGCTCCATGAGGGCGCGTGGACGCTGGACGAGGTGCGGGGGACGCTCCAAATGCTCTTTGACCGCCAGTACATTTTGACCGAGGATGTGGTGGTGGAGGTGCGCTACCGTACCGTTACCCGGACGGACAGCGAGGGCAACGACTATGAGGTGGAGGTGCCGTACAACTATTACATCTGCTATGTCACGCTGGAAAACTTCAATCTCTCCCACGTCCCGGTTTACATGATGTCCGAGGAGCAGCTTTCCATGTATGCCCTGTATATGTCCACGCTGGGGAACCGGCCCGATCTGTTCCCCTCGTCCGGCTATATCGGGAAATACATCACCAACCGCCCGCCGGAGCATGAAGTCCCGGAGTCCTATCTGGACGATGAAACCTTTGCCGCCATTCTGAAAGAAGCGGAAAAGTATCTCGGTTTCCCCTATGTGTGGGGCGGCAGCAGTCCGTCCACATCCTTTGACTGCTCCGGCTTCGTCAGCTATGTCTACAATCAATGCGGCTGGAGCTTCGGGCGGCTGGGGGCGCAGGGCCTTTATAACATCTGCTCCCGGACGAGCAGCCCCCGCCCCGGTGATCTGGTGTTCTTTGTCGGCACCTATGACACAGCGGGTATTTCTCATGTGGGCATCTATGTGGGCGACGGCTGGATGCTCCATTGTGGCGACCCCATCAGCTATGCCAACCTCAACAGCAGCTATTGGCAGTCCCATCTTTACGCCTACGGGCGACTACCGTAAAGGAGGTTTTTTGATATGGCAATTACGAAAAGCGCAAAAATCGAGGCCGAGATTGAAAAGGTCAAGGCCAAAATTGCCGAGCAGCAGGCGCGGCTTAAAGAATTGGAGCAGAAGAAGCTGGAAGCGGAAAACAGCGAGATCGTGGAGATCGTGCGCGGTATGAGTATCTCCCTTGCCGATCTGCCGCTGGTGCTTCAGCAGCTCCGGGGCGGTGCTTCTGGTCACGGTGGCCAGAAGCCAACGGAACAGACGGAGGTGACGGAATGAAAAAACTGCGGCTTTTGCTGATGACGCTTTGTGTGACCGTCCTCATGGGCAGTATGGCGGTCACGGCCTACGCCGGAGGCGGCGAGGAATGGGACGGCCTTGCCCCGGTGGAGCCGCTGCCCGCCGAAACCGTTGACCCCGGCGAGGGCTTCACCGAGGACGGCAACCTTGTGACCCGTGACCTGCTCTACGATAAGGCCACCAACAAGCAGTTCATCACGGTGCAGACCAGCGGCGGCAACACCTTTTACATCGTCATTGACTACGATAAGCCCACCGACGAGGACGGTGAGCAGTACCAAACCTATTTCTTGAACATGGTGGACGAGGCCGACCTGTTGGCGGCGATACAGGCGGCGGGCGGTGAGCTGCCGGAGTGCTCCTGCTCCGATAAATGCGCCGTGGGGGCTATCAACACGGATTGTACCGTCTGCGCCGTGAACATGAGCGAGTGCCAGGGCAAGGCCCCGGAGCCTGCGCCCGTGGTAGAGCCGGAGCCTGACCCCGAGCCGGAGCAGCCCAAGGCCACGGGCAACGGCGGTATGCTTCTGCTGGCGCTGGCCGTGGTGGTTGTTGGCGGCGGTGCTGGTTGGTACTTCAAAATTTACCGTCCCAAGAAGCAGCGGGCCGCTGAGTCCGAGGCGGACTACGGCAGCGAGTATGACGGCGCAGAGGACTATGACGAAACCGCTCCCGAGGATGACGGGCCGCCGTGGGACGAGGACGGTGAAGAATGAGGTTTACCGACAGCCCCTATGAGGACTTTATGAAAGAAAAGAGCTACTTCAAGGGCGTCCCGCCCAACCTGCCGCCCAAAGGCTCCCGCTGCGACGGCTGCCTCTATTGGCATGGGATCGGCTGCGTGTTCTGCTACCGGGAACAGCTCAGGGTAAAGACAGGGGGCAAACATGAGCCGTGAATTGACCCGGCAGGAAAAGGCGGCGATCCGCTCCCTTGTGAAGCGGTGGTGTGCCAACTATGACAAAGACATTGGCTGTCTGCCGCTGGATTGCGAGTGCTATATGCTGGGGAAATGCTGGACGGGCACTTATTGCCGCTATTTCCGTTCGGCGGTGCTGCCCCTTGATCCCGTGCTGGAAAGGTCGCTGACCGTGGAGACCGTGGCGGAAACCCGGCCCTGCCCGGTGTGCGGCAGGGCCTTTCTCCCGGACGGGCGGCAGCGGTATTGCTCCCCGGCCTGCGCCGGGGCTGCAAGGCGGCAGAAGCAGCGCGGCTATATGCGGAAATACCGGGGTAGGCCGTGAGCATTTAGCCCCGGAAAAATCCGCTGATTGCAGGGTTTTCCGGGGCCGCTTCATGGGCGGGGCGTATGATTTCATAGCCCCGCCCGGTTTTGCAGAAATATTGCTAACATTTTGGAAAGGAGGACGTATGGACAAAAACCAAGGCTATGAGATCATAAAGGCCGTCATGCTGGAAAATGGCAGGGGCTTTGCGCTGGGGCATCATCCTACCGCTCCCTCGCCCTATGTCACATGGGCTTGCTATGATGACAAGGACGGCCAGCGGCAGTATGAATGGGGGCATTACGGCAGCGACCGTGCCGCTCTGGAACAGGACTTTGCGGCGCGGGTGCAGGAATACCAGCGCCTTTACAACGTCGATGTCAGGCAGGTCGAGGCTCCCGGCCTTTACAAGTATTACTCTACCCAGCGCCCTGTGGACATTGGGACATTCCCCAAGCCGCCCCGTAACGCCCCGGATGAGATCGTCAACTACGATCAGCGCGTCCCGGTTGAAAATGGATCATTTCTGGCGTGGGGGCATTTGACCTACACACGGCCATTGACGAAACGGCAGGCGTCTGACTATGAGCTGCGGCCTGCGCCTGACAATCCCGACAGGCCCCGTTCGATCCGGGAGCAGATGAAAACCGCCGCAAAACAGGCCGAGGCTGACCGGGGCCAAGCTGCCCCAAAGAAAAATGCCCCTGACCGGGGCGACAGATAGGAGGACATTTATGGAGCAGGAACGCAATCCCAACAAGAACGCCGAGCTTTCGATGGAGCAGAATTATAATCAGATCGACGGCATCATCAACAATCTGCCTGCGCCGCCCCCAGAGGATAAGCCGCTGGACAAGGTGCGGGAACACCCGCCCAAGCGCCGCAGCCGGGAGCGTGAGGAGCGTTGACAAAAAAGCGCGTCCGCAGCGTCCCCATCTATGTGTGGGTACGGCCTGACGAGCTGGAGGTCATTCGGGAGCGCATGGCCGAGGCGGGCATCCGCAACATGAGCGCCTATATCCGAAAAATGGCGCTGGGCGGCTATGTGCTCCACGTTGACCTTGAACCCGTCAAGGAGCTTGTGTCGCTCCAGCGGCGCTGTGCAAACAATCTCAATCAGGCGGCCATCCATGCCAACAGCTACGGCGGCCTGTACCCGGACGAGCTGAAGCGTCTGCAAAAGGACTATGCCGACCTGTGGGGGCCGCTGTCTGATCTGCTGGCCCAGCTCTCCGCCATTGTAACGATGTGACACAGGGGGAACGGCCTCGCGCCGTTCCCCGGCTGTCCGCACCTCTGGTCATCGTGACCAGAAGTGCGGAGGGCCGGGACATCCTTGAGTGCCGATTTTTTCAGAGTTATAATAGACATATACAGGAAAAAGGAGGAACCCCCTATGCGGATCATATTCAAAATCCTTGCCGCTCCCTTTGTGCTGGTGCTGACCCTGCTTGTGGCCGTGCTCTCGTTCCTGCTGAGTCTTTCCGCTGGTTTGCTCTCCATCCTCGCGTCGGTGCTGGGGCTGCTGAGTGTCCTGATGCTGTTTGTGGAGAAAGACATTTCCACGGGGATCGCGGGGCTGCTGATGGCGTTTGCTATTTCGCCCTTTGGCCTGCCTGCGCTGGCCGGATGGCTGCTTGCCAAGCTGGACGAGCTGAACGGCTCCCTGCGGGGCTTCATCATGGGCTGAGTTCTGGTCACGGTGGCCAGAAGATGCAGAAAACGGCGGCTGATCCCATCCGCCGTTTGTCGTATGGAAAGGAGGGATGCCTACGGCCACAACCTACCTCAAATCCCACAAGCGGGCCGATAAGCGGACGGCCCTGCAAAGCCTGAAAGACCGCTTTGACTATGGGCTGAACCCGGGGAAGCTGGGGGCCGTTTCCTCCTACCTCTGCGATCCGTCCACGGCACACGCCGAGTTCATGCTGGTCAAAAATCAGTATCAGGGCGAAACCGACCGCAGGGCCGGACACGGGGCGCTGTGCTACCAGATCCGGCAGGCGTTCCCTCACGGTGAGGTGACGGCGGAGGAGGCCAACCGCATCGGCTATGAAACGGCGATGCGCTGGACAAAGGGCAAGTATCAATTCTTCGTCTGTACCCATATAGACAAAGAGCATATTCATAATCACATCTACTACAATTCCACCGCCTATGACCGCTCCCGGAAGTTCCGCAACTTCATCGGCTCCTCGTTCGCCCTGCGGCGGCTGTCTGACCGGGTATGTCTGGAGCACGATCTGTCCGTGATTGCAAATCCCAAGCTCCACAGCAAGGGGCGGTATCTGCACTACGGTCAATGGCTGGGGGAAAATCAAAAGCTCTCACAGAAAGAACAGATCCGCTTTGCCATTGACACAGCCCTGACGGAGCGCCCCGTGGACTTCGCAGATTTTCTCCGGCGCATGGAAACGGCAGGCATACAGGTTAGGCGCGGGCGCGGCGGCGTGATCTCGTTCCTTGTGCCGGGACAACAGCGGGCGGCCCGTTTCCGGGCGGCCACGCTGGGGGACGGCTACGGCCCCGAGGACGTGCAGGCCGTCATTGACGGCAAGGCCCCCACACGCAAGACCCCGGCGCGGAGAACGCCCACGCGCCGCCGTGTCAATCTGCTGATTGACATTCAGGAGCGGATGCGTCAGGGCAAAGGCCCCGCCTATGAACGCTGGGCCAAGGTGTACAACCTTAAACAGATGGCGGCCGCGCTGCAATATCTGAAAGAGCACCAGCTATTTGAATATGACGATTTGGCCGCAAAGACCGACGCCGCCACAGAGCGTTTTCACACGCTGGCCGGGGACATTCAGCAGACCGAGGCCGAGCTTTCCCGTGTGTCCGATCTGATGGCCGCCGTGGTGCAGTACGCCAAGACCCGCCCTGCGTTCGATGGGTACAAGGCCGCCAAGTACAGCCGGAAATACCTTGCCGAGCATGAGGCGGAACTGGCCGACTACCGGGCGGCCAAGGCGACAATGGCCGAGCTGCTGGGCGGCGAGAAGCTCCCCAAAATGGACGTACTAAAAGAAAAACGCCGCCAACTGGCAGCGCGGAAAAAGGCTCTTTATTTGGAATACCGCAAGGCCCAGCAGGATATGCGGGAGCTGGTGGCGGTCAAGGGCAGCGTGGATCATCTGCGCGGGCTGACGAACAACCAGCGCAATAAGGAGCAGGCCCGTTAGGGACGGCGACGCAGACAATATTTCTTCTGGTCACGGTGGCCAGAAGTCCAGCGGGTTTGGGGGCACCCCAACAAGCATTTCCGCATCACGGAAATTGCAAGTGTCAATACACTTGCCTTGCTTGCCGCTAACGCGCTCCCCCGGAAACTCCGCGAAAAAACGGAGGCAGCGCCGTTTCTTACGCTCCCTCCGTTCCACGGTTTTCTATGATTGCGTCGATAATTCCTTCGACGAGCCGCAGCTCACTTTCGCTGAGGGAATTAAGCAGAATGTTGATCCGCTTCTTTGCGGCTTCATCGGCTCCCATATCGGGATAAAAGTATTCGTCCACGGAGATACCGAACATCGTTACCATTTGGTAAAAGGCATTTAGGCTCGGATGCTGACCACGATTTTCAAAATACATAATAGAACGAGGTGTGCGGTCAACGAGCTGCGCGAGGTATTCCTGTGTCCAGCCTTTGGCTTCTCGTTTGCGTTTGATCTCCCGGCCTAAAGCATGAAAATCAAGCCGTCTGGTGTCTTGGTACATTCTCATATCACCCCTATATCATTCTATATTTCAGGTGTGATTATGAGAACGAAATGTAATTTTACATCTTAGTAGTATTTTATTGTCCATTCACATACTTGCGGGGGTGCGAAGGAGAATATATAATTTTTCTTGAGAACTTCATATTGGCACAACATAGTGCTGGTATTCTATTCAAATATGGGAGGTGTTCTTAATGGCGAAAATTTTGATTGTTGAAGATAATCAAGGTACAAACAAGGCGATATGCGAATATATGAAAGAGGCAGGGCATACGCTCTTTTCCGCTTTTACTGGTAGTGAGGCACTAAAAATATTCCGTGAAAAAGAACTGGATATAATTGTTCTGGATATTATGCTTCCCGAAATGTCGGGTATCGTTGTTCTGCATGAAATCAGGAAAATCAGCAATATTCCTGTAATAATGCTTACTGCACTTGACGATGAATATACACAATCCAACAGTTTTGATGAAATGGCAGACGATTATATAACAAAGCCCTTTTCCATGCTCATTTTAGGGAAACGGATTACTGCGTTACTTCGCAGAAGCCAGAACAAGCCTGCTGTTAATACGGTTAAACTTGGAGATATTACCGTTGATTTTTCTGGATATACAGCAAGTGATGAAAATGGCAAGATAGACATTACTCCAAAGGAGCTGGAAATCTTGAAAGTCTTAATTGACAATAAGGGGTTAGTTTTGTCTCGCAATCAAATCTTGGACGAGGTGTGGGGGTATGATTGTGATGTAATTGACCGTACAATAGATGCCTATATTCGCAATATCCGCAAAAAGCTCCGTTTGGATTGCATAACAACGGTTAAAGGAATAGGCTATAAGTTTGAGATGGGGCAAGCAATATGAAGAAGATAAAATTATTTCCAAAGATATTCTTATTTACATTTGCAATGATGCTTTTAATTTCCTTTATAGCGCACTTGTTGATTTTCCTAATTGCGCCTGCCCAAAATGTTCTTGTCACGAATATATTAGTGACAAATGCAGGGGCGAGCACTTTGTCAGAAGTAGATATGCCCCGGCTCATTACTCAAACCATGTTGAAAACATTTCCGATTTCTATACTTTGTTGCGCCGCTATATCGGCATTGTTTTCATACTTCTTTTCCAGAGGCATAACCACTCCGATTTTATCGCTCTCAAAATCTGCTAATCAAATGTTGAAATTGGAGCCAGACGCAAAAGCGATTGTATCGTCAACGGATGAAATTGGAGCTTTAGCTACTGATATTAACAATTTATATCAATCCTTACTTTTGACTATCCGCAATCTGGAATTGGAAAAAGAGAAAGTCAGTCTTGCAGAAAAAGAGAAGATTGATTTTCTCCGAACAGCGTCCCATGAATTAAAAACACCTGTTACAGAGCTAAATGCGACATTGGAAAATATGATTTTAGGCATTGGGGAATACCGTGATTATGAAACCTATTTGCCCAAGTGCAAAGAAATTACTGAACAGCTTGGGGATATGATTAGAGATATACTTAATGCTTCACGCCTGCAAACACAAGGTAATAATGAGCCATGCAGCAACTTTTCATTGAGAACCCTCCTTACAGAGCTGTGTGAACCGTATCGCTTAATTGCAGAAGCCAAGGGCATTAAGTTCAAAATAGAGCTTTCAAGTGACGCTTTCGTATATCTTCCAGAAGGCCGGTTGAAAAAAGCAATATCGAATATCCTTTCAAATGCGGTCAACTATACGGAGGCTGGACAATCAATATCAGTTGTATTTGATAAAAATAAGCTATCAGTTTCTAACGAATGTAGCGTATTACCACCCGAACAGCTACAACACATATTTGAGCCATTTTATCGTCCAGATTTAGCCCATAGCCAAGCAACCGGGGGAAATGGGCTCGGTCTATACATTGTCCAGACGATCTTGGATAAATTGCGCTTGAAATATCAGTTTGTTCCCATGCCAAACGATAGAGGCATGAGTTTTACAATACAGTTTTGAAAGAAGTCTCTGCTTTCCGATTTCCACAGGAAAAGCAGAGACTTCTTTCGTTCAACACTGGCACAACATTGATTTTATAATCATCCAACATAGAAGATGTACTATGTCTGCGAAAGGAGGTAAAACGCCAACGACTAAAATGAAGGAGGTAAAATCTATGGCGAAAAAAATTGGAATTATTGTTCTGCTATGCTTTTCTTTATGCGTCGGTGGTGTCTCTGCTTTCGCTAATGAAGGCCATGACGAAACAGATACCCAAACACTTATCGAAACGCAGCCCCCGGTATCCTCCGTCCTTTTCAGGCAAGACGGAGCAGATATTCAGCAGAGTACAGACGAGGGCAAAACATGGCAAAGCTATTCTCCCATCGAGGAAACAGACTACTTCACTTATGATGAATTTTCCGCATGGATTGAAAATGAAACGGAAAATATTCAAAAGTTGGTCGATGCTGGAGAATGGACAGAAGCAGAAGCGACAGAAGCACTTGAGTATTACGATGAAATCCTTAAATCTATTTTAGAGGGCAAAATGGTAGGAAAAAGAGCTTCTTCAAGTGACGATCAGTTATTCTTTTCTATGCCCGATAACGCACAGGCTGAGCAGTATCAAACATTCGTCTTTGATGGGAATACCTACAAGAGTATAGGCCCATTTGATACACAGGAAGAACTGTTCAATGCCCTTAAAGACTATACTGACGCAGAAGTTGAAGCGGGAACAATGACACAAGCAGAAGCAACGGCGCTTTTGGAAAAGTATCAGTAAAAATCTGCCGCACGACGGCAAAAGAAAAAAAGCCGTCGTACAGCAGACACATTTCTATGCGCCCATGAAACGGCGGCTCAATTTTCAGAGCCGCCGTTTCTCTTTGGATATTCAGTAACCCCACGGCGGCCCATAGGAGGGTGTCGCCGTGTCCATCTTACTTTCTCACAATTCCCATGACCTTCACCAGCTAAAAAAAGCGTAGCTCCCCCTCCGGGACAGTCTGGCTATGAAGGTACAATATATCAGTACAATTATGATAATGTAATTTCATGCGTCTGCATAGCGTCATGCTGTGCGGGCGTTTTTATATGCCTGCACCTTGGGACAAATTGTCCCAAAGCAGCCAGCCCCGGCTGCCGATCCCCACCGTTCCTCCGTTCTGTTCACCCACCCACACATGAACCGAATGGAGGAAATACAAATGACGACCATCAATCTGAAGGACTTTTACGCTTGGTACACCCATGACGAATACATCGAAGTTTCCGACGAAGTGGCCGCCGAGCTGAAGGCGGACAAGCTGTATGAGGCAGCCTATCAGCGGCGCACGACCCGCAACAAGGCGCAGTATTCCCTCGACTGTGACGATGGGATCGAATACTCGGCCTGCCTGCATGAGCCGACGCCGCAGGAGCTTCTGGATCGTATGGAACTGTTCGTCCACCTGTGGAATGCCCTCAACTCTCTGCCGGAGGTGCAGGGCGTCCGGGTAGAAGCGCATCTGATCCTCGGCAAGAGCTATCGCCAAATCGCCCGGGAGCAGGGCGTGGACAAGAGCGCCGTCCGGCGTTCGGTGAAGCGCGGCATGGCTGCTATGAAAAAATATTTGAAAAAGTTCTGTAAGTGAGGCTCCATTTGCCCGATTTTTGTCATTGGTATATGAGAGGTAGTTTCAACCTCTCCGCAGCAAAGTGGTTGATGCTCTGTGACAGATCGTCGCTATCCGCTGTGAGGGAGCGCCGCATTGAATATGAGCTGTCTTATGACAGGCCAACAGGAGCGGGTGCGGCGCTCCCGCCTTTCAAAAACACCTTGGGATTTGGGGTACCCCGCAAAGTCGCAAGACTTTGTGGGGAGAGGAGGCGCAACGGAATGATCGAGCTTTTGCCATCCGGCAAAAGTGAGGGATATGAAGTTTGTGCCGACGATGTGGCTCTTGCGGTTATATCCCCCGTCGCCGCCCGTAATCGAGCACAGGCGGG
>OGNT01000006.1_pt1 | contig 88044 bp, 87 predicted proteins | sample 1573521 | NCBI WGS metagenome assembly OGNT01 (sample SAMEA2581922, study PRJEB24529) | metagenome | biome: Human gut stool | place: China | collected 2011
TACCCAGGCTCTCTACAACTACCTGTTGAAGACCTACCCTATCGACAAGAAGCTCTTCAAGGTAGAATCTACAGCTGAGGATTGGGAAGGAACACTGGAGTACATCAAGAGTCATAACATTCCTCAGAAGGAAGCTGCGCTCAAGATCATCAACAGCGATATGACTCCTGACCAGAAGGAACAGGCGCTCGCAGCCAAGGCTGGTGAGGCATTCCGATTCCTCGTTGACAAGGTTTGGCCAGGCTTGCGCCGCACAGATTACACCATCGAGTACGACGTGAAGGCATTCAACCTCGAAGAGGCTCGCAGAGTGATCAACACCCGTCCGCAGAAGCTCTCTCTCCAGGAGATGTACATGGTGGCAAACAGTTATCCGAAGGGAAGCGAAGAGTACAACAATGTATTCGACACCGCAGTCAAGATGTTCCCAGAAGATAAGCTCGCCAATCTGAATGCAGCCCTTGCAGCCATCGACAGAGGTGACAAGGTTAGCGCAGAGAAATACCTGAAGAAGGCTGGCACCGGTGCCGAAGTAGATAATGCCCGTGGTTGCCTCGCCGTTCTCAATGAGGATTACGAAGCTGCCAAGCAGTACTTCCAGAAGGCGGTAGCCGGAGGCTTGAAGGGTGCCCAGGAGAATCTCAACAAGCTGAACAAGATTGTGGAGTAAGCTAAGCGCCCTGAAAGGGCAAAAGCTCCTAGCCCTGGGCAACGCCCTGGGTAAACAAGCCGCAAGCAAAGCGCCCTGAAAGGGCAAAAGCTTCATAAACGCTTGATGTAATTTATATATAAGTAAAAGAATAAACAATAATATTAATATAAACTAAAAAATTTAATTTAAGAACAAGAAAAGAAAGAATAGTATTTGATTACCCCCGGGCGAAGCCAGTGATGAGGTCTGAGAGACCCGTCCATTTCGCAACTCAAACTAAAAAATTTGTATAACACTTAATAAGTAAAAGATTATGAAGAAAATGAATTTGCTCGTTATGAGCTTGGTATCAGCAGCAGCGTTATCTTTCTCAAGCTGCAGTAACAATGATGATTTAGGTGGTGGCGCAGGTACACAGTCACAGGTTGATGGCTTCTATATGACATTGGCTATCCAGACTCCTACCAACAATGGTACAAGAACTGTTGGTAACAATACTGAAAGTGCTAAGGACGTAGAGCAGGCAGTAACCAAGGGTACATTCTTCTTGGTTGACCAGAAGGGTCATATTGCATTCAGCCGCCCAGTAAATAGCTCTTCTACAAATGAAGATGAAAAATGGAATGGAGCAACCGAGAAACAGAATGGCACTAAGCTCATTAACATTAAGGTTGATCAGGTAGCAGCAGGAACAACCTATAAGGTTTACTTCTTGGCAGGTGATCAAACAATCCCAGCAAACGTAGATCCGGCAGCCTATACATTCACTGCAACCGAAACTGTAGGTGAGTTTGCTAAGCCATTCGCAACAGCTAATAACTTTGCTATGTTCAACCAGAACGACGCAAATGTTAATGGTAATGGATACACCGTTGTTTTCACCAAGGACAATAAGGACAAGAGCAATCCTGCAAAGGTTAATTACCAAAAAAATAAGGATACAGAAGCAGTGCCAAATGCTACTATCAAGATTGAGCGCATTACCGCTCGTATCGATGCTCCTACTGGAATAGCTAACACTATCGTTGCCTACGATGGAACCAAGGAACTTACACAGGCTGTTAAGGATGCAATGGCAGATGCTAAGGCTAAGGTTAAGAGCATCACATTGAACAAATATGCTATTGCAAACCTGACCAACAAGACTAACGTTATGCAGCAGTGGAATACTACTAGCTGGGATCTCCTGATTCCTGAAGGTACAAAACCTGTTTGGCAGATAACAAACGATTTTGGCGAAAAGAAGCTTTATGCTGATGGTGGTTTCAAGACTACTGCAGAAGCTCCAAATAACTATGTTTTGGAGAACAATTCTACAACAGACCCTACAAAGATGTACTTCGAGTACAAGGTTACTTTAAACGATGACCTTGCAAAGGATGGAGTTGCAGACTTTACAGATGGTACATTCTATCGCTACAACAACATCATCTTCTCAAGCTTCAAGCAAATTTTCGAGCAGTACAATGATGTTACAGATATCTTCGGAGCTGGTAAGACCGCTGACGTTATGAAGGGCGAATTGAAGGCTATTCTCGATATGCCAGCAGGTACAGAAAGAGAGACAGCTTTGAAAACCTTCCGCGAGACATACGATATTGAAGTATTCGATAAGGGTATGACCTACTACCAGAAGGAGATCGTTGATAAGAACATCTTGGCAGCAGGAAAGTCTTTGATTCAGCGCAACACTATCTACAAGGTAAACGTTGACAAGATCTTCAACATTGGTGTACAGGTTCCTAATGATGAGGATGAGATTGACAAGAAGTCTTTGTTCTACCTCAGCGTAACAGTTTCTGTTAACCCTTGGGTTCTCAATACACAGAACGTAGAGTTGGGTGACTAATCCCAATCTCTTCGCTTAACCGCAGAAACAGAAAAAAAATGAATGCTCCGGGGATGTACCCCATCCCCCGCTCTCAAGATAATTCTTGAAACAAAACAATACTCTCAATCTCCCGGGGGCTACCCCGCCTCCGGGAGATTAAAAAAGAAAAAGATGATATTGCCGCCAAAGACGGCGGGAACCCCTATCGTGCTGAATCAGCACCACTCAACAAGAAAAAAAAGATGCCGCAGGCTACCCCACTTCTTACGCCCTACGGCACACTAGATATAAGTATAAGTAAAAGAATTAATAAAACACAAACGATATGAAACATTTCATCATCAAAAACGGTTGCAAAGTGGTTTGTATCTCAGCCATCGCACTCTCTTCGCTTTCATCATGCATGAAAGACGATCTGACGAATTGTCCTGCACCTAAGGTGTCGCTCAAGTTCGATTATACATATAATGTTGAGAACGCTGATGCCTTCTCCCAGGAAGTGAAAAACCTCAACGTCTATGTTTTCGATAAAAACGGTAAATACTTCGATACCTATACGCAGTCAGCCGACAAATTCGAAACGGGTCACAGCATGGACATCACAGACTTACAGGAAGGTAAATACACCTTCGTCTGCCTGGCTCGTGACAAGAAACCTACAGGTAGCAGAGCCGACGGTGACGACGAGATGGAGTTCAGCTTCACCCAACTCACACCAGGTGTTTCTACCATCAACGACCTGCAGGAGGAAATGGGAAAGAAAGACGGAGAGGCTTCTGTCAACAACAAGAAGTTCACCGCTCTCTACACCGCCCAGACATCTCTCGACTTCAAGGGCAAGAAGGACACATCCGGCAAACTGAGTCTGATGAAATGTACCAAGACCTACCGCATCGTGATGCTTCCTTACGATAACGACCAGCAGGGATTCGTGGCAGAAAACTTCGACGTAAGAATCAAGGGTTCGGCTGCCCTCCTCGACTACAAGGGCGACAAGGTAAAGGATGCCAACGGAGTAGAACAGAACAAGCCGATTACCTACGTGCCTTACAACGAGAAACTGGTGGTGAACTCCAGCGGCAACACCCAGGTAGAAGGTGAAGAAATCGACAAGGCTCTGGTTTACGACCTGTCTTCTTCCAGAATGTTCGAGCGCAAGGACGATGTAAGCACCCGCAACACCGAAAGCACGGAGTACGACGACAAGCGAATCGTAATCACCGACAAGCGCACAGGCAAGGTAATCTTCAACCACTCACTGCCATGGTTCCTCGCTCTCTGTGGCGAGCGCACCGACAAGGGCTGGGAGGATCAGGAATACCTCGACCGCCAGGATCACTACACCCTCGTATTCTACGTTCCAAGTCCAGGTTCCGACTACCACATGGATGCTAGAATCAAGGTGAACGGCTGGGTTCTCAATCTGCAGAATGCAGACCTCGGAACCAAATAAGAAAACAGTGCTACCCACACTGTATAGAGAGAAAGAAAAGTATAAGTATAAGTAAAAGATTAAAAAGATGAAACGCTATAACTCAACTTTGACCAAGATGACACGCCGGCTAGGCATGGCTATCGCAGCCTTGCTCATGTTGAGCACAATGGCATCTTGCTCAGACCAAGATTCGCAGGCACCTGCAACTGGCGATGAAGCTTACCTCAACCTGAGCTTCTCTACCGCCAGCGCCACGACTTCCAGAGCAAGCAGAGCTGGGAACATCGGAAACGACGAGACCCAGGCTAATCCTACCGCTGAGAGCGACATTCATAGCATCAAGGTATGGGTGTTTAAATCAGGAACAAAAGGAGAAGCCAAGCCTATCGCCTACAAGGAAGACAACACTCCTACTGCTGTTGGCGGAGGTACCGCCAACGGCAACTACACGCTGAACTTGAGATTCTTGCGTAAGATCAACGGTGAAGAACTCAAAAACATCGACCTCTATATTCTGGCAAACTCAGAGAGTACCAATATGGCTGATAAGCTGAAGGGCAAGGATCTCCGCAGCATTACCCGAGCAGACCTGCAAGGTGTAACCTTCGATAATCCTTTCGGCATTACATCAGAAGGCAAGGCTGAGACTACAGAGGTACCTTCCGGCAAGGGTCTCCCTATTTCCCGTGCCATTACCAATATAGAAATAGCCAAACACGTAGCTGATACTGAGATTGAGGCAAAGGACAAAGGAATTTCGATTCCTCTGGTTCGCGCCGTTTCCAAGCTTCACTTCTATTTCGCCCGCACGGCAGATGCTGATGCCTTGACAGAAAATGTGAAGGTAACAAGAATTGAAATAGATGGAAACACCATCCCAACAGAAAGCTATGTCTTCCCTGATGAAGAGGATTATGCAACTGCTGATGCCAACAAGGCTGCAACAAGCAATAAGTACGGAACTCCTTCTTATGTTCCTACTCCCCTCAAACTTGACGGTGTAGAGAATGCCAAAATCAAGGCTGTAGCAGATCCGCTCACTTATAAGCGTGATGAAAAAACCGAAACCGCTCAGACTTATATGGACCGCATGAATAAGGAAATCGGTGGACATAACTTGAGCTATCTTCGTGAAACCAACAAGCCTATCACAGGTAAGATTTACTATCAGTTGGCAGAAGGCGGCATCGAAAAATCTCAGGAATTCACCATTCCATCCAGCGGCAACGCTATCCGCAACCGAGAGCTGGTAGTTTACGGCTACTTCCTCCAGGGTGGTGCCCTCTGCCTCGACTGGCAGGTAATGCCTTGGAACAAGGTAACTTCTGAAATCAGCTGGAGCAATGTAAATTGCCAGATGTATGCTTGGCAGACAGGTTCAACCCTGAAACCAAAGGGAGGTGACGCAGAAGGTCTCTACTGTCTGGTAAACTATCCTAGATACAAGGATACAGAACATGAGATATTGGAGGATAAGAAATCGGGAGCAGCCTACTACTTCAAGGTAGAAAGCCCTGCAGGACTGGTTTGGAAAGCTCATCTCACCAACACTCATGAGTTTGCTTTCAACTATGATAAATCTACAGATAATACCAACTGCGTTTCTACAGGCATCGCCCGAAAAGATCCTTATCAAATCAAGGTAGAAGCCGTGAAAGCATGGACAAACGGTACTTCATGGACAGCTGAGTTGACCGACTGGGCAAAAGGTAAGGGCACCAATCCTGTATATACCGACCTCTACATAACCGTATCTCTGGATGGTATCCATGAATACGAAGTAGTAATCAATCCTGATAATGCAGGAGGTATGTATCAGAAAGGAAGAAAGTTTGCAGGAACCAATACCCGCATCCGCATCTTCCAGCTGCAGGCTACCAAGGGAACTGCCTACGATAAGCTTCAGAGCAATAGTGGACATTATACTAATTATTTAAAATAAGGAGGGCAAACAATGAAAGCAATATCAAAATACTTTGCGATGTGTGCAATCGCCCTCTTAGGGCTTGCAAACACATCTTGCATGAGCGATGATATAGACGGCACACCGAGTTGCGACTACGATGTAGTGCTGGAATATAAAGTAGGCGGTTCTGCTACTGAAACCCGTGCAGCTGTTACCCGTGCTGCAGTAGAGGATGGATCAGAAGATCTCAATGAGAACCTGATCAATCGCCTCGATCTCTTCGTCTTCGATGCAGCCGGAAAGCTCGTCAAGAGTCTTCCTCTTACAGATGCTTCTGTTCAGGGCAGTCCTACTACAGAATACAAGCACAAGAAGTTGGAAAGCGACCAGCTGAAGCGTTCGGAGATTACAGGCAACACTCTCTATCTGGTGGCAAACCTGGAGAATATCAGCGGAATCACAACATTGAATCAATTGAAAGCTGCCACCATCAACAAGGCAGCCACCTTCAATCCCAAGGCAAAGCAGACTTCATTCGTGATGGATGCCAAGATGGAGGAGACGAAACAGATTGAGAACGGAATGATTCACATCCAGTTCCAGCTGAAGAGAGCGCTTGCCAAGATTCGCCTCAACGTAAAAGATGACAAGGGCAAAACAGTAGCTCCTACAGAGTATGCCTGTCAGTTGATACACTACGCTGCAGATGGCGCTATCCTCGCAGAAGGTACCAGCACCAGCAATGAATTGAATACCGAAGTTGCAGCCAGCAGTAAGGTAACTGTTCCTGCCGTAACACAAGACAACAAGGCTGTGTTCTACTCATACGCTAACAGTTGGATTGACAAGAAAAAGAAGCCGTATGAAGAAGAGCCAATCGATGTCAGCAAGCAGACCTACATCCTGCTCAAGGCAAAATACAATGGCAAGGATTACTTCTACAAGGTGCCGGTTAACAAGCGCCTCTACGAAGACAACGATGCAGCAACAATAGATTGGGCCAAATACGAGCCTCTCTATCGCCTCGACCGCAACACCATCTACGACGTAACAGCCAAGGTGGACAGAGAAGGAGGCGATACTCCTGAGTATCCGGCAACATTGTATGTGAACCCTATCGTAAGTGACTGGGATGACAACATCGCATGGGACTATACTGATAAGGTAAGCATCGAGATGGAACGAGAAGCAGGAGAATTTGGAGAAGCAGTGGAAGTTCACTACGGTATTGCCAATGGCGGTGGTCCAGCAATCAAACTGAATAACATTGATACAGGCAACAAAAACTGGATCCTTCAGTGCGACAACCCAGACTTTGCGTTCTATGTGGATGGAAAGATCTATGATACAGTAAGTAAGAGCGACATCACTGGCAACTCATTTACATTCTATGTAGTGCCAAAGAGAAATAAAGACTTAGCAGTAGAAAGAAATTTCGATACCAAGGTATTTATCGTTCTTGCTCCTGACATGAGAAAGGTTCTGTTCAATGTAGGAACTGGAAGACTACCTGGAGATGACTTTAATATCAAGTTCACCCAGGGTGCTGATCGCTCAGGAATTTAAATGAGAATATGTGGTTTAAATAAACTAAAGGATTAAATCATCATGAAGAAGTTAAATAAATATAGAAAATCTGTACAAGGCTTGATGTTGTTGACCTTCGGTCTAACAATGGCAGGATGCTCCGCTCAGGATGATTTCTTCACCGAAACATCGTCAGAGAGCCTCAGCATCAAGCCTAGTGTAACAGAAGCAACTGTATCAAGAGCAGTTGCTTCTGACCAAGCCCTGCGTGAAGCTGCACTGGACAACCTGTACGTGAAGATTTTCGACAAGGAATATCAGGAGCAAAGTGTCAACAAGAAGTTTGACAGCAACTTGCAAAGCAACCAGAAAGAGGTTCTTGGTCAGGGCAACTGGAAAGTTGACTTGAACCTGCAGGAGAACAAGGATTACTTTGTGTACTCAATTGCCAATGCAAAGGAGGACTTACAACAGGTAAACTCATTGGCTGACCTAGAAAAGAAGGTGCAGACTGATGAAGACATCTGGAAGCCTTACAGCAGCAACAAGAATGCAACCAAGAACTTCCTGATGACTGCCAACTCTCCTTGGACAGTCAGCAAGGAGCCTACTCAGACCATCGACAGTAAGCTGACAAGAGCTGCAGCCAAGATCGTTGTAAATCTCAAAATCAATATTGCTGGCTACGAGGTGGTAGGTACACCTACCTGGCAGTTGCTGAACTATAACACCCAGACTACTCTCTTTGGTGTAAATACAGCTAAGAGCATAGCTAGTATGAGCGAAACTGAGACGAATGAGGCTATGGCTAAGACTACTGATGGCTATCAGTTGGTCACCTACAGCTACGCAACATTATGGGATGATAATGCAAGTGCACCTCAGGCAAAGATCAAGGTAATGCTGAAGAAGGGTGAAGAAAAACCTGTGGATTACTATTACAGTATTCCAGTTCGCGACCCTAAGACTACAAGGGAATTGGAACGTAACTACGTCTATACAGCCAACGCTACCGTAACAAGTCTGGGCAGCAGCTCTGACATTACTTATGGTGATGCTATGAATCTGGTATATGATGTACAGAAGTGGACCAAGGGCGAAGAGACAACAATCAATGCTGGTGACCAGAAGTACTTGTTGGTTTCTCCTACCTTTATGATCATGAAGAACCAGAGATTTGATAATTCTACCATCAAGTTCTATGGCTCTGGTGAATGTAAGGTGGAAACCAAGGAAATTTACTATTATGACAAAAATGGTAATAAACAAGCATGCTCTGGCAGTCAATACTTCAAAGCTTCAGCAGAATATGCAGATGGTCATAGTGAGTTAAAGGACAAGGGAACTATTGTTATTGGTGTAAAAAATTCAACAACCACCAATGACTTCGTGCCATTGTCTGTTAAATATATCAAGATAAAGGTAACTTGCGATGGTCTGGAAGAGATTGTAACTATCAAACAGTATCCTTTGGAGTATATCCAGGGTATAGCTGGCTGGTATTCAACAAAATCTATAGACGGATGGATTGATTGGCAAGAAGATCAAGCTTCGCACGATACAGGGAAGACCTCATCTGATGATAATTTTAATGCAAAAGTAAAAGAAGGGAACTATATTTATGAATATTACGACTACAATTATGCTGAATGGTGGTGGGATCCTAACGATTATAAAGCTACACTTGGAGACGGAGCCAGTAACGGTCAACATAATAATCAGATGTACGTTGTACAGATTACAAATACCCCTCAAAATAGCAAATACAAAATAGGTCACGTTACAAATATTGATAAAAATACGAAATTATCTTCAGAAGATGTTGTATCTCCAGCATTTATGTTGGCATCCCAATTAGGAACAGTAACAAAATTCAGTAAAGGAGTTGATGCATCTAACCATTGCGACAAATACGTAGAGGTGAGAACGGATGGTAAAAAATACACCGACTGGCGATTACCAACAGCATCAGAAATTGGCGTTATCACAAATTATCAATATAAAACGAATCAAAATGTGATTGACGTTGTATTGGCTGGAAGAACCTACTGGGCCTTAAATGGCAGTCAGGTTACAGCAAACACAAGTAATAGAAATACTGGATTTGTTCGTTGCGTTCGCGACCTCTCACCAGAAGAGGTAAAAGAGCTGGAAAACAAGAATGAATAACAATTAAAGAAGGTACAAAATGAAAAAGTTAAAACTATATATCGGAATGATGGTAGGACTGTTAGCAACCATGCTAACAGCCTGCACAAGCGATTTGTCTGAAGAGACGGTGCCTTCTAACAGCAAGGGTGAGATGACGCTCTGCTTCAAGGTATCTACTCCAGACTACAAAATCGGAACAAGATCTGAGGGCTACAACAACGAGGGATTCGGAAGCCCTGATGTGCAGATATTCTGCTTCGATGCCAATGGATACTTCCTGGGCATGGGTCAGGATCTGAATGTGGAAGCTACAAGCAAAGAGGAAATTGGCGAAGGGGCAGCTAACACCAATAACAAAAAGATTAGTGTGAAAATGCCTAATGCCACAGCCCGACTCCACATCATTGCCAATGCCAATATCAATACAGAAAAGGCTGCCAACGAGTGGATTGGTTTGCATGAAAACAAACTGATTACTACGTTTGAATCAAAGGCTACCGAAGACCAGGCCCTGAAAACCAAGTATTGGGGATATTGCTGTGGCACTACAACTGCTGATATGAAGGCAAAGCTTACCAATAGCAGCAATGTGATTCATCTGATTAGAGATCGTGCTAAGATCACTGCTGACTGGGAAACTACAACCAATATCAAGAGTGTAGAAATCTCCATCGGTGAAGGAATGTTGTATGCTACAATGGCAGCATTCGACCGTAACAAACTGGAATTTCCAAACACCACTGCTGCTAAGGATTGGGAATGGAATATTACCGACATTACCCTGCCTAAGTCAGAAGAAAGATACAAAGGTTCTGCAAGCCAGATGGGAACTGTGCAATATTGCTTTGAGGATGAAAACTCAAGTAAGAATCCTGTAAGATGTATTCTGAAAGTGACATTCAACGACAACACCGTAAAATGGTACAAGGTTTATCTTCAGAATGAGGATCAGCAATTCTATAAGGTCAAGAGAAATTATACCTATGCGATTCATATCAAGAAGCTGAATCCAAAGTTAGGGTATCCTGACTACGACAATGCCCTTAACGGCTATGCAGCTAACAACCCATGGATTCAGGTAGAGCAGATCGTACCAAAGATATCAGATGGAACTTATACATTGGAAATTCCTAATGGTACAAACGTGATGTTGAACGAAGGTGCTACAGAAAGTCAGGAAATCGACTTCAATTACGAAGGTGGTGATTTGAACAAAGCAAATCGTTTCGATGTAAACTGGGTTACGAATAATGAGTTAGGCAAGAAAGACCTCACCATTAGCTATGCAAACGGCAAGGGTAAGATTGGCTTTACCAGAGATATCATTACGGACCAGCTAAAATCTGGCGAAATCCGATTGCTCGACAAGGTGAGTGGTATGAGTAGAATTATCAAGATATACAGTATCAAGAAGTTCGACTTCGGTTTCACCTTCTCAGGTATGTCTGGAAGGAAAAAAAATAATACGGGTACTCTTACCTATACGATTCCGAAGAACTATCCTTCTGAGCTTCTGCCAGTAGAAATCAGAATAGCTTCTAACACCATCAACCCTGAGGATTGCGATGTGGAGGTAGGTTCTACAGAAGAAATCACAGAAGGCAAAGATTGGAACTGCTGGTTCTTAAAGAAGTTTGACTCTGCAGCGGCTCTCGGAGTAAAGCAGACAATTACTCTCAAGAACATCAGAGACAATAACAGTGGTGCTAAGGGTAGCTTCTACGTAAAAGTAAAATATGGTGGCGGTTTGCAAACTTTTGCATTCACCTACTAATAAAGAATTAGCAAAATACAAAAGTTAAGAATCATATATCTGTAAGAGAGGAGGGAAGGAAGTTGGGAATACTTCCTCCCCGTTATTTTAGTTATTATAAGACATTATTATCATTTACTATTATACAAAAATTGCGAAGACTAGACTAGACTGGTCGTTGGAATTTTAGTTGCCGAGGTGACTCACCTTCTAAGATTCCACGACTTTTTTGTGCACTGAAAATTCCACCCCCCGCCAGTCGTCCCACACCCCCGCCAGCCGTCCCGACGGATTTGAAATCCGTCGTAAAAAAAGGTTCGACCTATCAAACCAGGGGATTTGTAATCCCCCTAATCCATAACATATTACAATCTCCCTGCTGCGGATTGCAAATCCGCAGAACATAAATAGGTTAGGTCATTTTTTAACGACGGATTGCCAATCCGTCGGAACGCCTGACGAAGGATAGGAAGTTTTTCTTATATCGCACAACAGATGATATCCACTTGCACAACAAGTGTTGGGCGAGCGCATATCAGCTGTTATGCAAGCGCACAACAGCTGTTGTGCGGCTGAAGACATAGGCATTTCCGGCTTATACCATTAATCCTTCCGGCAACAAGCAAAGGTTACTCCGAAGACTATTAACGTAAAAACGATGCAACAATGATAGTACTTACAAGGCACGATGATAGTACTTACAAACTGCAAAGACGTCACTGAGTGGTCGCTATGATAGTACTGACGAGGCGTAAAGCGGCTTGTAGCGCTTATTGCCTCACTATGGCACAACATTGCCCTTTACCAGGGCAATAATCTGCCATTGCCAGGCACAAAACGATACGTCGGGAGCTTTTTTTATAAAAGCACCACTCTTCTTTTTACTCTTCACTCTTCACCAAATCGGCTGAAACCCCGATAAACACTGGGGTTGCGAGAGGTGAAGAGTGACGCCCCACTCTTCACCACTCTTCACCACTCTTCACCTGGATATTTTATTCATCGGATTACGCTGAGTTAACAGAGCATTCTTGTTCCACGGATTACGCACAGATTTTAAACGGAAGATCGACCTGTTCGGTCTTTGAAAAAAGTCCCACAGATTTGGCTTTCCCTTCGGCCGCCGATTTTCAATTCACAGATTTTCACAGATTTTCCAGGTGAAGAGTGGTGAAGAGTGGCGCGCAACTCTTCACCCGTGCAAATTCCTTAGCTACAGATATTTACATCCTTTCGGTGAAGGGTGAAGAGTGTTTTTGAAAGTGGCTTGCTGTTCCGACGGATTTGCAATCCGTCGTATAAAAAGGTTCGACCTATCAAACCTGGGGATTTGCAATCCCCCCCTATCGGAAACGATTTACATCTTTTTATTTACTCGATTGCGTTTAACCCTGTTCAAGTATTTTCTTGTCTGTCAAGAAATCTAAGAGTCCAACAGTCAATACTCCAAGTTCGTCCTCCTTGCGATGGATGTCATCACCAACAATAACAATCTTACGGAAGTGGTCATTGATTGACAATAACGGGCGTCGCTCTTGTTGTTCCTTCTCTGGCGTCGGCATGTGGAAAGCCGACTGGATATACACTCTGTATGGAGGACGGTTTACCACAAAATCAACCTCCAACTGCTTTCTGATAAACTTGCCGTTCTCATCCTTACCACCAAGTTCAACCAATCCTACGTCCACATTATATCCACGACTACGAAGCTCATTATAGATAATATTTTCCATAATATGCGTTTCCTCTTGTTGCCGATAGTTGAGAATGGCTGCACGAATGCCTATGTCTGCAAAATAGTATTTCGTCTCAGTACCGATATATTTTCTGCCTTTCACATCATAACGTAAGGCCTCTTCTATCAAGAAAGAGTCTTTCAGATAGTCAATATATTGTTTTATGGTGTCTCTTTTTATGGTTATCCCTTGTGCAGATTGAAAGGTATTGGCTATTCTCGTTGGATTGGTTGATGAACCAATGCCTGAGGCAAGCACACGTACCAGCTCCTTCATTCCCTCAGGATTACGCAGATGGTTGCGCTCAATTACGTCACGCAGATAGGTGGTTTCATACAGACTACGCAAATAGTCAGTTTTCTTTTCTTCCGTTTCAAGCAAAGCTACCTGTGGAAGTCCGCCAAAGGTATAGTAATCCAGCCATGCTTTACGGATATCGCCACCAATGCCTTTGAAGTATTCGTCAAAGGTGAGAGGCCAAATGCGTATCTCGTCACCTCTGCCACGGAACTCTGTCACAACATCACTTGACAGAAAGCGAGAGTTTGAGCCTGACACATACACATCTACATTCCTCATGTGTGTCAAGCTAAGAATTACCTCTACAAATTCTTCTACCAGCTGCACCTCGTCCAAGACTATATAATAAGGATTACCATCATCCACTACCTTTGAGTCTATATAGTCGAGCAAGGCATCAGGCTTTCTCAACCGCCTGTTTCGGAAATCATCAAGTTGTATCTCAATGATGTGACTATCAGTCACCCCATGTTCCAAAAGCCAGGTATGCCAGATGTCAAACAGCAGGAAAGACTTTCCACATCGTCTGACACCTGTTATAATCTTCACAAGACCGTTTCCACGTCCTGCGATAAGTTCATCCAAGTATTTCTTACGTTCAAATATCATATTAGAGTACTATTTTTGATATTGGTATCACATTTTACACCGCAAATAAAGTTATCGTATGTCAATGAATTTATATCTACTATCATAACTTATCGGATTTTAAATTTTATGGTGGTGAGTAAATCATTCCACCTCTATTATTATAATTTTCCTTTATTTGCTGTGCAAAAGTAAGATTTTTCTGTGGATAAACAAAAATAAATTGCATTTTTCTGATGCATGATACTATATTTTCTCTTATTAAGTATCAAATTACATCTTTTTAATTGCCAAAAATGGAGCTTCGCTTACGGAATTTCAAACATTGCCCGATCTTACGCAAGACGCTTGAAAGTTCTGATGTAATCAATGGTGGTGCCGAGCTTTTCCTCTATCAGACTGGCTACCTTACCATCAAAAGCAGTGATGAATTTGGCTACTTCCTCGGTTTCCCTAATCAGGAAGTGAAACAGGCTCTCTACGAGGAAGGAAAAGGTATATTGGATTGGGGGATTACTTCATAGATTTTCTTCATCGGATAACGCTGAGTTAACAGAACATTCTGGCTCCACGGATTACGCACAGATTTTAAACGGAAGATCGACCTGTTCGGTCTTTGAAAAAAGTCCCACAGATTTTCACAGATTTTCCGGGTGAAGAGTGGTGAAGAGTGGTGAAGAGTGGCGCACCACTCTTCACCCGTGCAAGTTACTTAGCTACAGATATTTATGTCATTCTGGTGAAGAGTGAAGAGTGTTTTTGAAGCAGTACGGTCAAAGTTTTTCGGGAAAAGTTTTGGAGATTAGGAGATAAAGTATTATCTTTGCCATCAGATTCAAAAACGAATAATCAAACTGAGTTATGATAGTAAGACCAAAGCGCATTTATCGCAAGCGTATACCATACGGCATGCAGAATTTTGAGGATGTCATCAAAGAGGATTGTTACTATGTGGACAAGACTCCTTTCATCGAGCAGATAGAAGAATCCAACAAGTATTTCTTCTTCATTCGCCCTCGCCGTTTCGGCAAGACACTTACCCTCTCCATGCTTGAGAATTACTATGACATCAACAAGAAAGACAAGTTTGAGGAAATCTTTGGCAAGCTGTACATCGGGCAGAATCCTACACCCGAGCATAATACATATCTCATCATCCACCTCAATTTTGCCGAGGTGGCAGCAGGATTGGATGATTATAAGGATGGACTGGACAACCATTGTCGCCTTGTATTCAATTTCTTTTGTGACATCTATGCACATATTCTTCCTGCTGGTACCAAGGAAGGATTGCAACAGGAGCCTGATGCTGTATCCAAGTTGAGATTTCTTTGCCAGAAGTGCCAGGAGGTGGGAAAGAAGATTTATCTCTTCATCGATGAGTACGACAATTTCACCAACATGATTCTCGCCCATGAGGAGCATCTCGTGAGGTATCGCAACCAGACCCACGGAGAGGGATACTTGCGCCAGTTCTTCAACACTATCAAGGGTGCGGCTGGCAATACCCTGGGCAGAGTGTTCGTCACGGGAGTAAGTCCTGTGACCATGGATGACCTGACCAGCGGATTCAACATCGGAACCAACTACTCGCTCTCACCTGACTTCAATGAGATGACGGGATTTACCGAGAAAGAAGTGAGAGAGATGCTGGATTATTACGGCAGCGTCCTGCCGTTCAATCACACCACCGATGAGCTGATCAAGGTGATGAAGCCTTGGTACGACAACTATTGCTTTGCCGAGGAGAGATATGGTGAGACCACTATGTACAACTCGGTAATGGTGCTCAACTTCGTAGATAATTACATCAGAAGCGAATACCAAATCCCTAAGAAGATGGTGGAGACAAACATCCGCATCGACTATGACAAGATGCGCATGCTCATCCGCCACGACAAGGAGTTCGCCCACGATGCCAGCATCATCCAGCAGTTGGTGACCCAGGGATTCGTGATAGGCACGCTCAACGAAAACTTCCCTGCCGAGCGAATCAACGACCCAGACAACTTCCTCAGCCTGCTGTTCTATTTCGGCATGGTAACGATAGACGGAACATACAAGGGTGAGACCAAGTTCATCATCCCGAATGAGGTGGTGCGTGACCAGATGTACACCTACCTGCTCGACACCTACAAGGAGAATGACTTGGTATATGATAGATATAGCAAGGGTAAACTGGAGAGCAAACTGGCATACGATGGACAATTCAAGCCATACTTTGAGTATATTGCCGACTGCCTGAAGAAGTACTCCTCACAGCGAGACAAGCAGAAGGGAGAGGCTTTCGTGCATGGCTTCACCTTGGCGATGACGAGCCAGAACAAGTTCTATCGCCCTATCTCTGAGCTGGACAATGACGGCGGCTATGCCGACATCTTCCTCTCTCCGCTCTGTGACATCTACAAGGACATGGTGGATTCATATATCATCGAGTTGAAATATTGCAAGAGCCAAACCACAGATGAGCAAGTGAAAAAACTCTTCGAGGAGGCTTCAGCTCAAATTTCCCGCTATGCGGACAGTGACATGGTCAGAGAGGCGGTAAAGACCACAAAGCTCCACAAGCTGGTGGTCATCTACCGCGGAGCGGAAATGGTGGCTTGCGAGGAGATATAATTACCGGAGAAGAATAACAGATTCAACAAATAATAAAATGATGAAATGATGAAAGCAAGACATATCTCTTATCTTATCGCATGCATGATCATGTTATGCTGCCTGAATACTCAGGCGCAGAATGCATTCCCCTACCCTGCGCTGCCTGATACGCTGCGCAGCGTAGAACAGCGCGCTACCTACCTCAGCGAGCACTACTGGGACAACTATCAGTTTGCTGATACTACCCAACTGAAAAACGAGGAGATTACAGAACAGGGATTCGTCAACTTCATCGATATCCTCACCCGTTTCAACGACGAGATCGCCCAGAAAGGCATCAGCGCCTTCTCCGCCAAGGCTTACGCACAGAAGCCTGCCAAGGAGAAATTCGAAAGTCTGATAGAGCATTATTTCGACGACCCACAGTCGCCGATGAGAAACGACAGGGTATATAGCTTCTTCCTGGCTGAAATGAAGAAGTCGCCTTACTTCGATGAAGCGGAAAAGGAACGCATCGACTTCAAGTGGAAGGCGGCACGGAAAAACCTGCCAGGCACCAAAGCTACCAACCTCTCCTTCAAGCTGGAAGATGGAAAAATGCATCAGTTGACTGACTATCAGAACGAAAAGGTGATACTCTACTTCCATGATCCGGAATGCGAGAATTGCCACAAGGTTACGGCGTGGCTGAAAAAACAGACCATTCCTGCTGAATACAGAATGCTCAGAATCATTGCGGACGATCAGATAAGTGCTACTTACAGCATCAAGGCGATGCCTACGATCTACTTATTAGACAAAGGCAACATCGTGGTTTTAAAGGACTGTACGCCGGAACTGCTCATCAGCGTCATCAATAACAATTAATAAAAAAAGAACTAGACTGGTCGTCTAAGCGACGGTATTGACGCGTGTAGTAGTATCGCCGATCAAATCATCGTCAGCCGCACTGCAGCTTACTAAACCCAATGCCATCATACGAAAGAAAGATGAAAGAAAAGGGCATTAAAAAAGCGGGAACCCGAAGGATTCCCGCTATTATTTTGGGTTGATAAATCTCGAAAATTAGTCGAGGTTAGCCAACTTGTTGTCAGAATGAAGAACATCCTTGATCTTGTGGCTATAGAGGTCAACCATGTACTCACGAGCCTTACCGCAGTACTGACGTGGGTCGAAGTACTCTGGGTGCAAAGCAAATGTCTCACGAACACCAGCTGTGAAAGCAAGACGAGAGTCAGAGTCGATATTGATCTTGCAAACTGCGCTCTTAGAAGCCTTTGTCAACTGCTCCTCTGGGATACCAACAGCATCTGGCAACTTGCCTCCGTACTTGTTGATGATATCAACATACTCCTGAGGAACTGAAGAAGAACCGTGGAGAACGATAGGGAAACCAGGAAGCTGCTTCTCTACTGCCTCCAAAACATCGAATGCCAATGGAGGAGGAACGAGGTGACCAGTCTTAGGGTCACGTGTGCACTGCTCTGGCTTGAACTTGTAAGCACCGTGAGAAGTACCGATAGAGATAGCCAATGAATCAACACCTGTACGTGTAGCGAAATCAACAACCTCCTCAGGCTTTGTATAGTGAGACTCCTCAGCAACTACGTCATCCTCAACACCAGCGAGGACACCGAGCTCACCCTCTACAGTTACACCGAACTGATGAGCGTAATCAACAACCTTCTTTGTCAATGCAACGTTCTCCTCGTATGGAAGTGAAGAACCGTCGATCATTACAGAAGAGAAGCCGAAATCTACACAGCTCTTACATGTCTCGAAGCTATCACCGTGATCGAGGTGGAGAACGATCTCAGGATGGTTGCAACCCAACTCCTTAGCGTACTCTACAGCACCCTCTGCCATGTAGCGGAGCAATGTAGGGTTAGCATACTTGCGAGCACCCTTAGATACCTGGAGGATAACTGGTGACTTCAAGTTTGAAGAAGCCTGGATGATAGCCTGGAGCTGCTCCAAGTTGTTGAAGTTGAAAGCAGGAACGGCCCAACCGCCCTTGATAGCTCTTGCGAACATTTCCTTAGTGTTCACAAGACCGATTTTCTTGTAATCTACTGCCATAATTGTTATTAATTTTATTGTTTAATGAAACATTCTATTCATTTTTATCTGGTGGATTCTAAACGCCCCCACCATAACCGAGTGCAAATTTAACTTTTTCTTTTGAGACAGCAAAAAATATGCTTACTTTTTCGTGTTACAAGCGAGTTAAAAAAGTTAATTCCCCCTTTTTAGCCGTCTAAAGCCCTTTATTTGCTAATTGCACTTTGCAATTTGTACTCCCGAACGGCATAAGCCAAGACGATGAGGAAACCGATAAACGGTACCACGAAAGGCAGGGTGACATGGGTGGTATCGGCTATCATTCCCATCAGCAGGAAGCCGCATCCGCCTATCGGAGTCATCATCAGAAGCGAGGATGCCGACTTGGTGAGATTGCCCAATCCCGTGAGGGCGATGCTGAAGATAGTAGGGAACATGATTGCCTCGAAAAGATAGTTGCCCACCAGGGCTACCAGCGACACGATGCCCAGATCGCAAAGCACCAGTCCGATGCAGACCACGCTGCCCACAGCACAGATGAGGAGCATGGTGGTTGCCTGGATATGGCGCATGATCCAGCTGCCCAGGAATCTGCCTACCATGAAGAACGCCAGGGCGAGGGTGAGGACGAGAGAGGCGGTGCGGTCGCTCATCCAATGCATGCCGGTGACGAAATTGATGAAGTAGGAATTGATGGAAATCTCGGCTACCTCGTAGCTCAGGAGGGCGAAGAGGCCGAAGACGAACATCCTGTGGTTGGCAAAGAGCTTGGCGATATTGCTGCCCTTCGCCTTGTCTTCCGTCGTCTGCTGGTGCTGGATTTCCGGCAGATCGACACGGGAGAACACCACGGCGATGGCAAGCACCAGAACGCCCAGGATGGCATAAGGTATGACCACATTGCCGCCCTGCTGCGTATCATTGAAGAGGAACTGACCGATGCAGAAGGTGGCAAAGATGCTGCCCAGTCCATTGAACGACTGCGAGAGGTTCAATCGGCTGGTAGCGGTCTCCCTGGCACCCAGTTCGGTAACGTATGGATTGGCGGCTGTTTCGAGGAACACCAGTCCGCATCCGATGACGAAGAGGCAGAAGAGGAAGGCTGAGAAGCTGCCTATCGATGCCCCCGGAATAAAGAAGATGGCACCCAGACCGAAGAGCAGGAGGCCGAATACCACGCCCCGGCGATAACCATACTTATTGATGAAGATGCCCGCCGGTATAGCCATGAGGAAATAACCCAGATAGGTAGTTACCTGGATCAGGGCAGACTGGGTGATACTGATGTGCAGGGCATTTTGGAAGTGCTTGTTGAGCACATCGAGAATGGCACGCGCGAAGCCCCACAAGAAGAAGAGCGACGTGATGAGAATGAACGGGACAAGATATTTCTTGTCGCTTACTGAATGGTTTTCTGTTTCTTGGTTCAACATTTTTTTATTCTATTTCTTTTTTACTGAACACTTTTTTATTCTTGATGCCGGCAGTGCCGGGAGCCTATTCCTGCGGATGCAGGACAGCTCCCTCCTGCTTCTTGCCATCCATCAGGATTCTGAGCGGACGGTCGAAGCGTACATGGCGCACATACTGCGTCTCTTCTACGGCTGGCATCGCATCCAATATCTCCTTGTTCACGAAGCCTCCCTCTTCGGTATTGGTATCTACCGTGAAATAGCCCACGCCGAAAGAGGTGAGGTTCTGGAAGAAGTGGGTGCCCTGACTCGGATCGATGTTGTAATTCTTCAATGCCACCTCTACGATGACGCGGGCGGCACTGATATGCGGCCACTTGACCGGTACGCCCAGGTAATGATCACTCGATCCCCAGCGGCCCGGACCTATCAGCACATAATTCTTGCCATCTGCCAGTAACTTGCGGTTGATGCGCTCGATATCATCGGCTACATAGAAGTTGTTCATCGCCGAGAAGTGGTCATCGTACTTCACATACACCACATCGGTGACATCCTCGCTGATGCCATGGCCCAGAGAGTTGTGGGAACGGAGCAGACAGTCGGCATCCGGTATCGCCCTGACATCCTCGTCGAGCATCTCCTTGGCATCCACGATCGGACGGATCTGGAGGAGATAGAAATCGCAGGTCTTGTCGGCATGGATATTGCAGGCAAACTCAATCTCCACCGGTCGGCGCATCGCCTCGGAACCGCACTTCATCGACATCTGCATGAGTTCCGGCAGGGGTACCACATCGTGCTGGAGCACTCCGGCAAAGGTGATGAGCTTGCGGCCGGTTTCATACACACCGTCGTTGATGACCTGATCGTAAGGGTCGAAGGTAGAGGCGATGTAGTTGAGACTCTGGTCTTCTACCGCATCCTTCACGCGGAGCTTGAGGATATTGAATCCGTCATCCACCTTGAAGTCATCGCCCACATGCTTCATGTCGAGGGCGTAGAACTGGGTCTGGGTATCGCGCAGCGCCATCTCCGTCTCGGAAGTCTGCAGCACCTGATGCGGATGATACGGACAGACGCGGAGGGTCTGACCGCCATCCACGATATACTTACCCAATCCGAGGGCAAGACTGGCTATACCCTCCTCTGCCTCCTCATCACCGATAGGATAATAGTTGAGCGAACGGAGCACGCCACTCATCGTAGGATAATAGCGGGTGCCATAGTCCTTGCCCACCACCTCCTGCAGGATTACCGCCATCTTCTCCTGGTCGATGACGTTGCGGGTGGCGGTCATGTATGCCTTGGAATCGCGATAGAACACCGAGGCATACACGCCCTTGATGGCGCAGGCGAGCATCTGGAGCATCTGATACTTATCCGCGAGATAAGGTATCATATAGGTGGAATAGATGCCGGCGAAAGGCTGATAGTGGGCATCCTCGAGCAGCGAACTGGAACGGATGGCGATAGGACTCTTCGTTGCCTCGAAGAAGGTGAAGAAGTCGGCTATCAGCGAATCGGGCAGCTGCGCATGGAGGAAGTGCTTCAGGATTTCATCATCGCTGGCATCGCTCAAAGCTATCGGATAGAGATTGTTGCTCATCATGAACTCGTCGAAGATATCGGTACAGAGCACCACGGTCTTCGGAATCTGCACGGTGGCATTCTCATACTGGTTGAACTCGGGATGGCGCTTGATGATGTTGTCGAGGAAGGCTAGTCCCCTGCCCTTTCCGCCCAGCGATCCTTCGCCGATGCGGGCAAAATGGGCATATTTATCGAACTTCATACGGTCGAACACGGCAACCACGCCCAGGTTCTTCATGTGACGGTACTGCACGATGGCATCGAAGATGATCTGCCGGTGGGCATCCACATCCTGCAGCTTCTCCCAGGTGACGTGCTTCAGGAAGGCGGAAACCGGGAAGATGGCACGGGCACAGAGCCAGCGGCTCATGTGGTTGCGGCTGATATGATAGAGCATCGAATCGTTGGGGATGTTGAAGATGTTATCCTGCAACTCCTTCAGACTGCGGATGCGCATGATTTCCTCGTGGGTTTTCGGATCGCGGAAGATGAAATCGCCGAAGCCCATGTGCTCCTCCATCAGGCGACGGAGATCCACACTCATCTTCTTGGAGTTCTTATCTACAAAGCGGAATCCCTCGGCTTCTGCCTTGGCACGGTTGTCGCTCTCGGAACTCTCGATGATGAGCGGTACGAACGGATCGGTCTTGCGGATGTAACGGAAGAGACGCAATCCGGCATCAGGACATTTCTCACGTCCGAAGGTATCGGTGCCGTGCTCGGGATTCGCCTCCTGCTCCACCTCGTTGCCGAAAGCCTTGGCGGCACTCTTCAACGGGAATCGGGCATCGCTGATGACACCCAGGGTGTTGTTGGAATACTTATCGTAGAGTTTCTGCGCCTCTTCGTAGGTACGGGCGAGCACCACCTTCGGACGGCCACGCATTCGCATCGTGGCAGCATGGCGGTTGAGGGCTTCCTTGGAGAAGTTCTTGCTCTGCTCGAGGATATAGTTGTAAAGGTTGGGCAGGATGGAACTGTAGAAGCGCACGGAGTCTTCTACCAGAAGTATCATCTGCACGCCTGCCTCCCGGATATCGTGCTCCAGGTTCATCTTATCCTCTATGAGCTTGATGATGGAGAGGATGAGGTTGGTGTTGCCCAGCCAGCAGAATACGTAATCGAAGATGCTGAGGTCTTCGTTCTCCATTCGCTTGGTGATGCCGTGGGAGAACGGGGTGAGTACCACGCAGTGGATATTCGGGAACTTGCCCTTGATATCGCGCGCCACATCGAAGGCATCGTTGTCGGCATTGCCCGGCATACAGATGACGAGGTCGATGACGGTGGAGCGCAGCACCTGGGCTGCCTCTTCGGTGGTGGATACCTGGGTGAAGGTTGGGGGATAACGGAGTCCCAACTCCATATACTCATTATATATCTTCTCCTCGATGCGTCCATCATCTTCTAGCATGAACGCATCGTAAGGGTTGGCTACAATCAAGACATTGTAGATACGTCGCATCATGAGATTCACAAATGATACGTCTTTCAAATAGAATTTATTCCACTCTTGGGGTACATTATTTTCCATATGTGTAGCGAATTATAGTGCAAAGATACTGATTTTCTGAGATTTTCTTGCATTTTTCATCGTTTTTTTATATATTTGCAAACAAAATATCGAGAAGTTATGAAAAGAAGATTATTTATCATAGCATTATTGAGTACATTTCTGAGTACATTATCATGCATCCCATGCTGCGGCCAGAAGCATCAGCGTGGCAAGGCATCCTATTACTCTAAACGTGCCACAGGTGCCAGGTCGGCAAGTGGACAGAGAATCCACCATGACAGTCTGACGTGTGCACACCGTTATTATCCCTTCGGCACGATGCTGAAGGTTACGAATCTGAGAAATGACAAGAGTGTAATCGTTGAAGTGATCGACCGTGGTCCGTTCGGAAGGGGAAGAATCATTGACCTTTCCTGGGCAGCCGCGAAAGAAATCGACATGATTTCGCAGGGTGTGGCTACGGTGAAGGTAGAAAGACTGGATAACCCTGTTCCTTTCAAGCCTGAGGATAACAAACTCCCGAAGATAGATTTCGAAATGGCTGAGTTTGAACCAAAACATTATTTCGAAAAGAAGGAAAAGGCAAGGGAGAAAGCTGAAGCAAAGGTCGAGGCAAAGGAAAAAGCTAAAGCCAAGGTCGAAGCAAAGGAAAAAGCCCCTCATCACCGCCATACGCCCTGAGCCAACAGTCACCGGCAGAAGGTAAAGAGCAGAAGCTCCAAAAACCAATACGCCCTGACAGGGCAGAAGCTCCTAGCCCAGGGCATCGCCCTGGGTAAACCAGCTATGACCCATGCGCCCTGAAAGGGCAAAAGCTTTATACTCCCCCAAAAAGAAAAAAGCAAGAACCAGCAATCAAGCTGTTTCTTGCTTTTTTTGATTTTATGTTGCAACTACAAGGGGATTATTATCTCTTGGTAGGGATATTGAATTCATTGACCTTGGAAATGGATTTGCCCTCATGAATCACACTCACGCAGAACCGTGCCATTCCATCCTTTAACTTTCTATCCGCTTTCACCATTGCGGTGTATCGAACACCCGATCCTGGGGAAATCTTCTCGACATGGATACTCGGCGAGATGAAGATATGTTTATTGCCGGTTGTTTCAACCACGGTTGGAACAACATCGTAAACCGGCTCATGACCTCGGTTGACAATCTCGAATATCACCTTGCAGGTTTCATTGCGATTCAAACAATTATCTTCGTTATCATCAACAAACCGGGCATTCACAATCTCCAAAGTAGGAGAATAGGAGAATCGGGCACCAAGCTCCTCAACGGTAGCAGTAGGCATAGAAGTAGTAGGCTGCTGGGCACTGTAATCGCCGGTATAGTCCTTGCCCTTGAAATCATAGAGACGGTCATCACCCCCATTGTTGGAATCAAAAATCTCCGGATTATCGGTTACGGGAGTATTGCTGTAATCACTTCCGGAGCGTCGCTCTACTCTATCCTGCTGGTAGGCTGCTTCACGGTCAGCCTGCGCATGATCAGCCTGACTTCCGATAACAGCACCTACAACAGCTCCGCCAGCCATGCCGATGATGGTTCCCATGTCAGAGCCTCTAGGTCCACCGGATAATCCACCGATGGCGGAACCGAGAATGGAGCCGATGGAACCTCCAGCATAGGCTCCACTGCCAGTATATGTATCACAACTGCCCATCACCAGGGAAGAGCAGAGCATCAAAAGTATCACCTTTTTCATAACCCAATCATTTAATTCTGCTGCAAAAGTACAACTATTTATTGAAAACATCAAGAAAGAATCCCTAAATAACGTTAGGGAATCCCCTAAAACAAAAAAAGCGCCTCTGTCTAACGACAGAAGCGCTTATATATAGTGAGATCAGTTGTAACTTATTCAGCTGCAGCCTCTTCAGTTGCAGGTGCCTCAGTTGCAGGAGCCTCCTCAGCCTTTGTTGCCTTGCGACTACGACGAGTCTTCTTAGCAGCAGCCTTAGGAGTCTTAGCCATGTTCTCATCAAAGTCAACGAGCTCGATGAAAGCGATCTCAGCTGCGTCACCCTGACGGGTACCCAACTTGATAACGCGAGTGTAACCACCAGGACGATTAGCTACCTTCTCAGCTACCTCACCGAAGAGAGCCTTCACAGCGTACTTGTTCTGAAGATAACGGAAAACAACACGACGTGATGTAGTAGTATCATTCTTTGAACGTGTGATCAGTGGCTCAACATACTTCTTAAGAGCCTTTGCCTTTGCGAGGGTCGTAGTGATTCTTTTGTGCTCACTCAAGATAAGTGATGCAGCCATGTTAGCCAACATCGCGTTACGATGAGAAGCAGTACGACCTAAATGGTTGAATTTCTTATTGTGTCTCATTTTAATTTTTGTTCTTTTTGGACAAAGGATGCATTACGCATCCTTGTCTAATTTATACTTTGAAATATCAGTTCCAAAAGACAGATTCAGACTCTCGAGCAAATCATCAAGCTCTGAGAGCGATTTCTTACCAAAGTTGCGGAACTTCAAGAGGTCAGTCTTGTTAAACTGAACCAAATCACCCAAGGTATCTACATCAGCTGCCTTCAAGCAGTTGAGCGCACGAACACTGAGGTTCATATCTACGAGACGAGTCTTGAGCAACTGGCGCATGTGAAGAACCTCCTCATCAAACTCCTGGTTGGTATCCTGATCAGGACTCTCCAGGGTAATCTTCTCATCAGAGAAGAGCATGAAGTGATAGATAAGGATCTTCGCAGCCTCTTTCAGCGCATCCTTAGGACTAATGGAACCATCTGTTGTAACTTCGAGTACGAGCTTGTCATAGTCGGTCTTCTGTTCAACACGATATGGCTCAACCGCATACTTTACGTTACGGATAGGGGTGTAGATGGAATCGATTGGGAGAACGTTAACGTCTGTGCAGAATTGACGATTCTCATCAGCAGGAACGTATCCACGGCCCTTATTAATTGTCAGATCAATCTGCATCGAAGCTTTGGAGTCTAAATGACAAATCACCAAATCAGGGTTTAACACTTCAAATCCAGTCAGATACTTGCCTATATCACCAGCCTTGAATTCTGTAGAATTCTCAACGGTGATACTAACTTTCTCATTCTCGAATTCTTCTACTACTTGCTTGAATCGAACTTGCTTGAGATTCAAGATAATGTTGGTAACATCTTCCTTTACACCAGGAACTGAAGAGAACTCGTGCTCAACACCCGCGATGCGGATGGTGTTCACAGCGTAACCCTCCAATGATGAAAGGAGAATGCGGCGCAAGGCGTTACCGATGGTAACACCAAAGCCAGGCTCCAACGGACGGAACTCGAACTTTCCGAACTGGTTGTCAGCCTCCAGCATTACTACTTTATCAGGTTTTTGAAATGCTAATATCGCCATTAATTTAATGATTTATTTAGAGTACAACTCAACGATTAACTGCTCCTTAATATTCTCTGGAATGTCAGCACGCTCTGGCTTGTGCAAGAACTTGCCACTCTTAGAATTGTCGTCCCACTCAATCCATGGGTACTTGCTATGATTGAAACCAGCAAGTGCTGCCTCGATTACCTCGAGAGACTTAGACTTCTCACGAACGGCAACTACCATACCTGGCTTAACTGCAAATGAAGGGATATTAACTACCTTGCCATCAACAGTGATGTGCTTGTGACCCACCAACTGACGTGCAGCAGCACGAGTAGGAGCGATACCAAGACGGAATACCACATTGTCGAGACGGCACTCGAGATTCTGGAGAAGAACCTCACCAGTAATACCCTCAGCCTTAGCAGCCTTCTCAAACATATTACGGAACTGACGCTCTAATACACCGTAAGTGTACTTAGCCTTCTGCTTCTCTGCCAACATGACACCGTACTCAGACATCTTGCGACGACGGTTGTTGCCATGCTGTCCAGGAGGGAAGTTTCTCTTGGACAAAACTTTGTCTGCGCCGAAGATTGGCTCACCAAAACGACGCGCAATTTTAGATTTCGGACCTATATATCTAGCCATAATATTTATAAAATGCTATAATGTTTGTATCAATGAATGCTATTATACACGACGACGCTTTGGAGGGCGACATCCGTTGTGTGGTAATGGAGTTACGTCAACGATCTCAGTTACCTCGATACCTGCACCGTGTACGGCACGGATAGCAGACTCACGACCGTTACCTGGACCCTTTACGTATGCCTTAACCTTGCGAAGACCAAGGTCGAAAGCTACCTTTGCACAATCCTCTGCAGCCATCTGAGCAGCATAAGGAGTGTTCTTCTTAGAACCACGGAAACCCATCTTACCAGCTGAAGACCAAGAGATAACCTGACCCTCGTTGTTAGCAAGAGATACAATGATGTTGTTGAATGAGCTGTGTACGTGGAGCTGACCGATTGCGTCAACACGTACGTTTCTCTTCTTAGATGTTGCTTTTTGCTTTGCCATAATTAATTTCCTCCTTAGAATTACTTAGTAGCCTTCTTCTTATTAGCAACAGTCTTCTTCTTACCCTTGCGAGTACGAGCATTATTCTTTGTGCTCTGACCGCGAACAGGAAGACCATTACGATGTCTAACTCCACGATAGCAACCAATATCCATCAGTCGCTTAATGTTCATCTGGATCTCAGAACGGAGATCACCTTCAACCTTGAACTCAGCGCCGATAATTTCACGGATCTTGGCTGCCTGATCGTCAGTCCACTCGCTGACTTTCAGGTCACGGCTTACACCTGCCTTATCCAATATCTTTGCTGAACTACTTCGACCGATACCATAGATATAGGTCAATGCGATTTCGCCACGCTTATTCTGGGGCAAATCTACTCCAACAATTCTTATTGCCATTGTTTAATAAAAAATTAAAAAATTAATACTTTGCGTTAAAAGCGGTGCAAAAGTACAACTTTTTTTTTAAACAGCCATACTTTTACAGAACTTTAACATTAGCCCTGACGCAATTTCATCTTAGGGTTCTTCTTGTTGATAACGAAGAGACGACCCTTACGACGTACGATCTTGCAATCAGCTGAACGCTTCTTCAATGATGCTCTTGTCTTCATAACCTTATATGTGATAATTATTTGTATCTAAAAACAATTCTACCCTTAGTCAAGTCGTATGGACTCATTTCCACCTTCACCTTATCACCAGGTAAAATCTTGATGTAATGCATTCTCATCTTACCAGAGATGTGGGCAGTAATGTCAACACCATTCTCCAATTCAACGCGGAACATAGCATTTGATAATGCCTCTACAATTGTTCCATCTTGCTCAATAGCGGCCTGTTTTGCCATAATTAAATTTTTTGTCCTTCTAAATGTTCAACTTCTACGAATGAAGATAAAATTTCAGCTTTACCTTTTCGAACAACAATTGTATGCTCAAAATGAGCTGCTGGTTGACGATCTCTAGTAACTATGCTCCACTTGTCGGGGAGCAAGCCAATTTGACGGTCGCCCATTGTTATCATCGGCTCTATAGCCAAGCACATACCTTCCTTTAACAGAATGCCGGAACCACGACTGCCGTAATTACGAACGGGAGGATCTTCGTGCATAGCCCTGCCAATGCCATGACCTGTTAGCTCTCGTACTACTCCATAACCATATTGCTGGCAAAGAGTCTGTACTGCGTAACCAATATCACCCAAATGCTTTCCTGCCACAGCCTGTTCGATGCCCAGGTACAAAGATTCTTTAGTTACCTTAAGGAGTTGTTGAACATCGGAAGTTATCTCTCCAACAGCGAAAGTATAGCAACTGTCACCGTTGAAACCTTCTAAAAGGGTGCCGCAGTCGATGGAGATAATATCACCATCCTTCAGCACGTCCTTCTCACTAGGAATACCATGTACTACGACATCATTGATGGAAGTACATATACTAGCGGGAAAAGGCTCTCCATAAGGATTAGGAAAATTCTTAAACGTTGGAATCGCACCGTGATCACGGATGAACTCCTCGGCTACCCTATCCAAATGGAGAGTCGTTACACCTGGTTTTATATGTTTACCTAATTCCGCAAGCGTTGCACCAACGAGTTGGTTAGCCTTGCGCATCAGGTTAATTTCATCCTCTGTCTTCAGAAATATCTGCATTTCAAAAGATAAAGATTAATATGCAGCAACACCACCCTGACGAGTATGGCCTGAATTGAGAAGACCATCATAGTGGCGCATAAGCAAATGACTCTCGATCTGCTGCAATGTGTCAATCACAACACCTACCAAAATCAACAGAGAAGTACCTCCGAAGAATTGTGAGAAGGCCTGCTGCACATCAAGAAGTCCTGCAAGAGCTGGCATAATCGCAATAAATGCAATAAATAATGAACCTGGTAAAGTAATACGAGACATTACGGTATCAATGTACTCAGCGGTATCCTTACCTGGCTTAACACCTGGAATGAAACCATTGTTACGCTTCATATCCTCCGCCATCTGAGTTGGGTTCAATGTAATAGCAGTGTAGAAATATGTAAACGCAATCACGAGGATTACATAGATTACATTATAAAGTAAACTGCGGTTATCCATCAGCTGCTGAACAACGCTACTTGCATTTTCAGACTGGTAGCGAACTACTGCCAATGGAATGAACATCAAAGCCTGCGCAAAGATGATAGGCATTACGTTGGCTGCGAAAAGTTTCAATGGGATGTACTGACGTGCACCACCATACTGCTTGTTACCAACCAAGCGCTTAGCGTACTGAACCGGGATCTTACGTGTACCCTGTACCAGAAGAATTGAGGCACAAACTACAGCGTAGAGAATAAGGATCTCTACAATGAACATGATCAAACCACCACCAGAGATAGCCTGCAAACGAGAGGTCATCTCCTGTACGAATGCCTGAGGCAAACGAGCGATGATACCAATCATAATGATGAGAGAGATACCATTACCTACTCCCTTATCCGTGATACGCTCACCAAGCCAGAGAATAAACATACTTCCTGCTGCAAGGATGATAGTAGCTGGAATCATAAAGACGGTCCAGCTAATACCCGTTGCCAAAGCGTTAGCAGCCTGCATCTTCAAATTCAGAAGGTAACTAGGAGCCTGAAAGACCAGGATGGCTACAGTCAGGACTCTAGTGTACCATTGTATTTTCTTGCGGCCGCTCTCGCCCTCGCGCTGCATCTTCTGGAAGTAAGGTACAGCGACAGCAAGAAGCTGCATAACAATTGAAGCTGAGATATAAGGCATAATTCCCAATGCGAAGATAGACGCATTAGAAAATGCACCACCAGAGAACATGTCCAAAAGCGACATAAGACCGCCTGAGGTCTGCGACTGCAATTTTTCCAACATGCTCGGATTGATACCCGGAAGTACCACAAACGAGCCAAAACGGTAAATAGCCGTAAACAGAAGAGTAATGAGGAGTCTCTGACGGAGGTCCTCAATCTTCCAACAGTTCTTTAGTGTCTCAATAAACTTTTTCATTACTTAGATTATAGTTGCGTTACCACCTACTGCCTTGATTGCTTCTTCGGCAGTCTTTGAGAAAGCATTAGCTTCAACTTCCAATTTTGCTGTAAGTTCACCGTTACCGAGAACCTTAACGAGCTCCTTACCATTGGTAAGACCAGCTGCCTTGAGTTCCTCAATACCGATCTTTGTAAGGTTCTTTGCTTCTGCAAGAGCCTGAAGAGTTGAAAGGTTTACTGCGAAGTACTCCTTATGGTTGATATTCTTGAAACCAGCCTTTGGAACACGACGCTGCAATGGCATCTGACCACCTTCGAAACCAATCTTTCTCTTATAACCAGAACGAGCCTTGGCACCCTTGTGACCACGTGTAGAAGTACCACCGAGACCAGAACCTGGACCACGACCAATACGACGACGTGAATGGGTAGAACCTGCAGCAGGTTTCAAATTATTTAATTTCATAATCGTTCCTAATTTTTTGAGATTAATTAATCAACTACACTTACGAGGTGATGAACCTTACGGATCATACCACGGTTGCTAGGAGTATCCTCTACCTCAACAACCTGAGAAATCTTGCGGAGACCCAGACAAGCGAGTGTACGCTTCTGATCAACTGGAGCACCGATCTTACTCTTAATCTGCTTGACTTTAATTGTTGCCATATTCGATAAATCCTAATTAACCGTTAAATACTTTATCCATACTGATACCACGCTCACCTGCTACAGTGTAAGCATCACGCATCTCTGCGAGAGCAGCGATAGTAGCCTTTACCAGGTTGTGGGCATTAGATGAACCCTTAGACTTTGCAATAACGTCCTTGATACCTACGCTCTCAAGAACAGCACGCATAGCACCACCGGCCTTCAAACCAGTACCGGCAGCAGCTGGCTTGATGAGAACCTTAGCACCACCGAAAGCTGTCTCAACCTCGTGAGGAACTGTACCCTTGAGTACAGGAACCTTAACCAGGTTCTTCTTAGCAGCCTCAGTACCCTTAGCAATAGCAGCTGTAACCTCACCTGCCTTACCAAGACCGTAACCGATAACACCGTTACCGTCACCTACAACGACGATAGCAGCGAATGTGAAAGTACGACCACCCTTGGTAACCTTAGTTACACGGTTGATTGCAACCAAGCGATCCTTAAGTACTTCTTCGTTATTTACCTTTACTTTATCCATTGCCATAATCGTTTAAAATTTAAGACCACCATTACGAGCACCGTCAGCCAACTGCTTTACGCGACCGTGGTAGAGATAACCGTTACGGTCGAAAACTACTGACTCAACGCCAGCAGCCTTTGCCTTCTCTGCGATGAGCTCGCCAACCTTGGTTGCCTGCTCCTGCTTAGGCATCTTCTCCAAACCGAGTGAAGAAGCTGATGCAAGTGTAGTGCCTGTCAAATCATTAATAACCTGAGCGTAAATCTGCTTGTTAGAGCGGAATACACTGAGACGTGGACGCTCAGCTGTTCCGTTAACATTCTTGCGAATGCGGAACTTTATCTTAATTCGTCTTTCTACTTTCTTTGTTGTCATAATCGTAAATAATTAAAATTACTTAGCTGAAGCACTCTTACCAGACTTTCTGCGAATAACTTCACCCTTGAAGAGAATACCCTTACCCTTATAAGGCTCAGGCTTGCGGAAAGAACGAATTTTTGCACAAACGAGTCCCAACAACTGCTTGTCGCATGACTCCAATGTCAAGATTGGGTTCTGGTTTCTTTCAGACTTAGTCTCAACCTTAATCTCCTTAGGCAACTGGATGAAAATAGGGTGAGTGTAACCCAAAGCGAACTCGATCAAGTTGCCCTGGTTAGAAACACGATAACCAACACCTACCAATTCCAAAACCTTTGTATAACCAGCGCTAACGCCAACAACCATGTTGTGAACGAGAGAGCGATACAAACCGTGGAAAGCCTGCTTCTGCTTAACATTTACAGGACTATTTTCATCGATTTCAAAGCTAATCTGACCATCTGCGTTGATAAACTTGATAGATGGATCAATCCACTGAGAAAGTTCACCCTTAGGGCCCTTTACTGTACAAACGTGTGAATCGTTGTCATAGTTTACAGTAACACCTGCAGGGATACTAATTGGCAATTTTCCTATTCTAGACATATAAAAGCCTCCAATTAATAAATATAGCAAAGAACCTCGCCACCGATCTTAAGATCAGAAGCCTCTTTGTCTGTCATTACACCTTTGGATGTAGATAAGATAGCAATACCTAATCCGTTAATAACTCTTGGCATGTCCTTGTAACCAGTGTACTTACGCAAACCTGGAGTTGACACGCGCTTCAAACACTTGATAGCGTTTTGCTTTGTAGTTGGGTTGTACTTCAAGGCAACCTTGATTGAGCCCTGAGGACCATCCTCTACAAACTTGTAGTTGAGGATGTAACCTTTCTCGAAGAGGATCTTTGTAATCTCTTTCTTCAAGTTAGACGCAGGAACTTCTACAACACGGTGATGAGCCATGATTGCGTTTCTGAGTCTTGTCAGATAATCTGCTATTGGATCTGTCATAAAATATAAATGTTTAATTAATCGGGACTACCCCGACAATATTAAATAATAAAAAATTCCTTGCCTGTAAAGATTACCAGCTTGCCTTCTTAACACCTGGAATCAAACCTGCAGAAGCCATCTCACGGAACTGGATACGTGAAAGACCGAACTGGCGGATATAACCCTTTGGACGACCAGTGATCTTGCAACGGTTGTGAAGACGGATAGGGTTTGCATTCTTAGGGATAGCCTGAAGCTTACGAGCTGCCTCGTATGCTTCGGCTGGATCATTAGAAGTTGCAATAATCTTTTTCAGAGCTTCGCGCTTCTCAGCGTAACGAGCTACAAGCTTTGCACGCTTAATCTCGCGAGCTTTCATTGATTCTTTTGCCATATCTCTTAATCTTTATTTGCGTTCTTGAATGGAAGACCGAATGCCTTCAGAAGTGCAAAACCTTCCTCGTCTGTCTTAGCAGTTGTAACGAAGGTGATGTTCATACCCTGAATACGGTCAATCTCATCGATGTTGATCTCTGGGAAGATGATCTGCTCTGTGATACCCAATGTGTAGTTACCACGGCCATCGAACTTGCTCTCAATACCCTTGAAGTCGCGGATACGAGGAAGAGAAACACGAACGAGCTTCTCCAAGAACTCGTACATACGCTCACGACGCAATGTTACCATAACACCGATAGGCATCTTCTTACGAAGCTTGAAGTTTGCGATATCCTTCTTAGAATATGTAGCAACAGCCTTCTGACCGGTGATAGCAGTAATCTCGTTGATAGCTACGTCAACAATCTTCTTGTCCTGTGTAGCGTCACCGAGACCCTGGTTGATGACAATCTTCTTCAAAACTGGAATCTCCATTGTTGAAGAATAGTTGAACTGCTTCTGAAGAGCAGGAGCGATTGTCTCCTTATATACTTTCTTTAACTGTGCTGTATCCATTACTTGATTTCCTCCCCTGACTTTTTAGCGATGCGAACAACGTTTTTACCCTCATGCTTGATAGCAACGCGAGTAGCCTTGCCACTCTTAGGATCGATCAAACTCAAATTTGAGATATGAATAGGAGCCTCCTGCTTTACGATGCCTCCCTGAGGATTCTGTGCAGATGGCTTAGTGCTCTTAGATACCATGTGCACACCCTCTACGATGGCACGGTTCTCGTCAACGAGGACCTTGAGCACCTTACCTGTCTTGCCCTTATCAGCACCGGCAATAACGATAACGGTATCGTCTTTCTTAATATGTAACTTACTCATTACTTTATACTTTTAAAATATTAAAGAACCTCAGGTGCCAAAGAAACGACTTTCATATTAACTGCACGAAGCTCACGAGCAACAGGGCCGAAGATACGGCTACCACGAAGCTCACCTGCATTGTTGAGCAATACACAAGCGTTATCGTCGAAACGGATATATGAACCGTCTGCACGACGAATCTCCTTCTTTGTGCGAACAATCAAAGCCTTTGATACTGCACCCTTCTTCAAATCACTTGATGGGATAACGTTCTTGACAGCAACGACAATCACGTCACCAACGCTAGCGTAACGACGGCCTGTACCACCGAGAACTCGAATGCAAAGAGCCTCGCGAGCACCGCTGTTATCACATACTGTAAGTCTTGATTCTGCCTGTATCATAATTACTTAGCTTTTTCTACAATTTGTACTAATCTCCATCTCTTTGTCTTAGACAGAGGACGAGTCTCCATGATCATAACTGTATCACCTACGTTAGCCTCATTGTTCTCGTCATGTGCATGGTACTTCTTTGTCTTCTGGACAAACTTACCATAAATAGGGTGCATCTCCTTGAACTTAGCTGCAATAACAATGGTTTTATCCATCTTGTTGCTGATAACAACACCCTGTCTTACTTTTCTTAAATTTCTTGTTTCCATCTGGACCATTATTATTTGTTAAGTTCTCTCTGACGAAGTTCAGTTTTCATACGTGCGATATCACGACGAGCAACCTTAATCTCTGATGGATTCTCAAGTGGAGTTACGTTGTGGTTGATCTTCTTCTTGTTCAAAGCGTCAACTGCTGCCTCCAGCTTCTCAACCAATTCCTTGGTCTCGATATTTTTAATTTCTGCAATCTTCATAATTAAGCGTTTTTATCGTAATCACGTCTAACAATAAACTTAGTCTTCACAGGAAGCTTCTGAGCGCAAAGACGGAGTCCCTCCTTTGCAATGTCGAAGCTTACACCCTCTACTTCGAAGAGAATACGACCTGGTGTAACAGGTGCAACCCATCCTGCTGGATCACCCTTACCTTTACCCATTCGGACATCGGCTGGCTTACGAGTGATTGGCTTATCAGGGAAAATGCGAATCCAGACCTGGCCCTGACGGTTCATGTAGCGGTTCAATGCCACACGAGCTGCCTCAATCTGACGGCTATCGATCCACTTTGACTCAAGAGTCTTGATGCCGAAAGAACCGAATGCCAATTGTGTACCTCTGTGAGCGTTGCCCTTGTTGCCACGACCATCTTGAGGTCTTCTATATTTTACTCTTTTTGGCTGTAACATGATAGCTTTCTAAAATTTAACGGTTATTGTTTCTTTTACGATTACCACCACGGTTGTTAGAGCGGCCGTTACCACGGTTGTTGCTCTTGTTGTCCTGTGAGAAGTTTGGAGTAAGATCAGCCTTACCATAAACCTCACCACGGCAAATCCATACCTTGATGCCAAGCAAACCTACCTTGGTAAGTGCCTCGCACTGGCAGTAGTCGATGTCTGCACGGAATGTATGGAGAGGTGTACGACCTTCCTTGTACATTTCCTTACGTGCCATTTCAGCACCGTTCAGACGACCTGTAATCTGAATCTTGATACCCTCAGCACCAGCACGCATAGTGTTAGCAACTGCCATCTTGATAGCGCGACGATAAGCAATCATGTGCTCAATCTGGCTCGCGATGTTCTTACCTACGATGGTAGCATCAAGCTCAGGCTTCTTAACCTCGAAGATGTTGATCTGAATATCTTTCTTATAAAGCTTCTTCAACTCTTCCTTCAACTTATCTACATCCTGACCACCTTTACCAATGACAATACCTGGACGGGCTGTGCAAATAGTAATGGTAACAAGCTTCAATGTACGTTCGATAACGATACGAGAAACACTTGCCTTAGCAAGACGCTCGTTAAGATACTTACGGATTTTCTGATCCTCTACGAGGTTGTCACCGAAGTTCTTACCACCGAACCAATTTGAATCCCAACCACGGATAACACCAAGTCGGTTACTAATCGGATTAACTTTCTGTCCCATTCTACTTAATTATTTTTCGTCATTAGTTTTTGCATCAACAAAGAGAGTAACATGGTTAGAACGCTTACGGATTCTATAACCACGACCCTGTGGTGCAGGTCTCATACGTTTCATTGTAACGCCTTCGTCAACGAAGACCTTACTGATATAAAGCTCACCGTCTTCAGCCTTGCGATTATTCTTTGCCTCCCAGTTAGCGATAGCTGAACGAAGTAATTTCTCAACGTCAGCAGATGCCTGCTTCTTAGAGAAGCGAAGTACTCCGAGTGCACGGTTAACCTCCATACCACGAATCATGTCTACTACATAGCGCATCTTACGTGGAGAAGAAGGAACGCCTACCAACTTAGCGAAGTACAAGTTTTTACGGGCTTCTTTCAATTTCTCAGCCGCAATATGTTTTCTTGCTCCCATTATTTACTTAAATTTTTAAATGGTTTAACCCTTAGCTTACTTTCTGTTACCAGAGTGACCGCCAAAGCGACGTGTTGGAGCGAACTCTCCAAGCTTGTGGCCAACCATATTCTCTGTAACATAAACAGGGATAAATTTATTACCGTTATGAACTGCAACAGTATGTCCTACGAAATCAGGAGATATCATTGAAGCTCTAGCCCATGTCTTAACAACATTCTTCTTGCCACTCTCGTTCATAGCGAGAATCTTCTTCTCGAGAGAAACGTTGATGTATGGACCCTTTTTAAGTGAACGACTCATAATTTACTCTTTATTTTTTGTTAGCTCTTTCGATAATATACTTGTTAGAAAGCTTCTTAGGTGCGCGAGTCTTAAGACCCTTAGCGTACAAGCCCTTACGTGAACGTGGGTGACCACCACTCTGGCGACCTTCACCACCACCCATTGGGTGATCAACAGGGTTCATAACAACACCACGGTTGTGTGGACGACGGCCCAACCAGCGTGAGCGACCAGCCTTACCAGACTGCTCAAGTGCGTGGTCTGAGTTACCAACACTACCAACTGTAGCCTTACAAGCACTCAAAATCTGGCGTGTTTCACCAGAAGGGAGCTTAATTACACAATAACTGCCCTCACGAGAAGTCAACTGAGCAAAATTACCAGCCGAACGAACCAACAAAGCACCCTGACCAGGACGCAACTCGATATTGTGGATCACTGTACCAACAGGGATGTTTGCCAAAGGAAGACAGTTACCGATCTCAGGAGCAGCATCTGCACCTGACATCAAAGTAGCGCCTACCTGAAGTCCGTTAGGAGCAATAATGTAACGTTTTTCACCATCAGCGTAGTAAAGCAACGCGATACGAGCCGAACGGTTTGGATCGTACTCGATTGTCTTAACAACTGCTGGAACACCATCTTTCTCACGTTTGAAGTCGATTAAACGATACTTCTGCTTGTGACCACCGCCAATATAGCGAACGGTCATCTTACCGGTGTTGTTTCGACCGCCGGTAGAACGCTTACCGTAAACGAGAGACTTCTCTGGCACGGATGCAGTAATATCCTCGAACGTGCCAATAACCTTGTGTCTTTGACCCGGAGTAACCGGTTTTAATTTACGTACTGCCATTTTTTATTTTAAATATTGCTGTAAAAATCAATTGTATCGCCCTCCTTCAGAGTAACGATTGCCTTCTTGAACGCATTCTTCTGACCCTTAACAAGACCTGCCTTAGTGTAACGAGCAGAGCGCTTGCCAGCGTAGCGAATTGTGTTCACGTCAACTACTGTAACATTATACAGACTCTCAACTTCCTTCTTAATCTCGAGCTTATTAGCCTCAGGACGAACAACGAAGCCATAGCGGTTAGGCTGCTTGTCTGTAATCTTGGTCATCTTCTCAGTAACCAATGGTTTGATAATAAATGCCATATTCTAATATCTCCTTTTTACTTTGTTAAGATCTGGTCGATAGTCTCAAGCGACTTCTCAGTAATCACTACTACATCAGCGTTCAAAACTTTGTACGAATTGACGTTAGATGCGAGGATAACCTCAGCGCGCTGTAAGTTACGTGCAGACAAATATACGTTTTTATTTGATTCTGGCAAAACAAAGAGTACCTTTTTGCCCTCGATTTTAAGATTCTTAAGAACACTTAAGAATTCTTTAGTCTTTGGAGCCTCAAAAGTGAAATCTTCCAACATCACGATTGCGCTCTCCTGTGCCTTATAAGACAAAGCAGACTTACGAGCAAGAATCTTTACCTTCTTGTTGAGCTTGAAGCGGTAATCACGTGGCTTAGGACCAAATACGCGAGCACCACCTACGAGTACAGGTGAGTTAATATCACCACGGCGAGCACCGCCGCCGCCCTTCTGACGACCAAGCTTACGAGTAGAACCGCTCATCTCGCTTCTCTCCTTAGACTTAGCTGTACCCTGACGCTGGTTAGCGAGATACTGCTTTACGTCGAGGTAGAGAACGTGATCGTTAGGCTCAATGCCGAAGACTGCATCATTAAGAGCTACCTTGCGGCCGGTCTCCTGACCTTTGATATCTAATACGCTAACTTCCATTATTTCTCAATTAAAACAGTTGAACCTTTGCATCCAGCGAAAGAACCCTTAACGATAAGGAGATTCTGCTCTGGAATTACCTTTAACACCTGAAGGTTCTGAGTTGTTACTCTATCACCTCCCATTTGGCCACCCATGCGCATACCCTTGAATACCTTTGCAGGGTAAGAACATGCACCAATAGATCCCGGCTTGCGAGCGCGGTCATCCTGACCATGAGTAGACTGACCTACACCACCGAATCCGTGACGCTTAACAACGCCCTGGAAGCCTTTACCCTTTGATGTACCAATTACGTCAACGAACTTGCAGCCGTTGAAGATATCAACTGTAATGGTGTCACCGAGGTTGTACTCCTCATCAAACTTGAACTCGGCCAAGTGCTTCTTAGGTGTTGTGCCTGCCTTCTTGAAGATTCCCATCATAGGCTGAGAAGTGCGATTCTCCTTAGCCTCGCCGAAACCTAACTGATAAGCCTTGTAACCATCCTTCTCTACGGTCTTAACCTGGGTTACAACACAAGGACCTACTTCGATAACAGTGCACGGAATATTCTTACCGTCGGCACTGAAAACGGATGTCATTCCGATTTTTCTTCCAATTAATCCTGGCATTTCAATTTAATTTTTAATAATTAGACTTTGATTTCTACTTCTACACCACTTGGCAATTCAAGCTTCATCAAGGCATCAACGGTCTTAGCTGTTGAGCTGTAGATGTCGATGAGACGCTTGAAATCTGAGAGCTGGAACTGCTCGCGAGACTTCTTGTTAACGAAAGTACTGCGGTTTACAGTAAAAATACGCTTGTGTGTTGGCAATGGAATAGGACCGCTAACGATAGCGCCTGTTGCCTTAACAGCCTTCACAATCTTCTCAGCTGACTTGTCAACCAACTGGTGGTCGTAAGACTTCAGCTTAATTCTGATTTTCTGACTCATTTTTAAAATTAAGTTATTATTAATATGAATTATTTTAGTCTAATGGAAGAAGAGGTACGCTGCTTAAGAGTCATTCGCTAAGCAGCGCCTCATCTTACCGTTATTTCTTTTTTATTAAAGGAGTTCTGCGTGACCCTTAACCTCCTCCAACACTGCCTTAGCGATTGTTGAAGAGAGAGGTGCGTGGTGATCATACTCCATAGAGCTTGTTGCACGACCTGAAGTGATAGTACGCAAAGCTGTTACGTAACCGAACATCTCAGCCAATGGAACCATAGCCTTTACGATACGAGCACCGCTACGACCTTCCTCCATACCCTGAACGAGACCACGGCGCTTGTTCAAGTCACCGATTACGTCACCCATGTTCTCTTCTGGAGTAACAACCTCTACCTTCATGATAGGCTCCATCAAAACAGGACCTGCCTTAGGGCAAAGTACCTTGAATGCCTGATGTGCTACCAACTCGAATGACAACTGGTCAGAGTCAACTGGGTGGAAGCTACCATCGGTCAAAGTTACCTTCAAACCTGTCATTGGGAAGCCACCGAGTACACCATTTGACAAGCAGTCAGCGAAGCCCTTCTGTACTGATGGGATGAATTCCTTAGGAACGTTACCACCCTTAACCTCGTTGATGAACTGCAAGTCGCCCTCCTTGTAATCCTCGTCCTTAGGACCGATGGTTACATCGATACAAGCGAACTTACCACGACCACCAGACTGCTTCTTGTAAGTCTCACGGCTCTGAGCTGTCTTAGTGATAGCCTCCTTATAGTTAACCTGAGGCTTACCCTGGTTACACTCAACCTTGAACTCACGCTTCAAACGGTCGATGATGATATCCAAGTGGAGCTCACCCATACCAGAGATAATAGTCTGACCGCTCTGCTCGTCTGTACGAACTGTGAAGGTTGGGTCCTCCTCAGCCAACTTAGCGAGACCGTTATCCATCTTAGCGATGTCAGCCTGGCTCTTTGGCTCAACTGCGATAGAGATTACAGTATCAGGGAATGTCATAGACTCCAATACGATTGGGTGATCCTCATCACAAAGTGTATCACCTGTACGGATATCCTTGAAACCTACACCTGCACCGATATCACCAGCGTCGATAGACTCCATTGGAATCTCCTGCTTAGAGTTCATCTGGAACAGACGGCTGATACGCTCGCGCTTGCCAGAACGTGGGTTGTAAACATAAGAACCAGCAACAACCTTACCTGAGTAAACACGGAAGAATACCAAGCGGCCCATGAATGGGTCGGTAGCAATCTTAAATGCGAGAGCAGATGTTGGCTCATCCTCAGATGGCTTGCGATCCTCTTCCTCCTCAGTATCAGGGTTAGTACCGATGATATTTGGAGTATCCATTGGTGAAGGCAAGAATGCACATACATAGTCGAGCAATGGCTGAACACCCTTGTTCTTGTATGAAGAACCGAGCAACATTGGGCAGCACTCCATAGCGCAGCAACCCTTGCGGATAGCAGCGAGGAGCTTCTCCTCTGGGATATCCTTACCATCGAGGTAAAGCTCCATAACCTCGTCATCGAAGTTAGCAGCACCCTCGAGGAGCTTATCACGCCACTCAGCAGCCTCATCAGCCAAATCTGCAGGAATTTCCTCTACGTCATACTCAGCGCCCATAGTCTCATCGTGCCAGAGAATAGCCTTCATCTTGATCAGGTCAACTACACCCTTGAAGTTCTCCTCAGCACCAATAGGAATCTGAATAGCAATAGGATTAGCACCCAAGATATCCTTCATCTGCTGTACTGTCTCAAAGAAGTTAGCACCAGAACGGTCCATCTTGTTTACATAACCGATACGAGGTACATTGTACTTGTCAGCCTGGCGCCATACTGTCTCTGACTGTGGCTGTACACCGTCAGCTGCAGAATATGTAGCAACAGCACCATCGAGTACACGGAGTGAACGCTCAACCTCAGCAGTGAAGTCAACGTGTCCCGGAGTATCGATCAAGTTGATCTTATAAGACTTACCGAGATAGTTCCAGTTACAAGTTGTAGCTGCAGAAGTGATAGTAATACCACGCTCCTGCTCCTGGGCCATCCAGTCCATTGTAGCAGCACCATCGTGTACCTCACCGATCTTATGAGTCTTACCTGTGTAGAACAAGATACGCTCAGATGTTGTTGTCTTACCGGCATCGATGTGCGCCATGATACCGATGTTACGTGTCAAATGTAAATCGCGATTTGCCATTTTCTTTTAAACCTATTTTATAAATTAAATTAGAATCTGAAGTGAGCAAATGCACGGTTAGCCTCAGCCATACGATGCATATCCTCCTTGCGCTTGAATGCGCCACCCTGGTTATTGTAAGCATCCATAATCTCTGCAGCGAGCTTATCTGCCATAGTCTTACCACCACGCTTGCGAGCGAAGATAATAAGATTCTTCATAGAGATACTCTCCTTGCGATCAGGACGAATTTCTGTAGGAACCTGGAAGGTTGCACCACCAATACGGCGGCTCTTAACCTCAACCTGTGGAGTAATATTGTCGAGAGCCTGCTTCCAAATCTCAAGTGCAGACTTCTCCTCGTTAGCCATCTTAGCCTTTACGGTATCGAGTGCATTGTAGAAAATCTCATAAGATGTATTCTTCTTACCATCATACATCAAATGATTTACGAATTTAGAGACCTTCTGGTCATTGAAGACTGGATCTGGGAGGATCACTCTCTTCTTTGGTTTTGCTTTTCTCATTTTTTAATCGAAAAAATTTAAATTCTGCATGGGGCTGTATATCGTTCTTCAACACTCGCACCCGAGTATTTACTCAACCTGTTACTTCTCCAGCAAAACGTTTAATAAAATAATCTTTTTACCTAAACTCTCGACCTTCTCCGACCGTGAGTTTTCGGATTTCTTTTAATTTTGTCCGGATTAGAATTACTTCTTTGCCTTTGGACGCTTAGCACCGTACTTAGAACGACGCTGTGTGCGGTTTGCAACACCTGCGGTATCAAGAGTACCACGAACGATGTGATAACGTACACCTGGGAGGTCCTTAACACGACCACCGCGAACCAACACGATTGAGTGCTCCTGCAAGTTGTGACCCTCTCCTGGGATGTAAGAGTTAACCTCCTTAGAGTTTGTCAAACGAACACGGGCAACCTTACGCATTGCCGAATTAGGCTTCTTTGGAGTTGTTGTGTAAACACGAACACAAACACCACGACGCTGAGGACATGAATCCAAAGCTGGTGACTTGCTCTTGTCTACCAATACTCGTCTGCCTTTTCTTACTAACTGTGAAATAGTAGGCATAATTTTACTTTTTAATTTATTATTTTATTTTTATTATTGTCTTATTTCCGTATAAGCCACCACCTTATGGGGCTTTTCGGGGTGCAAAGTTACGACTTTTTCGGCAAACTACCTAAATATTAAGGAGACTTTTAAAAAATGAGGGTAAGTTTTAACTTTATATAACTATTAAAAACAAATATTATAAAGAAAAAGCGGCTTTTAGCAGGAAATTTAGTCTTAGTATGTATGTGGTTATGCATTAAGCCTCACCTTTTGGTGTGCCAAATGGAGCGATAGTACGCTCTGGCTCGTCTGCCAACTTAATCTTACCGAAAGCCTGCTCGTAGTTATAAACATTGCTCTGCAATGCCTGGAGCAAACGCTTGGCATGCTCAGGTGCCATGATGACACGGCTCTTGATCTGAGGTGCTGGCATTCCTGGAAGTGCACATGCGAAATCCAAGATGAAGTCTGAACTAGAATGAGTAATCAGTGCCAAGTTAGAGTATGTACCCTCTGCTACTTCTGGGCTGATGCCCATCTGGAACTGATTCTGCTGCTGTTGATTATTCTTATTTTCTTCCATAATTTTATTAAGTTAATAGGATTAAACTTTAAATGATAGTGCAAATTTACACATAATATCTGAAAAAAAAGAATAATTTGCCAATTATTTTGTGTTAAAAGTCCTTTCACACTAAAATGCTTCTAATACAAAGACATAAGCTTAGTGTGAAAGGACTTTTGAAATACAATTTCTTTTTTATCTGAAAAACCGGTCTATCAGAAACGGCTCTTTTCTGCATTACCAGCACCAGAACCCTTATACTTTCTATGACCAGAATTGAATTTATAGACCACCCTGACACCAATTTCACGGGCACTATTATAACTATCCTTCGTCAAGGTTGCATGGTCGCCATACATGGTCCATTGGTCTTTCTGACTTCTGAAGATATCATCAGCATAGAAATTAACTGTCAAGGCTTCATCAAAGAATGTCTTAACCATTCGCATAGAGGCAAAATAACCAGAGCGATACCGGCGGAAGGCATTATAGGATGTCGTATTGGCATGAAGGGTCACCCATGAAGTCCAAGTAGAACTCAACTTAAACTGGTTGTTCCATGTAATACCCAAGGCAGGCTTCGACAAACCACGAGGAGCACCATATTTTTCCGCATCAAAAAAAGGCTTCTGAAAGAAGACTTGCCATGTAGGCTGATACCAATCGAACTTGGGAGCAGCTATGACATACGCTGTCATCGTCTGCTTGCTGGAAAAGTTCACATTTCTCAAGAAGGCTATATCCTGATGATTATAAAGGGTAACATACCAGATGATGGGATTGTCCTCATAAAGATACTCCACACCAAACGAAATCCAGTTGCACATCACATCCAATGAAACATCATGAGCAATGGTAGGACGAAGATAAGGATCGCCACCTTCATACATATAGCGATTATCATACTGCACCTCATTGCGCAAGGAACTATAAGAAGGACGCTTTGTCTTGCAGGTATATGCCAGAGATGCAGCCCATGGTTCCTTATTCCATGACAGGGTCAGGTTGGGAAACCAATTGCTATATTTCTTGCTCGGTTCTTCTTCAAACTTTCCGAAAGAATAATACTTGGCAGACACATACTCGTATCTCAATCCTGCATCCATTGAAAACGAGCCTAAAGGATATGAAAAGGCAAGAAATCCCGCCCAATTATTTTCCTTCATATCGGTAGAAGCATCCGCCACAATGCCTTCCGCATTGCTATATTCTCCGCTACTGTGGGTATGGCTCACTTCGCTTCCTAACTCCAACTGCCCCTTGGCTATGGGATAAGAAAGAACCAGTTTGCCTGCAAACAACTGATTATGGCGGCGACTCGCAGTATGGATTTCCCGATTTTCCAATACGGTAGCCTCTTCTGTTTCCAACATATCCCGCCCAGTTTTTTGCCAGAGATAGGTTCCATTAAAGTCTATTCCCAGTTTATTGACCTTTCCCACATAGTAAGCATTCAACTCATGGGTAGGACCACCTATATCATCGACCAATACTTTCTGTTTGATGATATCCACAGGTTGTCCCTCATTGAATATTTCCTGCTGTCCATCAACATGCCCTTTCGCATAGGGTTCGCATTCTAAATCATAAGAAGCACCGATAGAGTTTTCATCATTGAGGTCATAATTGAAACCTAAGTTTACTTCTCCCATTGTATTGCGATAGGATAAGGGATCATACTGGTTTACGGTAACATTCTTCGTTCCTTCAATATGCTGAATTAGCGAAGTAGCCTCCTTATGCCCTCTTGTATATCCCCAAAGAGACCCAAACAAGTTGAGCTTTTCACTCTGATAATTGAGACTAAGCTGTTCTGACCCTCCCAGATATCCATTATACCATACCATGGAATTCAAGGATTCACTCACCCCTTCGCCCTGCTTCTTGACGGTTCGGATACGTATGACAGAGCTAACCGTGGCATCATATCTGGCACCAGGCGAAGTAATGATTTCCACATTCTTGATGGCATCAGACTTCAGACGCTGCAATTCCCTGGAATCTCTCACCTGTTTATTGTTGATATATATAATAGGTGTACCCTTGCCATAAACGCTGATGACATCGGTACTACTTACATTGATGCGAGGTAATTGTCGGAGTACATCAACGGCATCTCCTACTTTTGACAAATCAGAATGCTGTATGTCTATGAGCATTCCTTCACGTCCCATCTTGAAAGAGGGCAACTTCGCCTTCACCGTAACACCATTGATATGCATGGTACTCTCCTTCAACACAACATTTCCGACTTTTCCCACATTATATATATTATATAAGGTGTGATAACCCACGCAACTTACTTTGGCGAGAACCTTCTTCATGCCACAAGGTATCACGAAATTGCCGCTGGCATTGGTCACACCACCTGTGAGAAAGGAAGAATCCCTGGGATTGAGCAAAGCCACATTGGCAAACTCCACTGGTCGATGACGTTCATCAATCACCCGTCCCATCAATTTAGTAGGTTCCTTTTGGGTACATTCCACGAATATCAAGCTATCCTCTATCGTAGCCTTCATCGGATAAAATCCAAAGACCCGCCCCAAAGCTTCCTGCAAATCGAGATTACGGAAAGAGGTAGTGACGGTGAAATCTTCCAGTTCATTATAGATAAAACTGATTTTATTTCGACGGGTAGCCTTGTCTAAATCCTTCAGGACTTCAGACATGGAACGGTTGTTATAGCTTCGAGAGATGCGCTGTCCAAACGATGCCTGTACCAACAGACACATCAGGAAAGCGAACATATATTTCTTCATATTTTTTATATTGATTTGATACATATTACAAATAAGCCAACTTGCAAACAGACCTGTCAGCGACAGGATTATTCTACAACAAGTTGCTCATTGTCCAAAGAGAGAATTATCTGTTGTGAATGATTCAATTCATCCACTACACTCTGCAGATTGTTCTCGCTGTTCCATTCATAATAGAAACGAAGCTGCTTGGCTACCTGGTTCTGGAACACAATTTTCACTCCATAATACTCTGCCATTTCTCCGAGCATCGTTTCTAAGGAAACATTGTCGAAAGTCTTATGCACAATTTCCTTCTTGACATCAGTTGACGTAGCTTTATCACTGACAACAGCAGTATTTGGACAGGATGCTATTTTTACTTGAGACGTATCCCCTGCCGATGTTTTTTCTACCTGACGATGCGAACTGAATGTATGAATGGCAGCAAAGGCGATACCAGACAGCAAACATACACCAATAAAGGAAGCTGCGAGTTTGTGCCAATCAAAACGGGACTTCACTACCGGATGCTGTTCTGCAAACAATTGCCATTCCTTGTCTACATCCAAATCTTTCTCCGTCGCTTCCTTATCAAAAGCCATACGCATCTCCATCATTGTGAGATAGGTCTGGCGAGATTCCTCATCTTGAAGAATCTCCTTAATCTGAGACTCAGAATAATGCTCTGGGTGCTCAATCATGTCGATTACCTGTGTTAACTTATCCATTGTTCTTGGGATTAAAATGTTCTTTTATTCGTTTGATGCCTTGAGCAAGATGCTTATAGACGGCAGCCTCACTGATGCCTAACTCTTCAGAGATATCACGATAAGTGAGCTTTTGGCAATAATGCATATTGACTACCCGACGTGTTTGGAGCGTCAATTCCCGGTCTATAAAACGAAGCATCTGATCAGCCTTGCTCATCTCATGGTCTATCTCGCGAATGATTCGGTTTTCATCATGCACGATATCTACCGTATGATCCACCTTAAGACCAGCCTTGACCTTTTCATGAAGGGTCATCTTTCTGAGAGAATTCAAACATCGGTTTCGAGTAAGAACGACAAAGTAACCTTCCGTACTATTGGGCGGAATCCGCAGCTTTCCACTAAGCATATCTGCAAAAATATCGCTCACCACATCCCTTGCGGTCTCTTCATCCCCTAGAATCATCCTCGAAACGAGAAACATCTTTGAATAATGCTGGCGAAAAAGTTGTTCTATCTTTTCCATTTTTATCTGTATTGTTTATCCCAAGAACACATCAAGGTATCAAATTCCCAACCCCAAAAGAAGAAAAAATATTAAAAAGTTGATTTGATATCATCAACAGGCAGGCAATATCAAGAAAAGAGCCATAGATGATGACTCACCTATGGCTCTTATACCTTATTATATATATGTTACTCTAACCTTCAGATTAGTCCACGATTGGAGAATCTGCATAGTCGAGTACATTCTTTCTGTTAGCCTGCATGCGCTCGTACTCTTCCTTAGAACCGACAACAAGCTTCTCCCACTGGCGGAGACCGGTACCTGCTGGAATCAAGTGACCGCAGATAACATTCTCCTTCATTCCCTCAAGGTAATCTACCTTACCACGAATAGCAGCCTCGTTCAAGACCTTAGTGGTCTCCTGGAAGGAAGCGGCACTCATGAAGCTCTTAGTACCAAGAGCGGCACGGGTAATACCCTGGAGGATCTGAGTAGATGTTGCAGCTACGGCATCACGAACCTGAACAAGCTTCATATCGCGACGCTTCAATGCTGAGTTCTCATCACGCAACTTACGGGCTGTGATGATCTGACCAGGCTTGAGCTCAGTGCTGTCACCAGCATTGGTAACAACCTTCTTACCCCAGATACGGTCATTCTCCTCAGCGAAGTCGAGCTTATCAACCAACTCCTGCTCCAAGAATGTAGTATCACCTGGATCATCGATACGAACCTTACGCATCATCTGACGAACAACCACCTCGAAGTGCTTATCGTTGATAGCCACACCCTGGAGACGGTAAACGTCCTGGATCTGGTTAACGATGTACTCCTGAACAGCGGTAGGACCCATAATAGCGAGGATATCGCCTGGAGTTACACTACCATCAGAAAGAGGAGTACCAGCACGTACGGCATCATGCTCCTGTACCAGGATCTGCTTAGAGAGTGATACGAGATACTTCTTCTGGTCGCCAGTCTTAGAGGTTACGATGATCTCACGGTTACCACGCTTTACCTTACCCATAGTTACCTCACCATCGATTTCAGATACGACAGCTGGGTTAGATGGGTTACGAGCCTCAAGAAGCTCGGTTACACGTGGAAGACCACCGGTGATATCACCAGCACCACCTACGGCACGAGGAATCTTAACCAAGACCTCACCAGTCTTAATAGTCTGACCATCCTCAACAACGAGGTGACCACCTACAGGGAAGTTATATGTACCTACAATCTCACCGTTTGCATCAATAACATCACAAGAAGGAACCATCGCCTTATTCTTAGAATCGGTGATGATCTTCTCCTCCAAGCCAGTAGTCTCATCGACCTCGGCACGGTAGGTCTGATCCTTCTGAACGTCGTTGAACTTCAAGGTACCAGCGTACTGGCTGACGATAACGGCGTTGAATGGGTCCCAACGGGCAATCACAGTATCCTTCTCAACAACCTCACCCTCCTTGTGATACAAAGAAGAACCGTAAGGTACATTCAATGTAGCAAGAACGATGTTCGTATTTGGATCTACGAAACGGATTTCAGCCAAGTGGCTTACTACCTTCTCACACTTGATATCGTTGCCTTCCTCATCTTCCTCTACGAATGGAACAGTGCTCAACTCATCAAACTCGATGCGAGACTTGTTCTTCGCAGCAATCTTAGCATTGGCAGCAGCGTTAGACGCAATACCACCGGCGTGGAAGGTACGGAGAGTAAGCTGAGTACCAGGCTCACCGATAGCCTGTGCAGCGATGACACCCACAGCCTCACCGAGCTGAACCATACGAGCTGTAGCCAAGTTACGTCCGTAACACTTCATGCAGACACCCTTCTTGCTCTCACAAGTGAGTACTGAACGGATTTCAACGCTCTCGATTGGAGACTCATCAATGATCTTAGCCTTAGCCTCTGTGATTTCCTCACCAGACTTAACGATCAACTCACCTGTTGTAGGGTGGATGATATCGTGTACAGATACACGACCCAAGATACGCTCATAGAGAGAAGAGATAATCTCATCACCATTCTTCAAAGCGGTGCAAACCAAGCCACGCAAGGTACCGCAATCCTCCTGAGTAATGATGACATCATGAGATACGTCAACAAGACGACGAGTCAAGTAACCAGCATCGGCAGTCTTCATCGCGGTATCAGCAAGACCCTTACGAGCACCGTGAGAAGCGATAAAGTACTCCAACACAGACATACCCTCCTTAAAGTTAGAAAGGATAGGGTTCTCAATAATCTGCGCACCTTCTGCACCAGCCTTCTGAGGCTTAGCCATCAAACCACGCATACCAGACAACTGCTTAATCTGATCCTTAGAACCACGGGCTCCAGAGTCAAGCATCATGTAAACGGCGTTGAATCCCTGATCTGCCTCGGTCATCTCCTTCATCAGAATATTACCCAAATCGGTATTTACGTGAGTCCACGCATCGATTACCTGGTTGTAACGCTCCTTGTTGGTGATGAAACCCATATTATAGTTGTTGGTGATTTCCTCAACCTCCTTGCGACCACGCTCTACGATCTCCTCCTTCTCTGGTGGGATGATGATATCGCCAAGGTTGAATGACAAACCAGCAACGTATGCCATACGATAACCCAGGTTCTTGATACCATCGAGGAAGGCACAAGCCTCTGCCATACCAACAGCCTTGATTACATTAGAAATCAAGCCGCGGAGTGTCTTCTTAGAGATAACGTCATTGAAGAAGCCTACCTCATCAGGGATGATACCATTCACGATAACACGACCTACAGAGGTCTCAATCATACGCTTCTGGATCTTACCGTCAACCAAGTCGTCAACGATGACCTTAACCAAAGCATGGAGATCACAACGCCCCTCATTACGAGCGATCAAAGCCTCCTCAGGACCATAGAATGTCAAGCCCTCGCCCTTAGCACCTGGGCGAATCTTTGTAATATAGTAGAGACCAAGCACCATATCCTGAGAAGGAACGGTGATAGGCGCACCATTAGCAGGGTTCAAAATGTTGTGGCTCTGGAGCATCAGGATCTGAGTCTCCAAGATAGCCTCATTGCTCAATGGAAGGTGAACAGCCATCTGGTCACCATCGAAGTCAGCGTTGAACGCTGTACATGCCAATGGGTGCAACTGGATAGCCTTACCCTCGATCATCTTAGGCTGGAATGCCTGGATACCGAGACGGTGAAGTGTAGGGGCACGGTTCAACATAACCGGATGACCCTTCATCACATTCTCCAGAATATCCCAGATAACTGGCTCACGACGATCAACAATCTTCTTGGCACTCTTGACAGTCTTTACGATACCACGCTCAATCAACTTACGGATGATGAATGGTTTGTAAAGCTCTGCAGCCATCAACTTAGGAAGACCGCACTCGCCCATCTTCAACTCAGGACCTACAACGATTACCGAACGAGCAGAGTAATCAACACGCTTACCCAACAAGTTCTGACGGAAACGTCCCTGCTTACCCTTCAAAGAATCTGAGAGAGACTTCAACGGACGATTGCTCTCGCTCTTTACAGCAGAGCTCTTGCGTGAGTTGTCGAACAAGCTGTCAACAGCCTCCTGCAACATACGCTTCTCGTTACGGAGGATCACCTCAGGAGCCTTGATCTCAACCAATCGCTTCAAACGGTTGTTACGGATGATGACACGACGATAGAGATCATTCAAGTCTGATGTTGCAAAACGGCCACCATCCAGTGGTACCAAAGGACGAAGCTCTGGAGGAGTAACAGGAATGATCTTCATCACCATCCACTCAGGCTTGTTGATTCCCTTGCTGGCACGGAAGCCCTCTACTACGTTCAAGCGCTTCAATGCCTCAGTCTTGCGCTGCTGGCTAGAGTCATTGTTGGCACGGTCGCGGAGTTCGTATGACAAAGAGTCGAGATCCACATTCTGCAACAACTGATAGATAGCCTCGGCACCCATCTTAGCAACGAACTTATTAGGATCTGTATCTTCCAGACGCTCATTGTCGCCATTTGGGTCGTACTGATCAAGAATAGCCATGTACTCGTCCTCTGACAAGAGGTCGAGCTTATGAGAACCATTCAACTCAATGCCGTCAGCATCAGTCTTACCCTCGAGAATACCTGGCTGGATCACTACATACTTCTCGTAGTAGATAACAGCATCAAGCTTCTTAGTTGGCATACCGAGAAGGTAACCGATCTTGTTAGGGAGAGAACGGAAGTACCAAATGTGAGCCACTGGTACAACAAGCTCGATGTGACCAGAACGCTCACGACGAACCTTCTTCTCAGTAACCTCTACACCGCATCGGTCGCAGACGATTCCCTTATAACGGATACGCTTGTACTTGCCGCAGGCGCACTCATAGTCCTTGGTAGGACCAAAAATGCGCTCGCAGAAGAGACCATCACGCTCCGGCTTATATGTTCGATAATTAATGGTTTCAGGCTTAGTAACCTCACCATACGAATTTTCCAGGATCTCCTCTGGTGAAGCGAGACCGATGGTAATCTTCGTAAAATTATTCTTTACCTTTGTATCTTTTTTGAAAGCCATGTTTCTATATCTTAATTAGGGGTTCTCAAAATTAATCAAGTTTGATGCTCAAGCCAAGGCCGCGAAGCTCGTGGAGCAATACGTTGAGTGACTCAGGAATACCTGGTGTAGGCATTGGATCACCCTTCACGATTGCCTCGTATGCCTTGCTACGTCCTACAACATCATCTGACTTGATGGTCAGAATCTCCTGCAATACGTGGCTAGCACCGAATGCCTCGATGGCCCAAACCTCCATCTCTCCGAATCGCTGACCACCAAACTGTGCCTTACCACCAAGTGGCTGCTGAGTAATCAGAGAGTAAGGACCGATAGAACGTGCGTGCATCTTATCCTCTACCATGTGACCCAACTTCAAGAAGTAAGTCATACCTACGGTAGCTGGCTGGTCGAACTGCTCACCAGTCTCACCATCATAAAGGTAAGTAGAGCAGAAACGTGGAAGACCTGCCTTGTCTGTCCATACAGAGAGGTCCTCAAGATGAGCACCATCGAAGATAGGAGTAGCAAACTTAACACCCAACTTCTTACCTGCAGCACCCAGGATACACTCGAAGATCTGACCGAGGTTCATTCGAGAAGGCACACCCAATGGGTTCAATACCATATCTACTGGACGACCATCTGCCATGAATGGCATATCCTCAAGACGTACTACCTTAGAAACGATACCCTTGTTACCGTGACGACCAGCAAGCTTATCACCTACCTGGATCTTACGCTTCTTAGCGATATAAACCTTAGCCATCTGGAGAATTCCTGATGGAAGTTCATCACCGATAGTGATAGCAAACTTGCGACGCTTCAACTCAGCATCGAGCTGCTTATACTTGCGGATATAGTTCATGATCAGGCGCTGAATCAATGTATTGGTATGATCATCCTCTGTCCAACCATTAGACTGTACGCCATCATACTCCAGGTTCTTCAAAGCTGTTGTTGTGAACTTGCTACCCTTGGTGATAATCTCAGCACCAGAGTAATCCTTCACACCCTGAGAAGTCTTGCCCTCAGTCAAGGTGAGCAACTTATCAACCAAGATATCCTTCAAGTCATCGCCCTTTGCCTCGTACTCCTCATCAATCTTGGCAAGGATAATCTTATCCTGTTTCTTAGACTCACGAGTCTTAACGGCACGAGAGAACAACTTCTTGTCGATAACAACACCACTCAATGATGGGTTAGCCTTCAATGAAGAATCCTTCACATCACCAGCCTTATCACCGAAGATGGCGCGAAGCAGCTTCTCTTCTGGAGAAGGATCGCTCTCACCCTTAGGTGAAATCTTACCAATCATGATATCGCCTGGCTCGATACGAGCACCAACGCGAACAATACCGTTATCATCAAGATCCTTGGTAGCTTCCTCGCTGACATTAGGAATATCAGAAGTGAACTCCTCAACACCACGCTTGGTCTCACGTACATCGAGTGAATACTCATCAACGTGAACAGATGTCAAAACATCATCGCGAACCATACGCTCTGAGATAACGACAGCATCCTCATAGTTGTAACCCTTCCAAGGAATGTAAGCTACGAGCAAGTTACGGCCCAAAGCCAACTCACCATTCTCAGTAGCATAACCCTCTGTCAGGATATCACCCTTCTTGACGCGCTGACCCTTGTTACAGATAGGACGCAAGTCAATGGTCATATTCTGGTTGGTACGGCGGAACTTAGGAATGCGGTACTCCTTCAAGGCAGGCTCGAAGCTTACGAACTCATCATCCTCTGTACGATCGTAGAGGATACGGATGGTTGTAGCATCTACATACTCTATAACACCCTCACCCTCTGCAGTAATCATGGTACGAGAATCCTCGCACACCTGCTTCTCAAGACCAGTACCTACGATAGGTGCATCATTGTGAAGCAATGGAACTGCCTGGCGCATCATGTTACATCCCATCAACGCACGGTGACCATCATCGTGCTCCAAGAATGGAATCAAACCTGCTGAAACAGATGCAATCTGCTGTGGAGAAACATCCACATAGTCAACCTCTGAAGGTGGAACAACTGGATAATCAGCATCCTGACGGCACTTAACCACGTCGCGGATAAATGCACCATCTTCTGTCAAAGGAGCATTACCCTGACCGATGATCTTAGCCTCCTCATCCTCAGCTGTCAAGTAAACAACATCATCGTTGTTCATATCAACCTTGCTATCGTTCACCTTACGGTAAGGAGTTACGATAAAGCCGAGGTCATTGATCTTTGCATACATACAGAGTGAAGAAATCAAACCGATGTTTGGACCTTCAGGACTCTCAATAGGACAAAGACGACCATAGTGAGTATAGTGTACGTCTCGAACCTCGAAACCAGCACGCTCACGAGACAAACCACCAGGACCAAGGGCAGAAAGACGACGCTTGTGGGTTACCTCAGCCAATGGGTTTGTCTGGTCCATGAACTGTGACAAAGGGTTGGTACCAAAGAATGAGTTGATAACGCTAGAGATGGTCTTGGCATTGATCAAATCTGTTGGAGTGAACACCTCATTGTCGCGTACATTCATACGCTCACGGATAGTGCGGCTCATACGTGCCAAACCGATAGAGAACTGGTTAGCCAGCTGCTCGCCTACGGTACGAACACGACGGTTAGACAAGTGGTCGATATCATCGACAGTAGCACTTGAGTTGATGAGCTGAATCAAATATTTGATAATCTCGATGATGTCATCCTTAGTCAAAACGCGGACATCAACATCGGTATCGAGACCTAATTTCTTATTAATACGGTAACGACCAACCTCACCCAAATCATAACGCTTGTCAGAGAAGAACAAGTTCTGGAAAACTTCACGTGCACTTGCATCATCAGCAGGATCTGCATTACGCAACTGGCGATAGATGTAGTTCACAGCCTCCTTCTCTGAGTTACTTGGGTCCTTGGCCAAAGTATTGAAGATGATTGTGTACTTGCTGGCAGCATCTACATCCTTATGCAAAAGCACAGAAGCAGCACCACTCTCTACAATCTCCTCAATATTGTCGGCAGTAAGCTCTGTCTCACGCTCCATGATCACCTCGTTACGCTCGATAGATACAACTTCACCAGTATCCTCATCTACGAAGTCCTCATTCCAGCTCTTCAAGACACGAGCAGCCAACTTGCGACCGATAGCAGCCTTCATATTCTTCTTGTTCACCTTCACCTCTTCAGCGAGATCGAAGATCTGGAGAATATCCTTATCCTGCTCATAACCGATGGCACGGAGCAAGGTAGTAACAGGCAACTTCTTCTTACGGTCAATGTAAGCATACATCACATTGTTGATGTCAGTAGCAAACTCAATCCAGCTACCCTTGAATGGGATGATACGTGCAGAATAAAGCACAGTACCATTGGCATGAACACCCTGTCCGAAGAACACACCAGGAGAACGGTGCAACTGAGAAACAACAACACGCTCAGCACCGTTGATGACGAATGTACCATTATCAGTCATGTAAGGGATTGTACCCAAGAATACATCCTGGATAAAAGTACCGAAGTCCTCATGATCAGGATCAGTACAATACAGTTTCATCTTAGCCTTCAAAGGTACGCTATATGTAAGACCACGCTCCAAGCACTCATCGATGGTGTAGCGAGGAGGGTCAATATAGTAATCCAAGAACTCAAGAACGAAATTATTACGAGTATCGGTGATAGGGAAATTCTCAGAGAACACCTTATACAAACCGTCATTCTTGCGTTCCTCAGGCGGAGTATCCAACTGTAAGAAGTCCTTAAAAGACTTTAACTGCACATCGAGAAAATCCGGATATGGATACGGATTATGCACGCTGGCAAAATTTACTCTGTTATCAACAATTTTTGTAGCCATTAGAAGTTATTAAATGGGGGTTTTATTAACATGATAATAAAAGACACAAAAAGGTTAGGACTCGCCTACTAGGAGAATCCTAACCATTATGTAAGAGATGTAATTAATCTAATTACTTGAGCTCTACCTTAGCACCAGCCTCTTCGATAGCCTTCTTAAGGTTCTCAGCCTCGTCCTTAGATACACCCTCCTTGATTGTAGAAGGAGCACCGTCTACGAGATCCTTAGCCTCTTTCAAACCGAGACCACAAGCCTCCTTAACTGCCTTAACAACCTGGAGCTTAGCGCCACCAACCTCAGCGAGGACTACGTCGAAAGAAGACTTCTCCTCAGCTGCAGCTGCACCACCAGCAGCAGGACCAGCAGCTACAGCTACAGCTGCAGCAGCAGGCTCGATGCCATACTCGTCCTTGAGGACTGTTGCCAACTCATTAACTTCCTTAACAGTAAGATTTACTAACTCTTCTGCAATAGCTTTGATATCTGCCATTTTATTCTAAAAATTTTATTTGTTTATACTATTAATATATGAAATGTTGTATTTACTCAGGACGCTCGCCCAAAGTCTTAAGCACACCGTGAATAGTGTTGCCTCCTGACTGAAGAGCAGAAAGAACGTTCTGTGCTGGAGACTGGAGCAAAGCAACAATCTCTGCGATAACCTCGTTCTTGCTCTTGAGAGCTGCGAGTTCAGCGAGCTTGTCAGCGCCTACATAGAAGCTTTCCTCAGCGTATGCTGCCTTCAATGCTGGAACGCCTTCCTTCTCGTATTCCTTCAACAACTTAGCTGGTACGTTAGCTGTATTTGTGAACAATACTGCAGTAGTACCCTTCAAGCTGCCATAAAGCTCAGAGAAATCGATGTCTGAAGCCTCGAATGCCTTGTGGAGCAAGGTGTTCTTAACAACAACCATCTTAATCTCACTCTTAAAGCACTTGCGACGGAGATTGCTAGTCTTCTCAGCGTCCAATCCTGTAACATCTACAAGATAGAAGTGAGGGAATTCCTGAATCTTCTGTCCAAGTTCGGTGATGATAGTATCTTTAACTTCTTTCTTCATTTTACAAAACTTTTAGAGTTATTCAACTGATTTAGGATCAATCTTGATACCCTTACTCATAGTGCTTGAAATAAAGATACTCTTGATATATGTACCTTTAGCAGCAGCAGGCTTCAACTTGATAACTGTATTGATGAACTCCTTAGCATTTCCGTAGATCTGCTCAGGTGTCATGCTGACCTTGCCGATTGATGTGTGGATAATACCAGCCTTATCAACCTTGAAGTCAATCTTACCTTGTTTAACTTCCTTAACTGCCTTAGCAACATCCATAGTTACAGTACCACTCTTAGGGTTAGGCATCAATCCACGAGGACCGAGAACACGACCCAAAGGACCAATCTTACCCATGCAAGATGGCATTGTGATGATGACATCAATATCTGTCCAACCACCCTTAATCTTCTCAACATACTCGTCGAGACCTACGTAGTCAGCGCCTGCTTCCTTAGCAGCAGCTTCCTGATCAGGAGTACAGAGTGCGAGCACACGAGTAACCTTACCGGTACCGTTTGGCAATGAAACAACGCCACGAACCATCTGGTTAGCCTTACGTGGGTCAACACCTAAACGTACATCGACATCGAGAGATGCGTCAAACTTGGTAGTAGTAATCTCCTTTACCAACTCTGCAGCCTCTTTCAAAGTGTACATCTTCCCTGCTTCAACCTTATCAGCTACTGATTTTTGATTTTTTGTCAGTTTACTCATTTTTCTAATTGAAGTTTTAAATTATTTACCAGGGAAGTCTCCCTTTACAGTAATACCCATACTTCTTGCAGTACCAGCGATGAGCTTCATAGCTGACTCTACAGTGAAGCAGTTCAAGTCCTTCATCTTATCCTCAGCGATTACCTTTACCTGATCCCAAGTAAGAGAAGCAACCTTCTGACGATTAGGCTGAGCAGAACCACTCTTGATCTTAGCAGCCTCTTTCAACTGTACTGCAGCAGGAGGAGTCTTGATTACGAAATCGAACGACTTGTCAGTGTAATATGTAATAACAACTGGCAATACCTTACCTGCCTTGTCCTGGGTACGGGCGTTGAACTCCTTGCAGAATCCCATGATATTAATACCTTTAGAACCCAATGCAGGTCCTACTGGAGGTGAAGGATTTGCAGCGCCACCTTTAATCTGTAATTTGATTAATCCAGCAACTTCTTTAGCCATTTTTTTGTTAATATTTAAAATTGAAACTTATAAAAGGACATCAAGTTCTCGTAACAGAGCCTTATTCCTTTTCTACTTGCATAAAACCTAATTCCAATGGAGTTTTACGTCCAAAGATCTTAACCGTAACTTTCAGCTTGCGCTTCTCCAAGTTAACCTCTTCAATAACGCCGCTAAAGCCACTAAATGGACCTTCCATTACCTTAACAGTATCATTAACCAAGTAAGGACAATCGAGATTCTCCTCAAACTCAGTCTCTTCTACAGTACCCAGCATACGATTGATATCTCGCTGAGGTACAGGAGTTGGTTCATCCAAACCGCCAAGGAAACCTAAAACATTAGGCATGAAACGCAGAGTATGCGCAACATCGCCCTTCAGTCTAGCTTCTACAAAAACATAACCAGGAAGAGAAACCTTTTCTTTAACGACTCTCTTACCGTTACGTACAGATGCATGCTTCTCGAGTGGTATTAACACCTGAGAAACATTTGCTGCAAGTAAATCATTGTGCTTCATCTCAGCTTCGATGTATTCCTTCACCTTAGCCTCCTTGCCGCTTACGGCCTTCAGCACATACCATTTATTTCCTGTGTCTGCCATTTCCTCTAAAAATTAACCTGGATAAACTACACCCATAAAGGCTTTGAATACAGAATCCATCGCGAACACCACCAATGCAATGACTAGGGAAGCAGATAATACAACCATTGCACTATGAGTTAGTTCGGCACGTGATGGCCAAGTAGTCTTATGCGCAAGTTCATCGTAACATGCCTTGCAATAACTTACTATTTTATTCATATTATCTTCTATTTAGCACGGGTTGAAGGGCTCGAACCCTCGACACCTGGTTTTGGAGACCAGTGCTCTACCAACTGAGCTAAACCCGTAAGTTGACTTCCGCCTCCGCAGAAGCGGAAGTCATATATAGTAAATCTAGATAATTCTAAAATTACTTAACATCGTCGAGAAGTGCTGTAATCTGACCAGAACCTACTGTACGACCACCCTCACGGATAGCGAAACGGAGACCCTCGTTCAAAGCAACCTTGTAGATCAACTCTACCTCAATCTCTACGTTATCACCAGGCATTACCATCTCAACTCCCTCTGGAAGCTTGATCTCACCTGTACAGTCCATAGTACGGAGATAGAACTGAGGACGATACTTGTTACCGAATGGAGTATGACGACCACCCTCTTCCTTCTTCAATACATAGATAGAAGCCTTGAAGTGATCGTGAGGAGTAATAGCACCTGGGTGTACAACTACCATACCACGCTTAACCTCTGCCTTATCAATACCACGGAGAAGCAAACCTACGTTATCACCTGCCTCACCCTCAGCGAGAACCTTACGGAACATCTCAACACCAGTGATGACAGACTTCTTATCCTCACCAAGACCGAGCAACTGAACCTCGTCACCTACCTTGCAACGACCAGTCTCGATACGACCAGTAGCAACAGTACCACGACCTGTGATTGAGAATACATCCTCGATAGGCATCAAGAATGGCTTGTCAACCTCACGCTCAGGCTCCTGAATCCACTCGTCAACAACGTCCATCAAATTCTCTACAGACTTAACCCACTTCTCAACGCCGTTCAAAGCACCGAGAGCAGAACCGCGTACGATTGGAGTATCCTCCTCATAACCGTACTGCTCGAGGATCTCATGAAGCTCCATCTCAACGAGCTCAAGCATCTCCTCATCGTCAACCATATCGCACTTGTTCAAGAAAACAACCAAGCGAGGAACGTTTACCTGACGTGCAAGAAGTACGTGCTCACGTGTCTGTGGCATAGGACCATCAGTAGCAGCACAAACCAAGATAGCACCATCCATCTGAGCAGCACCAGTAACCATGTTCTTTACATAGTCAGCGTGTCCAGGACAGTCAACGTGTGCATAGTGACGCTTTGCTGTCTCATACTCGATGTGAGCAGAGTTGATAGTGATACCACGCTCTTTCTCCTCAGGAGCATTATCAATCTGATCGAATGACTTAACTGCCTCAGATGTACCGAGCTTCTCATTCAATACCTTAGAGATAGCTGCAGTAAGAGTAGTCTTACCATGGTCAACATGACCAATTGTACCAATGTTTACATGCGGTTTGGTACGCACGAATTCTTCTTTAGCCATAGCTTTTTCTTTTTATTTATATAAATGAATAATCAATTAATTAATATATTGTCTCCACGTTTTCTACTTCTCACTTTCGCTTGAAGTAGAGCTGTAACTGAGAGTTGAACTCAGGACCTCTTCCTTACCAAGGAAGTGCTCTACCACTGAGCTATTACAGCATTTCAACATTGAGCGGAAAACGGGGCTCAAACCCGCGACCCCCAGCTTGGAAGGCTAGTGCTCTATCAACTGAGCTATTTCCGCTTATCAAAGAAAGTGGGTAGTGATGGATTCGAACCACCGAAGGCATAGCCAGCAGATTTACAGTCTGCCCCATTTGGCCACTCTGGTAACTACCCATGGTCTTTCTTTTTCTGAGCCTCTTGTCGGATTCGAACCAACGACCCCGAGATTACAAATCACGTGCTCTGGCCAACTGAGCTAAAGAGGCAATCTTTACAGCCGCAATGCGACTAAGTTTTCGACCTATCGGAAAACGGCTGCAAAGATACAACTATTTTTTCATTCCACCAAATTTTTCGGAATATTTTTTATCGATTTCTTGTTTTTTCTTTAAATTTGGTCAATTGAACCTTCATTGAGTCCACTGCTTGGTCAATTCCTTCCTCAAAAGTATCGCATGTCTTCTCAACGAACAATGTCGTTCCAGGGACAGCAACTTCAAGGTGAACTTCCTTATTAAGAGCGGTAGCAGGCTTAACGACCTTTAATTGCACCTCTACTTTCTGTATATCTTCATAAGTTTTCTCCAACTTGGCGACTTTCTTTTCGATAAACGCCTGTAACTTCTCGGTAGCGTCGAAATGAATCGACTGAATCTTAATTTCCATAGTGACCTCCAATTTTAAAAAGGTTACGCCCTAGGATGGGCAATATTATAAACTCGTTTTAATTGCTCGAACGTAGTATGCGTATAAATCTCGGTTGTCGAGAGATTCGCATGTCCAAGCAGCTTTTTCAAACTTTCAATTCCTACGTGATGATTCAGCATTGCCGTAGCAAATGAATGTCTCAACACATGAGGACTTTTTTTCTTCAACGAGCAAACCCTTGCGAGGTTCGTTCTCACGATATCCCTGACCTTTGCAGGCTGCATCCTTTCACCTTTATCAGAAAGGAAGAATGCCGGAGAAGAAGCTTCAACGCTTGCATCCCTCAACTTAAGATATTCGCGGAGCGTATTTTTAAGCTCGTCACCGAATGGCACTATTCTCTGTTTGTTTCCCTTACCCGTTATCTTGATCTCCGAATTCACGAAGCTGACATCACAGTCATCCAGATTCACGAGTTCCGACAGTCGCATCCCGGTTTCATAGAACGTTATAATTATGGTACGCGCACGTACATTATTATAATCATCGCCCCACACCTGCCTATCCAGGAGTTCATCCATCTCACTTTCCTTAACGAATTGTGGAAGAGGTTTCTCTTTTTTAGGCCCCTTGATGCTATATACGGGATCAGACTCAACATAATGTCTTGTCAAAGCAAACCGGTAGAAGGTTTTCAGAGCACTGAGCCGACGTTCGACCGTTGCAGCTGAATTTCCCTTATCCATCATGCTTTCCATCCAATTCCGAACCATGTCAGAATCGACGGTCTCCCAAGAGAACGAATCAGACAAGCCTTTAGCAAACCTCTCGAAGTGTATCAGATCATCCCGATAGCTTTCTACTGTCCGCGGCGACCTGTTCAGCTCACTGCATAAGTATTCCAAGAACTTGTCTATATTCAACATAACAGTTGTAGTTTTTGTTATTCGGCAACGAAATTACGAAAATATTTCGAAACCACCAAATATTTTGAGGATTTTTTACTTTTAATGCTCTCTTCTTGGACTTTTGCTTCCAATAAGAGAGCATTTTCATCCTCTACCGAGGATAATATTATTCCTCGTTAGCGCGCAACTGCTGTACGTAGATGGCGTGTTCCATCTTGAGACGCTTCAAAACAGATGGCTTGTCGTACTGCTGACGAGCACGCAACTCCTTAACAACACCTGTCTTTTCAAACTTTCTCTTAAACTTCTTGAGAGCTCTCTCGATGTTCTCACCGTCCTTAACTGGTACAATAATCATTTTTTTGCTTTTTAATTTATTATGTTAAACTTATGTTATTTCTAGCGAAATGGGCGTAATGCCACAAATTGCGGGTGCAAAATTACATCTTATTTTTCAGAAAACCAAGATTTTAGGCATTTTTTTGCTCTAAAACCTTTATTTTATGGCTTTTGTGGCATTTTTCAGCCATTTTTTCTCTTCTTCATCGAGATAAGGAGCCAATTTTGCATACACTTCAGCATGATAATCATTAAGCCAAGCTATCTCTTCCGGCAAGAGCATCTCTACATCTATCGGAGTGGTGTCGATCGGACAGAGGGTAAGGGATTCTATCTGCAGGAACTTACCGAATTCTGTCTCCTTATAATCTTGAATCAGTACGGTATTCTCGATTCTCACACCGAACTTTCCAGCAAGATAGAGTCCTGGCTCATCGGTCAGGGTCATTCCTGCACGGAGAGGTGCCGGCATATATTCCATACGAACCTGATGAGGGCCCTCATGCACATTCAGATAAGAACCTACACCATGTCCGGTACCGTGCAGGAAGTTCAGGCCTTCTCTCCACATGCATTCTCTGGCAAGCGCATCCAACTGAGTACCAGAAGCTCCATCCGGGAATTTTGCCAGCTCCAGCTGGATGTGTCCCTTGAGAACCAAGGTGTAGATATGCTTCATCTCATCTGTTACTGGACCAAGAGCGATGGTACGGGTGATGTCTGTAGTTGCATCCTGATACTGGGCTCCGGAATCCAGCAGAAGGAGTCCTTCAGGCTTGAGCGGAATATCGGTCTCCGGAGATGCCTCGTAATGCACGATAGCTCCATGCTCCTGATAACCTGCAATTGTATCAAACGAGATGTCGCGGAACAAATCCTGCTCAGCACGCAATGCAGTCAACTTCTTATCGATGGAAATCTCGGTCTCACCTCCAGCTTCCACAGCAGGGAGCAGCCATTTCAGGAACTTGACCATTGCCACACCATCACGTACCATCGCTCGGCGATAGCCAGCAATTTCAGCATCACTCTTCACAGCCTTCATAGCTGGGATTGGAGAGTTCTGGGAAATGATCTCCTGACATTTCACGGTTTTCCAAAGATGATAACTGGTTTCATTGCCATCCAGGAGAATATTATATTCTGCATACTGCTTCAATCCCTCTTCCACCTTATTATAATTATATACAGAGATACCAGCTTCCTGGAGATACGCACGAACTTCATCTGTAAGCTTAGCCTCATCTACAAAAAGCGACACCTTATCAGATACAATCAGGAGATAACTTACGAAAACCGGATTGCAATGCACATCCGTACCACGCAAGTTCAAAGTCCAGGCAATATCATCGAGTGCAGACACCAGCATACCATCAGCATGAACACCTCGCAAAGCCTTTCTGATTCGAGCGATCTTAGAAACGGCTGTCTCACCGGCAAATTCCAAAGGCTGAATCTCCACCTGATTTTCCGGAATAGCAGGACGATCTTTCCAAATTTCCTTCAAAGGATCAAAATTAGTGCGCAGGGTAATACCACCCTCCTTACGCAAATCAGATATAAGTGCCGAGGTCATTGCGTATGAGTTGACCATACCATCCAGTCCAACCTCAGGAGATGCAACATCTGCCAATTCCTTTCCCAGCCATTCTGCAACAGTAGGAGTTCCTGGGATTTTGAGCTTCATTAATTGGAACTCAGTTCCATCCAACTGTTCTTCTGCCGCAAGGAAGTAGCGGGAGTCTGTCCACAATGCAGCAGAGTTCATGGTTACCACAGCGGTACCAGCCGATCCGTTGAATCCGGAGATCCAAGCTCTGCCGAGCCAATGGTCTGCCACATACTCACTCTGATGAGCATCCGTACTAGGGAAGATAAAGGCAGCCAGATGCTCACGCTTCATCACTTCCCTCAAGCTAGCTAATCTTAGATTGATTTCATTCATAATTGCCAAGTATTGATAATAACATATTCGATTTTCATGCCATTTACCGCCTCCAGAGCAGAGGAAATAACGGCATTTTGCTAATTAGAGATTACAAAGATACTAATTTTAAGAATTAATCACAAATTTAAGCGTAAAATAATGCACGATTTACATTACTTTTTATTAATTTTGCGGTCGGAAAGCTAAAAGTGCGAGATTTACGGTCTTTTTAACCGATAGCAATCCCAAAAAGCAAGGGCTGCGACCAGGTGCCGCCTACCCTAACAAGAAATTTATAAACACTTAAATAAAAAATTGTAGTTATGGAATTTTTAACAAATGACAAGCTCGTTATCGTCGGTGCAGGCGGTATGATTGGTTCTAACATGGTTCAGAGCGCTTTGATGCTCGGTCTTACTCCTAATATTTGTCTCTACGACATCTTCGAGCCAGGTGTTCACGGTGTATTCGATGAGATTCAGCAGTGCGCATTCCCTGGTGTTAACGTTACTTATACAGTAAATCCAGAGGAAGCTTTCACTGGTGCTAAGTACATCATCTCTTCTGGTGGTGCTCCTCGTAAGGAGGGTATGACTCGTGAGGACCTTCTCAAGGGTAACTGCAAGATCGCTGCTGAGTTCGGTGACAATATCAAGAAGTACTGCCCTGAGGTTGAGCACGTAGTTGTTATCTTCAACCCAGCTGACGTTACAGCTTTGACAGCTCTTATCCACTCTGGTTTGAAGCCAAATCAGTTGACTTCACTCGCAGCTCTCGACTCTACTCGTTTGCAGCAGGCTTTGGCTCTCGAGTTCGGTGTACAGCAGGATAAGGTTACTGGCGCTCACACTTACGGTGGTCACGGCGAGCAGATGGCAGTATTTGCTTCTCAGGTTAAGGTTGACGGCAAGCCATTGGCAGAGATGGGTCTTTCTGACGAGCGTTGGGAGGAGATCAAGCACCACACAGTACAGGGTGGTTCTAACATCATCAAGCTCCGTGGCCGTTCTTCATTCCAGAGCCCAGCTTACAATGCAGTTAAGATGATCGAGGCTGCTATGGGTGGCGAGAAGTTCACATTGCCAGCAGGTTGCTATGTAAACTGCGACAAGTGCGGTTTCAAGAACGTAATGATGGCTATGCCTACCACTATCGACAAGACTGGTGTTCACTTCACAGAGCCTACAGGTACTGAGGAAGAGCTCGCTAGCCTCGCTAAGTCTTACGAGCACCTTTGCAAGATGCGCGATGAGATCGTAGAGCTTGGCATCGTACCTCCAGTAGCTGAGTGGAAAGAGATGAACCCTAACTTGTAATTCTCCACTTCGGATTTTTAGAAGTTAACTCGATAAGGGCTGAATCGTGAAAATGCTTCATGATTCAGCCTTTTTTGATTTCCATTTTTCCTGCCTTCAGCAACTTTATCCGCAAATACGCCATAAAGTTACACTTTTCAGTAAATCGGGTTATACGACTTTGGCATTATTTTTGTAATTTTGCAAACAGAAATAACAAATAAGAAAGGATAATAGAAAATTATGGAACAGATAAAGAACAAATCATTCGGAGGCGAGCGCCCTCTCTTTGGTGCTCACGACGTACGCCTGGAGGGCATCACGATTACAGATGGCGAGTCGGGCATCAAGTGCTGCAAGAACATAGAATGCCACCATTCCAAGTTTTATGGCAAATACCCTTGGTGGCATGTGGATGGCTCCCTCATCACAGACTGCTACTTCTCCCCAGAGAGCCGTTCCGCCATCTGGTATAGTGATAATATGGTGATGAAAGACTGCACCATCGATGGTCCTAAGTTCTTCCGCGAGATGAAGAACCTGGAATTGGAGAACGTCAACATCACGGATGCAGACGAGACTTTCTGGAAGGTAGATGGTCTGAAACTGAAGAACGTAAAACTTCACGACGGCACCTATCCATTTATGTTTTCCAAGAACATCTATGTAGATGGACTGGAGAGCGATTCCAAGTATGTATTCCAATACTGCAGGAATGTAGAGATTCACCATGCCAAGATAACTACCAAGGATAGTTTCTGGGAGTGCGAGAATGTGACGGTTTATGATTCAGAACTGAATGGCGAGTATCTTGCCTGGCACAGCAAGAACATCAAGTTCGTACGTTGCCACATCAGCGGCGAACAGCCTCTCTGCTATATGGACCATGTCACCCTCGAAGACTGCACCTTTGACAAGGAATGCGACCGTGCCTTTGAGGATTGCATGAACATCAATGCACACATCAAGGGAAGCATCACCAATATCAAGAACCCTATTTCCGGAAGAATCGAGGCAGATGAAGTGGGAAGCGTAACCTATACAGAGTTTGCCAAGGCGCCTAAGGGAGCATGTGAAATCATCGACCATTCGAAATAGAAGAAGCATTCATTGCGATTCTGTATTCCCTTAAACAAAATAAGCATTGCCATTAAGGAGAATTGTTCTTAGTATTAAGAGAAATCTCCGTTCATAAACGTTGAACGGACATTCAAAAGCGTTGAACGTAAGTTCAGCAGTGTTGAACATACGTTCAACACTTATGAACGGAGATTTTGATTAAGGAAAAGGAGATTTATCCTACGAGCAATGAAGAAATAACATAGATAGAAAACAAAAATGAAATACAATTTTGATGAAATCATCGAACGTCGCGGTACCAATTCCTATAAATGGGATCTGATAAAGGAAAACGGCGTTATTCCGATGTGGGTAGCAGACATGGATTTCCAGACCGCTCCCTGCATCATCGAAGCTCTGCAGAAGCGTGTAGCTCACGGCATCTTCGGCTACACCCTCGTACCTGATTCTTACTACGAGGCAATCATCAACTGGTTTTCCCGCCGCCACCAGTGGAAGATAGAGAAAGACTGGATTCTCTATACTTCGGGCGTAGTACCAGCCATCTCCAGCTGCCTGAAGGCTATCTGCATGCCAGGCGAGAAGGTTTTGGTGCAGACTCCTGTGTATAACTGTTTCTTCTCTTGCATCAAGAACAGTGGCTGCGAAGTGTTAGAGAATGAACTGAAGCGTGTAGGCAACTGCACTTACGAGATAGATTTCGAAGACTTCGAGCGCAAGTGTGCCGATGAGAAGACCACTGCCTTCATTCTCTGCAACCCTCACAACCCTGCAGGAAGAGTATGGAAGAAGGAGGAACTGGAGCGAATGAACGACATCTGCCTCAAGCATAACGTGAAGATTATCGCCGATGAAATCCACTGCGAGCTCGTCATGCCTGGCTATCACTACACTCCATTTGCCAGCATCAGCGAAGCTTGCCGTGACAACTGCGTGGTACTGAACTCACCTTCAAAGTCATTCAATATTGCCGGACTCCAGATTGCCAACATCATCTGTCCGGATGCAGCATTGCGCCGCCGCATCAACCGTGCCATCAACATCAACGAAGTATGCGATGTCAATCCATTCGGTGTCATCGCTCTCCAGGCTGCCTACAACGAGGGTGAGGAATGGCTCGACGAACTGAACCAATATCTCTACGAGAACTATCAGGCAGTAAAGGAATTCTTCAATTCTGAGTTGCCGCAGGTTCGCGTTACCCGTCTTGAGGGCACTTATCTGGTTTGGCTCGATATCCTGCCATTCGAGTTATCAAGCGACGAGGCTTACGAGAAACTGATGAATGACGGCAAGGTTTTCGTCAACAGTGGTACGATGTATGGCAGAAAGGCTGGTCAGGGCTACCTGCGCCTCAACATCGCCTGTCCTCGCAAGACCCTGATGCAGGGTTTGATTCGCATTGCACGAGTTCTCAGCCAGTATATGGATGAAGAGGATTTGAGCGGATGCCCTGCATAATGAAGCGAATAAAGAGAAAAGAATTCTAAATACAATGTTTAAAACAAGATAATATGGAAAATGAAGTTTTAAAAGCCATCAAGGAGAGAAGAAGCATTCGTCGCTTCAAGGCTGACCAGATTACCGACGAGGAGTTGAAGACCGTTTTGGAAGCCGGCACATGGGCAGCTACCGGTCATGGCACTCAGGAGCCATTCATCATAGCAGTTCAGAATCCTGAGATTTGCGCACAGCTTCGCAAGATGAACGCAGACATCATGGGTGTAGAGAGTGATCCATACTAAGGAGCGCCAACCATCGTCATCGTCCTGGCTCCAGAAAGTAGTGTGAACGGAGTAAAAGACGGCAGCCTCATCCTAGGCAATATGATGCTTACAGCCCACTCTATCGGTCTTTCTTCCTGCTGGATTAACCGTGAAGACGGTATGTTCGCTTCTGAAGAAGGCAAGAAATTGATGAAGGACTGGAATCTTCCTGAAGGTTTGATGGGTGTAGGTGCCCTGGCATTGGGTTATGCATCTGCACATCCTCATACCGTAAAGCCTCGCAAGGAGGATTACTACCGCATCATCAAATAGAAAAAGCATAATACAAGCATGGAATGAAACAAATAGAATTCTATGCCAAACATCAAAAAAGGTCTCATGATTTTCAAAAACCATGAGACCTTTTATATATTATAATGTAACCTTAGCCAAAACCTTATCTGTGGCTCCCGAAAGGCTCGCTACGAAAGCACCAGCCTCATCGCCAGCCTGCTTCAGGAAAGCTTCATCGTTCATCAGCTTGCTCATCAAGCCCTCAAAATCCTCATAGTCGTTGATTTCAAAACCGCCACCCGACTTCAGCAAGCCCTGAGCTTCCTGGAATTTCTTGTTGTTCGGACCAAAGATAACCGGCATATTCCATACAGCGGCCTCCAGGGTATTATGAATACCCACACCGAAACCACCGCCGATATAAGCCACATCACCATAATTATACATGCTGCTCAGCAATCCGAAGCAATCAATAATCAGCACATCAGCCTTGGCTGCCTCCTCTGGAGTAGTCTGAGTATAGCGTACTACCTTCTTATCCTTCAAGAGAGAAAGAATCAGCTTCAGATGTTCCTCTGCAATCACATGAGGAGCAATCAACAGTCGCCAATCCTTACGCTCATTGAAGAAACGGATAAAGATTTCCTCATCTGGAGGCCATGAACTACCAGCCACGAAGACCTTGTAGTCTGGATGAGATGCTTTCTCAGAAGACGCAGCAGAATCAGAACCAGCCACCCCACTTCTGAAAGCCTCGCAGATAGGCAGATGTTTAGCCGCCTGCTTAATCTGGAGTACACGGTCGAAACGGGTATCTCCTACCACATCCACATCCTTGATTCCGATGCTCTCCAGCAATCGCTTGCTTTCCTCATTCTGCACGAAGAAACGGGTAAAACACTTCAGTACATTGGCATAACTCCTGCCATACCACTTGAAGAATACCTGATCCTCGCGGAAGATACTGCTCACACTATAGGTAGGAATGTTGCGATGCTTCAGAATATGAAGGAAATTAGACCAGAACTCATACTTGATGAAGAAAGCCATCACAGGGCGTACCAGGCGAAGGAAACGGATAGCATTCAGACGTGTATCCACAGGCATATAGCAGATGATGTCGGCACCCTCATAGTTCTTGCGCACCTCATAACCCGAAGGAGAATAGAAGGTGAGCAAAATCTTATACTGAGGATAATCCTTGCGGATTTGCTCCATCAATGGACGTCCCTGCTCAAACTCGCCGAGCGATGCTGCATGAAACCAAATGTACTTAGCGTTAGGATCCACCTTCTGCTTCAATATCTTGAAAGCCTCACGCTCACCACGCCACATCTTGCGTACCTTTTCATTAAACAGACTGGCGATGGCTATGCCCAATAGGACGAAATATATTACGATATTATAGATCATGATATTACTTTTATTGGTTAGTATCTATAAATACGTGAACTCTCTGAGGAACATTCAGCCCGACGGCAAAAGTTCCTCAGAGAGATGTTTATTGTGAATTAACCCAAAACTTCGATAGCCTTGCGAAGGCGACGCAAAGTCTCCTCCTTACCGAGGAAGGCAGAGATGTCGAACATACCTGGACCCTTGCCCTCTCCTACGAGAGTCAGGCGGAAGGCATTCATCACATCACCGAGCTTATAGCCCTTATCCTCTACCCACTTCAATACGACAGGCTCCTGACCCTCGATAGAGAAGTCCTCGATGCCCTCAAGAACCTCAGCGAGTTCAGTCATCTGCTGTGCAGAGTACTCCTTCCAGCGCTTCTTGGCTGTCTTGGCATCATACTCTGTTGGAGGAATGAAGAAGAATGAGCACAATGGCCACAACTCATAGACGAAGTTCACACGGTCCTTCATCATGTGTACCACCTGCTTTACTCTATCCAAAGTCTCCTCTACACCATTGTTAGCCACGATAGGTGCAAAGAGGTTGGCAATCTCATCATCACTCTTCATGAGAATGTACTCATGGTTGAACCAGATGCCCTTCTTGAAGTCGAACTTGGCACCAGCCTTGGAACAGCGGGAGATATCGAAAGCCTTCACCAACTCATCGAGAGAGAAGATTTCCTGCTCCGTACCAGGGTTCCAACCGAGGAGCGCCAGGAAGTTGACTACAGCCTCTGGGAAGTAGCCACTCTCACGATAACCAGAAGAAACCTCACCGGTCTTAGGGTCATGCCACTCCAATGGGAATACAGGGAAACCGAGACGGTCACCATCGCGCTTGCTCAACTTACCCTTGCCCTCTGGCTTGAGAAGCAAAGGAAGGTGTGCGAAACGAGGCATAGTATCCTCCCAACCGAAAGCCTGATAAAGGAGAACGTGCAATGGGGCACTAGGCAACCACTCCTCACCACGAATCACGTGAGAGATTTCCATCAAGTGGTCGTCCACGATGTTTGCCAAGTGATAAGTTGGCAATTCATCTGCACTCTTATAGAGCACCTTGTCATCCAGGATATCACTCATCACCTTCACGTCGCCACGAATCATATCGTTGACATGAATCTCCTGTCCTGGTTCAATCTTGAAACGTACTGTATATTGCTTACCGTCTGCGATGAGCTGATCTACCTCCTCCTTGGAAAGGGTGAGAGAGTTGCGCATCTGCATACGGGAATGAGCATCGTACTGGAAATTCTGTATCTCAGCACGCTTAGCTTCCAGCTCCTCTGGAGTATCGAAAGCGATATATGCCTTACCATTGTCCAAAAGCTGCTGTACATATTTCTTATAGATATCACGACGCTCGCTCTGGCGATAAGGACCATGCTCGCCACCGAAGCTCACACCCTCATCAAACTGGATACCGAGCCACTTGAAAGATTCCAGGATATATTCCTCGGCTCCTGGTACAAAACGATGAGAGTCTGTATCCTCGATACGGAACACAAGCTCACCACCATGCTGGCGAGCAAACAAATAATTATAAAGGGCGGTACGGACACCACCAATGTGCAGTGCTCCCGTTGGACTTGGGGCAAAACGCACTCTTACTTTTCTATCTGCCATGTCTTATTTTATAGCTATTTTTGAATTTTTCTGCAAATTTACAGTTTTTTTTGCGATTATAATAGTTTTTTTTCGTATTTTCGCACTGTAAAAAGGAATTAATGGGAGAAATGCTGATTTTTTGCTCAATATTTGAGAAAATGAGCAGCTTTTTAGCCCAAAAACGTCACAAACCATAAAGCGTAACAAACATGAGTATATTCAACAATCTCGAGGAGAATTATTGGCGCAACCTGATCACCAAGACCATTCTCGTTATCTTTACAGTTGCCATCATTGTCTGGTTTTTGCCACGCAATGAGGGCAGACAGTTCCGTTACGATGTGGGAAAACCTTGGATGTACGGTTCAGTGATTGCCACCTTCGACTTCCCGATCTACAAGACCGATGAAGCCATCAAGCACGAGCAGGATTCGCTGCTGCGGCAGTTCCAGCCATACTACACAGTGAATTCCAATGTCGGCAATGAACAGATCAAGCGTTTTCTCCACGACTTCAGCCAGGGAATTCCAGGACTTCCGAAGGAATACGTGGAACTCATAGCCAACCAGCTGAAGCAGGTTTATCAGACGGGCATTGTCAGTACGCCTGAATATAACCGTATCTACAAGGATTCTACCAGTATGATACGCATCATCAGCGGCAAGAACGCCAAGAGCTTTCCTATCGGTAACTTCTACTCTACCATTGCCGCCTATGAACACATCTTCTTTGATGAGAAGATATCAGCACAGCGGCAGATTCTATCCCGCTGCAATCTCAACGACTATGTGGAACCCAACCTTATATATGATAAGGAACGCTCGGAGGCAGAACGAACAGACTTGCTGAGCAGCATACCGCTGGCCAGCGGTATGGTGATGAGCGGACAGAAAATCATCGACCGAGGCGAAGTAATCAATGATTATACTTACCGAGTGCTTACCTCTTTCGACAAGGAGACGAAGCGCCGAAGTTCTACAGAGGACGAGCTTACCACTACCATCATCGGCCAGGCACTCTTCGTACTGATTCTCGTGATGATGTTTACCTTCTATCTCACGCTCTTCCGCAAAGACTACTTCGACAAGCCACGCAGCATCACCATGCTCTATGCGATGATTACGCTGTTCCCAATCTTTGTGTCACTCATCATGAAGCACAATTTCTTCAGCGTATATATCATCCCATTTGCCATGGCACCTATCTTTGTGCGCGTCTTTATGGATTCACGAACGGCTTTCATCACGCATGCCACGATGATTCTCATCTGTGCGGCAGCTGTGAAATACCAATATGAATTCATCATCGTGCAGCTGGTTTCCGGCTTGGTTGCGATTTACAGTCTGCGCGAATTATCCAAGCGCTCGCAGATATTCTTCACTGCCCTCCTGGTTGCCATCAGTACTACCGTGGTATATGTAGCCCTCCAGCTGATGCAAGACAATCAGGTGTTCAATATCGACCGCAGCATGTACACCTATTCCACCATCAATGGAATCTTCCTGCTGCTCGCCTATCCACTGATGTACATCATCGAGAAGACATTCGGTTTCACCTCTAATGTCACACTCTTCGAGTTGTCCAACACCAACAAGGGGCTGCTGCGCAACCTGAGCGAGATTGCTCCTGGTACATTTCAGCACTCCATCACCGTAGGTAATCTGGCAGCGGAGATAGCCAACCGTATCGAGGCAAACAGTCTGCTGGTACGTACCGGAGCACTCTATCACGATATCGGCAAGATGACAAACCCGGTATTCTTTACGGAGAACCAGGCAGGAGTGAATCCACACGACCAGCTGAGTGATCTGGAAAGTGCCCAGATCATCATCAGTCACGTAACAGAAGGACTGAAGATGGCAGAAAAGGTAGGTTTGCCGGGTATTATCAAGGACTTCATCACTACTCACCACGGCTCAGGTATTGCCAAATTCTTCTATGTAAACTATTGCAATGCCCATCCTACGGAAATAGTAGATAAGTCACTGTTCCAATATCCGGGACCCAATCCGTTTACCCGAGAGCAGGCCATCCTGATGATGGCGGATACAGTAGAAGCAGCTTCCCGCTCACTGAATGAATATACGGAAGAAAGCATCAGTAATCTGGTAAACAAGCTCATCGATGGACAGGTGGCAGATGGATTCTTCAAGGAATGCCCGATTACCTTCCGTGACATTGCACTTGCCAAGCTGGTGCTTATCGATCGTCTGAAGGCGATTTATCATACCCGCATCTCCTATCCTCACATGAATGTGAAGGAGAATCAAAGCATGAAAAAGGAGGAAGAAGCTCCTCAAGCTGAAACCGACTCACAAAAGCCTTAAAAACAGCTCACTTTTCAAGGTTTCTAAACTTACTATAAAAGCTTTCAAATGGCCCAAGAAGCTGCACAGAACTTAAAGTCTGTGCAGATTCTTGGGCTATTTACGTTAATATACATTAAATCTTATCCAGACATTAAGGCAAAATAGAACATTATAGTTACCTTTGCGGACGTTTTTATTTAATATTATTAAGATGAAGAAACTAAAATTAGTTAGTTTAGCCATTGCGATGGCCTGTGCAACGCCTTCTTTGGCAGGTGGTTTGCTCACTAACACCAATCAGCACGTTGCATTCAACAGAATGATGAGCCGTGAGGCTTCAATTGGTATCGACGGCGTTTACTACAATCCAGCCGGCGTTGTATTCATGGGTGAAGGAAAGCATCTTGCCATCAACTGGCAGTTGGCTTACCAGACACGTAGCATTGAAAATGATTATCCATTGTTCACTAACAATGTGAACAATCCTACTACTCCACGCGAGTTCAAGGGTAAGGCGTTTGCACCTGTTATCCCTTCTTTCCAGTATGCTTATAATAAAGGCAGATGGTCACTCCAGGCAGGTTTCGCCCTCACTGGTGGCGGTGGAAAGTGTACTTTCGACGATGGACTGGGCTCTTTCGAGAAGATTGTAGCTGAGACAGCTTTGGCAGCTTGCCAGTTGGCTGGTGCTGTAGACCAGGTTGCAGCACAGTATGGTGTACCAGCTGTTTTCACTAGCGACAAGAGTTTCGGTAAGGAAGGCAAGTATAGCTACAACAGTTATATGCACGGTCGCCAGTACTACTATGGTCTCTCTCTGGGTGCCGCTTATAAGTTCAGCGACAACTTCAGTGCATTCGCAGGCGTACGTGGTGTCTATGCTTCTACCAACTATTATGGATATGTAGAGAACATCAAGGTTGGCGCAATGCCTCTCTATATGGTACTCGACCCTACCAAGGAAACAGCAGCTAACATCGAGTTGAGCTGTGACCAGAGCGGTGTGGGCTTCACTCCTATCATCGGCGTGGATTTCAAGACTGGCAAGTGGAACTTCGCTGCCAAGTATGAATTCAAGACTCGTATCCGCCTGAAGAACAAGTCAGTAAACCAGGTTCCAAGTATCGGTAACCTTCCAGACAACCTCCGCAAAGCTTACATTACTAATGGCGTACCAGAGGCTGCTGCAAATGCCATCATCGGCAACCCAGTTATTCAGGGAGCTATGGGACAGTTGAAGACTCAGTTCGATGCTAAGCTCGAAGAGGCTATCGGTGAATACGCAGATGGCAAGAAGATTGCAGGCGATATTCCTGCTTACCTGGCACTCGGTGTAGGTTACAGCCCTGTAAATGCAGTACGTGTAAACGTAGGTTTCCACTGGTTTGATGACAAGCACGCTACATCATACAACAATCGTCAGGAGAAGTTGGACCGCGGTACCTTGGAGTACAACGCAGGTGTTGAGGTGGATGTCAACAAGAAAATTACCTTGAGTACAGGTTGGCAGAACACCAACTATGGCTTGAGCGATGAGTATATGGATGACAAGTCATTCGTTGTTAGTTCTAACTCTGCTGCTATCGGCGGTGTTTATCACATCAACAAGAAGATGGATCTGAACGTGGCTTACTTCCACACCTTCTATCAGCACAAGAAGACTTCAGAGAAAGTTCAGCTCACAGAACAGAAGAGCATCAACTATAGTTCAGACTACACACGTAACAACAATGTGTTTGCCGTTGGTCTTGACATCAATTTCTAAAAAGAATTCACATTCTTTTCAAAAGAAAATACATAACTACAATTATAAAGGCTATCCCGCATCATGCAGGATAGCCTTTTCCATTACATAGGATCCACATCATAATATATCTGCAAAGCTCCATACCTCGGATCTTTTGCCATCATCTGCTGGGCATACTTCAGATATTCGCGCACCTTCTTCTGGTCGATACCATTCTCCAGCTTGATGACAATCTTGCGGATATTCATTGTCTTTACACGTGCTACAGCCGGCTTATCCGGTCCGAGTACCCGTTCACCAAACCATCCTCTCAGCGTCTTGCCCAATTCCAGACTAGCCTGTTGGCAGATCTTTTCGTGCTTGTGCTTCAGGAACACATTGATAAGATGGAAGAAAGGCGGATAATGAAACATTCTTCTCTCCTCCAGGATTCCCTTGAAAAGAGAATCATAGTCATTGTGTACTACCTGACTGATGATAGGCAGTGTCGGATTCTTAGTCTGCAGAATCACGAGTCCCCGTTTGCCCTTTCTTCCGGCTCTTCCACTCACCTGCGCCATCATCATGAAAGCATGCTCGTAAGCACGGAAATCAGGATAGTTGAGCATTGAATCAGCATTCAAGATACCTACTACACTCACTTTATCGAAATCCAAGCCTTTTGATATCATCTGCGTACCAATCAGAAGATTTGTCTTTCCCGAAGAGAAATCGGAGATCAGTCGCTCGTAGGCATTTCGGGTACGGGTTGTATCTAAGTCCATTCGGGCGATGCGGGCTTCAGGAAAGATTTCGGAAATCTGGTCTTCGATGCGCTCTGTTCCGATACCCCTACCCATCAACTCAGTACTGCCACAGTTAGGACATTCCGTTGGCACAGGATAGGTATAACCGCAATAATGGCAGGTAAGGAGATTGATACTCTTATGCAGGGTAAGCGAAACATCACAGTTCTTGCATTTCGGCACCCATCCACACACCTTACATTCTATCATCGGTGCAAATCCTCTCCGGTTCTGGAAGAGGATAGCCTGCTCTCCATTCTTCAGGGCTTCTTTTACAGCCGCCAGGAGCACAGGCGAATAAACACCCGTCATCATCTTGCGATGGCGGAGGTCTTTCACATCCACCACCTGTATCTCAGGCAACTGGATATCCTTGTATCGGGTCTTCAGTTCTACCAATCCATACTTACCCTGCTGGGCATTGTAATAGCTCTCCATCGAAGGCGTAGCCGTTCCCAGAAGCACCTTTGCCTCCGGATACATATTGGCAAGCACAATGGCTGCACTGCGGGCATGATAGCGTGGAGCCGGATCCTGCTGCTTGAAAGAGGTCTCATGCTCTTCATCGATGATGACAAGTCCCAGTTTCTGGAAAGGCAGAAAGACTGCGCTTCTTGCTCCCAGGATCACATCATAGGGATGCCCGGAGAGTTGTTTCTGCCAGATTTCGACGCGCTCTGCATCACTATATTTAGAATGATAGATACCGAGCCGGTCGCCAAAGACTTTGTGCAGTCGCTCCATGATCTGAACCGTCAGGGCGATTTCGGGCAGCAGATAGAGCACCTGCCTGTGTTCCTCGATGGCTTTTCTGATGAGATGGATATAGATTTCCGTCTTTCCGCTGGAAGTTACACCATGCAGGAGCACTACGTTTTTCTTCAGCATCTGCATCAGTATCTGATTGTAAGCATCCTGCTGCGGCATAGACAAGGGCTTGATCTGGTCAAGATGCGATTCTCCAGCCGTATTCAATCTACCCACTTCCAACTCGTAGGTAAAGAGGATACCTCTGTCGATGAGCGCCTTGACCACAGCCGCCGTGCATCTTGCCTCGTTCATCAGCTCTTCCTTCGTCACCTTCTTGATACCTTCTCTAGGCGTATCTCCCTCCAGACTATCCCAATGAGAAAGAGCCAGGAAGGTAGTCAAAGCCTTAGATTGCTTCAGGGCACGCTGCACCATATTGAGTGCCACGTGCAGAGCCTGTTCATTGCGATAACTGCTAGCCAACTCCACATAGAGTTCCATCTTGGGCTTGAATTTCTCTGTAGATTTCATTCCGGCAGGCATGGCTGCATTATATACATCGCCAAGAGGTGACATATAGTAATCGCTGATCCATTGCCAAAGGCGATATTGCTGGGGAAGAAGAGAGGGACAGGAATCAAGAACAGCCTCTATCGGCTTACAGTTGAAATCCGGCTTTTCGGAATGTACATCCGCTACCATGGCAATATATTTCTTGCTTTTTCCTAAGGGAACAAGCACGCGCATACCAGCCACGACTTTCTCTTCCATCCCTTCGGGGACAGAATAAGTAAAGGTGCCGTCGAGCGGAAGAGGCAATATCACATCTACATATCTCATTGTTTCTATCTTCTAATTCTTCAGAATGTTTATGGTATGAAACAGCTACCCAACTGTTCTTTCCAAACATTCGTTCTGCAAAGATAGCAAAAAAAAAGCAGATACCCATCATCAGGTACCTGCTTTTATATATTTTAATGTATCTACTCGAATAGATACAAGCTACAGTAGATTAGAACCAGTAGCCGAGTGCAATCTGCCAAGAGTTATTACGACTCTTGTCCTTTCCTGCATTTGTAACTGCATCAAGGGTCTTAGAGAAGCTAGCATCAGCAGACTTGCCGCAAGCGATATTGTAGTTGGCTGATATCTGAAGATGGTTCAGCAAGGTTACACCAGCACCTACGTTGACGCTGAAGTTTGATTTTTTCAAAGAATAGCTGCTTGTCTCATTCCATGTAAAGTTCTTGTCTCCTACGTTGATACCCCACTGTGGACCAGCAAAGAGGAAGATGTTAGCCAGGCTGCTCAAACCAAAACCGTAACGTACGTTGACAGGAATGTTGATAGACTGCTGCTTTACGTTCGCCTGACCGAAGTCACCATTAGTACCGACATACTTAACATCAGCCTCTTTCTGGTCATACAAAGCTGCAGCATCGAAGCTCAAGCCTACGATAGGCACAGTAACCTTCACCATAGGACCAACAAAGAAACCTGTCTTGTTGGAAGCATCAAATACATCCTCGCTGAAAGACATGCTTGTCACGTTCAAACCGCCCTTCAAACCGAACTTAATCTGTGCGTTTGCGCTAGTAGCATACATCATTGCTGCTACCATGAATACAAGTGATAAAATCTTCTTCATTTTCTTACCTTTTTTAATTGTTACTAATTAAATATGTTCACACTATATGTTGAAAACAACATCTCTTTTACTTAATGGCGCTCTCTTCTCACCGTGACTCTAGCCGAACCGCTGGCAGAAGAGGTTCTGTTTTTAGCCCGCTGTGGCTTGACACGGGAAACCTTGCCGATGTTGGCAGATGCGCTACGCAATCCTGTGCTTCGGCGATTCTTCCTTACACTCCCCTTCACATTCTTTGCTGCATTGGCAATGCTGTCCAGTGAATCTTTTCGTGCCTGATTACCCCAGATATTCTTCTCAAAGGCAACCAGTTCAGCCTCAATGCGTTTCTGCTCCTTTGCCATGGCAGAATCCGTGGTACAGTATTGAGAAAGGGTTTGTCCCAACAGATTGTTGGTCTTGTAAATCTTACCCTTATATTGATTTCTGGCAAAGTAATCATCAATGCTCATCACCACGGCATTGTTCAGATTGCTAGTCATCACCTGCTGGCGGGTAAGATAAGGAGCCAGATCATCATATTTCACCCAAAAGAGGGGATACCTGGTTCCACCATCTCCAAAATCATCCTCACGGGTCATGATAGGGCAAAGCGCCAACACCTTGGTATGGAAGGTAGCAGAACGCTGGTCGAAGAAACTGCTTTCCTTGATATAATACGATTTCACCTCACGCGAAGGGATATCGCTGTTGTCTAACTTGATTCTACCATTTGCCTGCTTCTCGTAGTAGATATGATAGTTGTCCAGGAAAGACTTCGGATCCACCCGGTCGGCAGCGGCAAAACTCTCATTACCATCCATTCGGTATTGGAATACGGTAATCTTTCCCGTCATCATCAATCTGAAGATGGTGGTAAAGAGATTCATCTGATTTCCCTTCGGCTCAACAGGATAATAGAGCGCAGCATTGGCTTCGTTGTTGAGATCCAGTTCACGGTAGATATCTCTTCTCCAAACCACGTCCTCATCCATCGGGAGAGCAGTAGGAAAGGAGATCTGCGCACGCAGGGTTGGAGTATCGCCATTCTGCTGCGCTGCTTTCTTCTGTGCTGCCGCCTGCCTGCGGGCCTCAGGTTGTGCCCAGATGCCCTGCACCATTCCCAAGAGCAGGAACAAGAACAATATCTTTTTCATTGACTTTGATTTTTAAATTTGAAAACTCCGTTATTACTTTACGATAACTTCCATTGCCGAAGGCAGGGTTCGCATGATGCCGTCGGGACCTACAGCTCTGATATGAGAGATGTAGAAACGACGGTTGCGATACAGCTTCCTGAACTCCTCACGCTGTCTGGCCGAGAAACTGGCTCCAGCAGAAGCCAGCGGAATGGCATTACCCATATTGTCGAAGAAGACGGTTTCGAAACCTACTACCTTGAAAGGAATATCCAGAAGTCCATCGTCGATGGCTGCATGAATGCCCGTGGCACCCATCAGATTGGCCTTTGCCAAACCGCCACCTCTGAATCGGTCTGTTCCCATTGCGATATAAGCGGTAGGATCTGGCAATTTTCTGACATGGAAAACAAAAGGCGGCAGCGAGCGAACCTGTCCCTTATCTCTTGCCGTTACATGAATGGTAACATCCCTGCCAACGGTAGATGGAGTCGCCACGAAATGACCGTTGCCTTTTGATACGAACGAACCACCACTCATAGAGGCAGAGATGGCATTCGCCGGAACACCCGGCACACTGATACTGATAGGATTGGCATAACCTGCATAAAGCACATTCATCAGGTCGGCTGCCACGGTAGCAGAATTCGGAACAGGCAATACGGTATATTTCTGGCTGAAGTTACGACGGATTTCCTCACCCTTCTTGCCTTTCATCAGAATATAGCCATTAAACTGATGTTCTCCTACCCCACCAGCCGTAAAGCTATATCTACCATCAGCAGCCTGAAGCCGACTGCCATTGACATAGATTTCAGGGCGCTGGGTACTGTCTATAGCCGCCATCACCACCTGTGAGTTGAATCGCTCACCCGCATAAAGGGTCGTCTTTTCAGGAATCACGAAGGCATTCATCTCACTCACATTCAGTTCCACGAGTTTCACATTCTTCTTCTCATCGCCCTTCCGCGGTTCATCCTGCAAGCTTCTCTTCACCTTCTCCACCAACGACTTTCCCTTGACACCGAGCTCCTCTTCAGTAGGAGTATTCAGTGCCAACATAGCCATCAAGACGACATACATCAGATTGATCATCTTCTGGCGTGGTGAAATCGGTCTTTTCTTTATTGCCATTTATTTTTCTTTTAAGTTTGCGGTCATCGCTGCAATCATACGTGCATAGATGCTGTTCAGTTGCTCTATCTGCTGAGCCATCTTCCGGGTCTGTTCATTGATCTGGTCGATGGTACCAATCTGCTGACTGGCACTTTTCAACTGCATCTCATAAACCTTGGTAATACCGGTAAGCGTGCGGTTCAGATTTTCCATCTCCTCACTGTCACGAGTCAGACGGGAGCTCTGTTCATTAACCTTGCCAAGGGTATCTACCAGATTCTTCAGTTCATCCACATAGCTACTCTGCACTTTCTGCATTTCCTCAGAAGCTACCTGCATTTCTGCCAAGGCATCCGGCTGAACTATTGGGGAAGCCTGGTTGGCAACACCAGCAATTGGAGAAGAAGATGCTCCTATAGTAGAAGCAGCCACATTCTTGTCCTGGTATTCTACCTTACCCGTCTCCAGATATTCCTCCGTTACATGAGTAGGAAGCTCTCTGCCATCAGCAGTCTTATCGAAAGGACGGTCGAAAGCAGACAGGAAGAACACGATAATCTCAGTGCCCATTCCCAGGAAGATCATCAGTTTGGCTCCGGGAAGATGCGTCAACGTGAAGAGAGTACCTGCAATAACGATACTCGCACCCCAACTATATGCATAGTTCAGGAAAGTCTGTCCCGGAACACTATCCATCCACTTCTGCAGACGATAGACAATATTATATTTACTATAGTCACCCATTTTGATTATCTCCTATTCTTATTTCTTGATGGTTTCTGCTTGGCACTCGATGTGGTAGCCAGACTTCTTACGCAGCGGAATCCGATATATGAGCGTGGCTGGTTCTGGTATTCCCAAGAGCGCCATGCCGAGCGGATAAAAGATTCCGGGTCTTTCCAGGAACCCCCTCTTACACTCTTTTTCTTCAACCGGTAAGGATCTTCCTTGGCTGCATTGTATTTCAGGTCAGGATTCAGATCATTCATCGCATCCACTCCTGCCTCCGTATAAACGGTGCTGGTCCATTCCGCCACATTACCAGCCATATCATAGAGCCCGTTCGAGTTGGGTGAATAAATACCCACCTTACTCGTTATCAGGTTACCATCCTTGGTATAGTTACCCCTATCTGGCTTGAAGTTGGCATAGAAACATCCATCTCCATTCTTTACGTCAGCATTGTCCCAAGGGAACTCACTCTGATTCTTTCCTCTGGCAGCAAACTCCCATTCTGCCTCTGTTGGCAGACGGTAACGCTGCACGAACCTTGCCTCCGGTCCCAAACCTTTCAGAAGGTAGTCGGTACGCCAGGCACAGAAGGCATTCGCCTGCTCCCAGGTGACACCCACAACTGGATAATCGTTGTAGGCAGGATTACTGAAATAGCTTCTCAGATAAGTTTCATTATCTGAGTTGCGGAAATCATTCACCCAGCAAGTTGTATCCGGATAGATATTCACGATATAAGTATTGAGGAAATCCCACGGACCGCTCAACGGGCGGTTGATGGTCTCTCTCACCACTCTACCCTCATCATCATAATAAGCGGTATCCTTCGAAATCATCACCACTTCATCAGGATTTATCTGGATATCTGTATTCAGACTGCGCTCCTGCGGATTGATTCGGTTACGGCGAAGGGCAGCTGCAGTGTAATCATAGATTTCATACTTATAGTTGAGCTGGCGCCAATCAATCAGCTTCTCACCGGTCACCGGATTCACATTGTAGAGACTTTCTATCGCACGCAGTTCATCCTCATTCGGCTTTCTTGGCAAAGGCTTCTTCCAGTTAACCTGCGGAGGAACCGGGTCGCCATTCTTGTCTTCGGTAATCATATAGGTCTCATCACCGGCATAGGCAGGATCGGCAAGACGGGTACGAAGGATAGAATCGCGTACATAAGCAACAAACTGCTTGTACTCAGAGTTCGTAATCTCAGTATCATCCATCCAGAAACCATCTACGGAAACATCCTTACGGGGAGTCTTTGCACCCCATAGTGAATCCTGAGTTTCAAGACCCATCTTCAGGAAACCACGGTTCACCTTTACCATTCCGTAAGGTGTAGGCTCCACGAACCCTCTTCCGCTTACGCCCACAACTTCTCCTCCTCTACCTGCCATGGAAGTAGATTTGGCGCTGAAACAGCCACTCAGGGAGAGCAGTGCTACAAGTGAGCAGAAGAGCCCTATTATTTTCTTCATTTCAATATTCATATTCTTGATGATATACTATAGTATTCTAACACTTTGATGTTTGTTCTTTCCTTTTTTGGCAAGACTGATCTCTGTCTGGTATCCGATGAAGAGTTCATGGCTACCATTGCCCGCATTCAACTTCGAAGTATAGCACTCATAACTGTACCCAAGCATTACCCCATGAAAAGTACCTCCCAATAGAAAGGTCACGGAATGATCAGGACTATAGGTGAGTCCACCATACAAATGCTTTCCCTCGTGCTGATATACCAGCCGCCCGGTAACATCGCCTCGCCACGCCGTACCATCATACCTGACAAGAGCAGATGACTTTATAGATAAAAACGGATTTCTCAGTTGAATATTGTATCCACCAGTCAAATAATACGTTGCATCAATCTTAAATTCATTTGATTCACCCAGATTGATCGTAGGAGAGGTAAGATGCTGCCCTGAAAGTCCCACATACCAATTACGATGAATGAAATAGAGACCCAAGGCAAAATCCATTCCGCTTCCCTCTACATTTGTCGTAGCAAAAGCAGGGTCGCCCGATTCTCCAGCATCTACCTTGCTGCCATCAAAACTCTCACTCAGCATACCTCCCTGCAATCCGATGCTCATCTTTCCTCCCCATATCTTCTTTTTATAAGCATACTGCAGGCTAAGACGCTGGTGGGTAAAGAGACCAATCTGATCATTCATCAGCGAAACACCCACACCCTGCTGATGATTGAAAAGCAGGAAAGGCATATCTGCTGCCAGATACATCGTACGGGGATTGTGTTCGAATCCTGCCATATCAAGAGCGTAAGCAGCCGTAACATTCAGTTTAGCCTGCTTACCCACTGCTGCAGGATTGAAGGATGACTCCATGTCGAAATAATGACTGAAGGATGGATCATACTGCGCTCTCGTACAGAGCACGCCTGCCAGCAAAAAACATAATATGATGATTCGTCTTAACACAATGTAATAACGTAAATTATCGCTGAATATTATATATAAGGTGATGATTGAGGAAACATCCGGGCAGATATGAGATGAAAAAGGAACAGAAAGAAGATGAAAAAGGCTGCTCTCCGTGTAGAGAACAGCCCTATCATCGACTTTTAATATTCGTCGTCATTCCAGAGGAATATTAGGGCTGAATACCAAGCACTTATAGTCTTCCAACTTTTATAGTGAACATTTTATTAAGGAGTAAAAGTCGCTAAAAGGCTTTTCTAAACCTATCTTGCAACTCCTTGATTCGCTCTAAAAGTTTTTCGAAAGATAAAGTCTGACCATAGATAAAGTGGTTACACATCTCTGCATAATCACCCTCCCAATCCTTCATCAACTCTTGCCTAGGAACGAAATCAATCTCACTCGGCATCAACTTAGAATAATCTACATACCCTACAGCATAGTATATGGAACGATGCTTAACAATACGCTCATACAAGTCCATATTCAGCAGGGCTTGTTTGCCAAATTCTGTATCCATCAAACGTTCTAGATCATAAAGATGCCTAGACATTCGGACATAACGAGGAGACTGTTTCTGAAATTCCTCACATAGCAAGAATGCCTTCTCCAGGAATGTTCGTGTAGGCAAAACTGTCCTTATAGTAGCTGTAGCCGCCTCATCTTCTCCAGGGAAAGTCTGCTCAATATATGATGAAATCAAACGGTCTTCCGTAGGCTCGTTCATAGACAAGCAACTAATCTCTATCTTTACTCTTGGCGGAATATACTCTATCGTATGACCAAGCATAGACTCATAATGAACGAGAATGACAGACGGATCCTTATCACTTGCAACGGGACTTGCCTTACCATCCTCATCAAATTCCTCTACTACATTTTCTATATGGTATCCTTCCACACCAAGTTTCTTTAGATTTTCATCCAACTCTGCAGAAACTGTATCAAGAAAATACCTACGTGCCTTCTTGCGAAGTTTTTCACGCTGATTCTTTGTCGTCTTCTCGATACCAAAGAATTCATGGTTTACAGATAAGTCTATATCCTCACTGAATCTTTCTATCAAATTCCATCCTTTACTGAGACTTGTACCTCCCTTAAAGATAAGTTGATCTGCACATGAACATTTGAAAAGAGCGTTGAGCACCACAGTTACCCACCAGTCCTTTTCAATTGCAACCTGATTAATACGAAACTTCTCTTCCGCACGTTGCAACATTGCTATTCGTTCATCTATTGTGTGATTTAACCAAAGTGTCATAATGCTCGTTTTTATCTATAATATCAGTTATCAGCTTTCTCATCCATACTGGCATGAGAGTAAGATCTTGTACAAACAAGTCTTTATGTTCCTCTTCATTGACCAATTTTCTTATGGTAGAGAGTTCTTGATTACCTACATTCTTTTGTCCTAATGTTCTAAGAGCTTGTACAAGAAGCGCTGCCAACACTGTCTGAAAAGCAAAGTTCTTAGGAACACTTCTCTTCAACTCTATAGTCCGATTTCCAAGAGTCAAGACTCTTCCACTTCCCGATGTCAGGTAAGTATATTTTGTAGGCACCTGTGTTGAGAGTCCAAGTTTGTTGAGCGCTGTAACTCCTGAAGGTTGTATTTGTACCTTATCTCGCTGGGCTATAGCCATCACCATTTCATCTATTGATGGATAGACTATCCCAAATCGGGTATTCTTAGGGCGAAGATAAACCCCATTAGCTAATCGAACTATATTTCCCTTTTTTTCTTCTACAGAAAGTGCACGACTTACCACCTTCTCATTATCATTGATGTCAGAGAAGTCTGAGATGAAGAGAATCTGCCCTTCACTTGTCTCGTATATACGGTTTGCTATTTCTGCCATATCGTTTTCTTTCTTTAATGGTGCAAAAATACAAAAAATCAGCGATATGCGTAACATACCACTGGTCAAATTAACTTTTTTTATGTAGAAAACTTTGCAAACATTTTCTACAATCCCTTATTCTCTCCTGACGGTCTGTGATACAAACAACACGTTAGTTGCAGTCATTAGAAAGATAAGATAAAGATAAAAACGGCAAAAGCCATATAGGAATTTCCGAAGAAATCACCTATATGGCTCATTTCCATTATCTTATACTGATAATCGTAATCGATGAACGATTAGTACTCGTCATCATTCCATAAGAAGTCATCCTTTGAAGGATAATCAGGCCAAATGTCTTCGATGCTCTCATAGACATCACCTTCGTCTTCTATTTCCTGCAGATTCTCCAGAACTTCCAGAGGCGCACCTGAGCGAGTTGCATAGTCGAGCAGCTCTTCTTTAGTTGCAGGCCATGGTGCATCTTCTAGCTTTGAAGCTAATTCAAGTGTCCAATACATAGCTATATTATTTAACGTTCTTACTAATTTGGCTGCAAAAGTAATAAAATTTATTTTATCTACAAGTTTTTCGGCATTTTTTTTCGCCTAACATACTACTTTCTTGCATGAAAGGGCTCTTTTTCTAGAAATTTACCCGATAATGCTGCTTATAGATCTTATGATCAAAGAAAACAACACCCACATAATAGAGATCATAGGTGATGCCGGAGAACTCTGATTCCTGCAAACGAAGCCATGATGAATAGATGTTCCTGGCATGAAGATTACCTAGAAGAACCAGCATCACCTGACTATGACAAAGCGGGAGTAGATTCTTCAAGACAAGTTCCATCGGCAGTTTATCCAAATCTACAACCACCATCGTTTGAACGTTTTTATCCAAAAGAGATAAGCTATCAGGAATCTCGAAAGATTCAGTCTTCATACAACCTGCATGGAGATAAGCATCAAAGATATGACGATTGCACAATCTGATAACGGGCTGCCAATGATTCGAGAGCCGTAGAAGAAGACGTCCCACCTTATGTTCGCGCCTGTTAAGCTGTGGTAACTGCTCCTGCAGCTCCTGATATGCATAATAAGGATAATGCTCATTGATGACATAGCGGATGAAGCTATAGGCAGAAGGCGACTGCACGCCAAAGCCGCGACTATAGCCGCAGCGTCTGAACCATCTCCACCAAGTACTCAAATAATAATGCATAATTTAAATCTTTAGATACACAAAAAGCCTCAGAAATCTTTCGAAATCTGAGGCTCTTGATAAAAGAAGGCGGCTACCTACTCTCCCGCATTGCATTGCAGTACCATCGGCGCAAGTGAGCTTAACTTCTCTGTTCGGAATGGGAAGAGGTGGGACCTCACCGCAATAACCACCTGATAATGGGGTATGACGTATTTGCACACAAGCAAACTGTATTTGATAGTAAAGAACCACCGTCCCTCTCGATTCAATCGAGAGTCAACAGCTGAAACTATGAACTTTCCTAAAGAAAGTGTTCGGGCAATTAGTAATGCTCGGCTTTGACATCGCTGTCTTTACACCTGCATCCTATCAACGTCATCGTCTTTGACGACCCTCAATGGAGTTCTCATCTTGCGGCTGGCTTCGCACTTAGATGCTTTCAGCGCTTATCCAATCCAGACTCAGATACCCAGCGGTGCGCCTGGCGGCACAACTGGTAAACCGGAGGTCTGTCCATCACGGTCCTCTCGTACTAGTGACGGCACCACTCAAAACTCCCACGCCCACGATAGATAGAGACCGAACTGTCTCACGACGTTCTGAACCCAGCTCGCGTGCCACTTTA
>OGNT01000101.1_pt1 | contig 39779 bp, 31 predicted proteins | sample 1573521 | NCBI WGS metagenome assembly OGNT01 (sample SAMEA2581922, study PRJEB24529) | metagenome | biome: Human gut stool | place: China | collected 2011
AATGTAATTTTGCAAGCTTCAATGTAATTTTGCAAGCTTCAATGTAATTTTGCAAGCTTCAATAATAAGCGACAGTGTACATATACAAATTCAACAAAACATAAATTCACAACAACATGAAAAGAAATGAACGTGGTACAGTAGGTGAAGACCAGTCACATCTCAATCCATTGCAAGAACACCTTGATAGATTGGATGCAAACACTGATGTCAATGAAGTACAGTCTGAAGAAGACAAACTTGCAGCAGAAAAAGAAGCTCAAAAAGAGTCATTTGAACGCATGCAGCAAATTGCAGGCGTTAGAATGACTGCTACTCGTGAAAGTGCTGTGTCAATGACAGGCTGGTTTGATGTTGACATGACTCAACTTGGACATCAAGGCAAACTCTATCCACAAGATTTGCAAATTGTGTACAGGGCTGCAAGAGCTGCTGAAATCAGACACTGGTCAAACATGGATGATGACATTAGAAGTTCAGCATCAATTGCCGGTCACTTGACAGACTTGATTGCAGTTTGCTGCAAATGTGTGTCAAAGTCTGGCAACAACTCATACTCATACAAAGACATTTATGAGCATGACAAGTGGAAGCTTGTTATGATGATACATGATGTCACTTTCCCTGAAAATGCTGAAATCACAAACCCAATTTTGCTTGACGTTACAAGTGGTGTTTGCAAGCATCATTTCAAGTTGTCAATGACAGCAGACAATCTTCACTTTGTTGAAGCAGACTCAATGCTTGACAAATACATTGATGCAGAAAATGGTGGTTATGACGTCAACACAAGAACTCTTGGCCACATCAAGTTGAAGCCGACAACAATTGGGGTTGGAGAAGCATTTGCACAATATTTGATGACTCTTGATGCTGACACTCAAAGAAACATTTTGCCAATCACAAATGCAGTATCAATGCAAATGACTGATTGGCGAGGCCTCAACAACAAACTCATTTTGCAAGCATATCAAAACTTCAATGCATTGGAGCCTCTAAAAGCATTGCCATTGTTGCTCGACATTGTTGACAAAGCAACAACAAAGGCAGCTGAAACAATCAAGTTTGTTTGCCCTCATTGCAAGATGGAAGGAGAAGCGCCCTTTCGATTTCCAAACGGAGTCAAACAGATTTTTCGACCAATTTCGAATATCGAGTCGGAACTTTTGTAAGCTCAGGTTCTACGCAATCAAGCATCTTGGCATTCAACCATCTGAAATTGATGCAATGCCATACTATGAGTGGCAATGGATTGTTGATGACTTGCAAGAATATCTTGAAGAGCAACAAAAGTCTCATGGTGACAGCAAAACATCATCAGACAAAGACTTCAAAAAGATGCAACAAAACATGCTTGTTCAACAACGTAGCATGATGCAAAATGTTGCTCAACCAAAATTTGAAATGCCAAAGATGCCGTCAGCATTTGATTGGCTGCATTGACACAACACATTCAACAACAATTGAACATGTCTGACTCTGTATATGACGCTACAGGCTCAAAGCCAACAAACTATGAAGCATTTGAAGACTCTGTAGAAGACAAGACAGTTGATGCAACTGAGTCTTTGAAGCAAGCATTGACAAATGAAGCATATGTTGCTGCACTTGCAAGTGCAGTTGGCTCAATCATTTGGCAAAGTTGGCAATCTAAAGACAGTGCAAGCAAAGAAACAAACATGTTTGCTGCATTGTCTGCTATCATTGAAGAGTCGAAAGCAACCGCATCTTCAGAGTCATCTGCAACATTGACTTCACCTGCAAAATCCATTGTTGCAAAAGTTGAAACAGACTCAGACAACACAATTGCATATCAAGATTTGATGCTTGATGCTGTTGCAAACATTGTTGAATTGCTTAGACACTCTGATGAGTCAACAACTGCTTCTTCAATTGCATCATCAACTACATCACAATCATCCGCACTTGACGAGTTTGCTTCTACAAAAACGCCAGACATTGTCAAATATGGTGCATCTGCAATTGCATTCAAAGAAGTTATTGAGCAACTCAGCAAATTGACTGGCTCTCAATCACACAATGTCTATCGAGCATTGTCAATGTTTGATGACATTGTCAAAGCACTTGACAAAGCAGCGCCATTGTTTGACAAAGTTTTGACAACAATCGTTGACAGTGTACTGGCAAATGCAGCAAAACTAACTCAACACAAAGACAAGCTCGACAATTTTGTTGTGCTTGCTGACACATTCAACAGTTTTGCAGACTCATTGTTGACATCATCACAAGCATTGTTGCTTGGTGCCGCTGCAATCGCTTCACTTGGTCTTGCAATTGCTGTGTTTGGCACAGTAGTGTCTTTGGACACTCTTGGAATGTTTGCACTTGGAAGTGCAACAATGCTTGCATTCTTTTGGGCTTTGACAAAACTTGACACAGACGCAATGCAAAAAGCTTCGTCGTCAATGCTTGCTTTGTCTGGCTCAATTGCATTGTTTACACTTGCAGTTGTTGTTGGCGGTCAAGTGCTTGCTGAAAACATTGGTGCAACTGTCATGGTCTTGAGCACCATGGTTGCATTTGCTGGCGCAATGCGACTCATCAATTTGATTGCAGGCCCAAGTGGCACACTTGGCGCTTCTGTGTCTCCAGGCGCATCTCAAGGAATGCTTGTCATCACGGCTTCAATTGCTTTGCTTGGACTGTCAATTTGGGCTTGGCATGAAGTTGTGCCATCATATGAATATGCAGTTGCGCCAATGGCTGCTGGTCTTGCAATGGCTGGAATGCTTTGGTTGATTGGCAAAGGTGCACAATCAAATGCAAAAGATGCAGGCATTGGCATGCTTGCTGTTGCAACATCAATTGGCGTGCTTGCACTTGCATTGCATCTTTGGAATTATGTTGACACAGATTCTGCTGGCAAAGCACTTGCAGGTCTTGGCACAATGACAGTAGTTGTTGGCTTGTTGACACTCATCAAAGGTGATGCATCTGATGCTGGCAAGGGTTTGCTTTGGGCTGCTGCAGCAGTTGGCGCACTTGCAATTGCTTTGTTGCCATGGAAACTTATTGACGAAGAAAGCATGGTGAAAGCTGGCATTGGCTTTGGTGTGCTTGCAACGGTTCTTGGTTTGATGTCAAGATTTGGCGGCAATCCTGCTCAAATGACTGCTGCAGGAATGGCACTGCTTGTTGGTGCTGCAACTGTCGCTGTACTTGGTTTTGCATTGCTTGTGTACAACAACATTGATGCTGCAACTGTTGGTGTTGCTTTGCTTGCAATGGGTGGCATGGCTGGCATTGTCGCACTTCTTGGTACAGTTGGTCCTGCTGCTTTGATGGGTGCAGGCGCACTTGCAGCAGTTGCTGCAGCATCTTGGGTCTTTGGCAAATCTGCTCAAATGATTGGCGCAGTGCCTGATGGCACCATACCTGCAGTACTTGGCTACATGACTGGTGCTGCAACACTTGCAACAGTGACAGGCAACCCATTTACAGTAGCATTTACACTTGCAGGTGCAGCAGCACTTGCAGCAGTTGGCGGCTCAATGTACTTGTTTGCAAAAACCATAAAAGCAATTGCAGACACCAAGTTGACTCAGCCTGAGATTGACTCGATTGGACAATCATTGACAAGTTTTATCAACATTGTTGTTGACTCAATGTCTGCAAATCGAGACAAACTTGATGATGCAAAGAAAGGCATTGATGCATTGAAAGGCCTTGGCAACATGCTTTCAACTCTTGCATCAGGCATTGCAAGCATGGCTGTCTTGTCATTCCCAAAATATGAAGCAAGAAATGGTGAACTTGTCATTGTTGGCACCATTGACATTGAAGATGCTCTGCCAAGAATTGGAACAAGCATTGGCATGCTCATCGACAGTTTGATAGAGCCTCTTGCAAAAGTTGGCGCAGATGCTGGCTTCTTGAAAAACTCAGCAGTTGAAAAAGGCATTGATGCATTGCAAGGTCTTGGCAACTTGTTCTCAAACTTTGCGCAAGGCTTGGCAAGCATTGCTACACTCGTCTTTCCTCGATATGAAGCAAGAGATGGCAAACTTGTAGTTGTTGGCACCATTGACATGAAAGAGCAATTGCCAAAGATTGGTTCAAGCATTGGTGCCATGATTGAAGAACTTGTCAAGCCACTTCGTGAAATTGGCAAAGAAGACAACAAGTGGTTCTTGAAATCAGACATTGAAAAGGGCATCAAGCAACTCTCAAACATTGGCAATGTCTTCAATCCAATGGTTGCAATGATTGAAGCATTCAACAAGCATGGAATCGACAAAGCATATGTTGATGACAAGTTCAATCCAACATTGACATCAATGGTTGCAAGTCTTGGCTCATTTGTCACAGGTGTTGCAAACTTTGACACACGTTCAATCTATGCAAAATCAAATGCAGTCAAGAGTCTTTTCAAATCATTTGATGCTGACAATCTTGAAAGTTCTGTTAAGTTGCTTGAACGAACAGACAAAGGTTTGACTGCAATCAGAGAAACTTTGCAAACTTTGAATGTTGAGAAGCTTACAAAACTTGATTTGCAAATCAAATCGTTCCAGTCAAAATCAATTGTTGATGGCATCAATGCGCTTGCAAATGTCATCAAGCAAAACTTGACACCTGCAATGCAAGAATTGTTTGACAAGTTGAAGTCAGTTCTTGAAGCTCTTGATGAACGTGAGCCATCATCAGGCATGCCATCAAGTTTTGCAATGCAGCCTGCATTTGCATCAGCAAACAACTCAAACTTTGCAGGTGGCATGCGACTCATCAATGACAGACCAAATGTCTTGGGTGCAGACAAGTTTGAGGATTGGCGCAATGACAGTGACAACCCAATCATGGCAATCCTTGTAGAAATTCTTGACATGCTTGATGGTCAAGGCATCAAAGTGCATGGCTGATGTCAAACACAACACAACTTCTTTCATATTCACACAACATGAACAATCAAAGCAAACCTCTTGTTCGAACAAATGTTGCAATGTCAGGCAACATTCAAATGATTGTTGACACAAACTACAAAGTCAAGTTTTCAAGATTGACAGGCTCATTTGCAAACAATGCAAATGAGATTGAGTTTGACAGCATTGGTGGCTCATTTGCAGACAATGCTGTCAAAACTTGGGCAAGACTTTGCATGTCTGCAGAAGACATTTTTGCTGTGCAAAATTCCAACATTGAGACACAAAAGCCGATAAGAAGTTTGCAATCGCAATATGACTGGCAATATGTGTTTGGCTGTAGACACAAAAAGTCTCCAAATCAGTTTCGTTGGTTTGCGCCTCTTTGGATTGTTGGCAAGCAATTGCCCAAATGGTTTATGGTGTTTCAATGTCCTGATATAGAAGGAGATTTGAAAACATTGCTGCAGCGTTCAACATTGTTGTGCAAATGGAATTTGTCAAAACTGTCTGAACTTGAACAGCATGTCAAAGATTCATCATTTGCGCCTTGCTGGATTTGTCACAACACAGAGCAAACTCACAAACATTGGGGTTATGACATCAATACAGGCAAGCAAGTAGAAGTTGACAGCGGTCGACTTGGAGATGGCCCTGAGTTGTCACCATTTGACTTTGACAAGTGGATTGTTGACCAGTGGCGTAGAAACAACATTGCATGCTCACAGCTTGTCAACTTGTGTTTTGACTTTGAATGCAATGACCCTGGTGTTCATCGGTTCATTGGCCTCTATGCAGACTATGAGTCAACGCAAGATTTGAAGATTTCTGACAGTTTGGTTGACTTGCAATATTATGATTGGCTCAACCAAACTATCAATCTTATTGAATACACAGATGCTGTTGACAACAAAACTGCTATAGTTGGCAACACTGTTGCAAAAATGCCTGCTGCAATTGACTATGCAAGAATTTATGAAGAAACTGTCATTGCATCTTTCAATGCAAATGAAGGTCTTAGACCCAACATCTACACACAGCCTCGAGTCTTGAATTTTCAGTTCACAGGTAAAATGATTGCAGGTGAGTCATTCACAATTCTTGTCAATGGCAAAGAAGACCTCAAAGTTTATTGTGTTCACAGAGTCGATGGCTTGGTTGATCGCAACAACTGGTTTCAAGCAAAGCCTGATTTGCAATCCACAATTGATGCATTCATAAAAGCATTCAACAATGCAGCAATGTCTGCTTCATATGCATATGAGATTGAACAAAAGTCATACAATGAACTCAAAATCACATCAAACTGTGGCTCAAACAACATTGAGTTGCAGGTCAATGTGTCGCCGTACAGCATCTCAATTGACAACACAAGCTGGGAACCTGTCATAGACTTCGAAACTGCAATCACAAAGAACAACTCATTGTTGCTGTCAAAGAGTTTGATTGCGTACATCAAACAAGCAAACTATTTGTTGCTCTACATAAATGAAACAACAACAATCAAAACAAAAATACTTGCAACAACAACAGTTCAGCAGGTTACAGGTGTGCCAGGCTTGACTGACACAATCATTGTTCTTGTTGATGCAGTTGTGCCAGACTTGGTTGACTCAATTGCATTTGACATGCTTGCAATTCGAAATGCAACTTCAAATTTGTGCAAACTTTATGACTATCATGATTTGTCTGGCTGGTATTGGTCTGAAGACAAGTACATGAGAAACACAGAGTTCAATGTTGATGCATGGTATGACTGGATTAGCAAATTGGCGCCAAATGCAACATATGCAAAGGTGCTTCAACAATATGTTGACGCAGTCAAAACAAATGACACTCCACATGCAATTGAGTCTTTGGGTTCTGAGAACACTGTGCTTGAATTTAGTGACTCTGAATATGACAAGTGCAAAGATTTGACTGTTGAAGTTGTCAACAACAAGCCAAACATTCGACAACATCATTTTGTTTCAATGCATGGACTTGATGCACTCAACAAACCATGGCGTGCAAATGACTCGATTGCGTACAATTGCACAGGTCTTGCTCCATATGAATTGCTTGCATCATATAGCATTGATGCATTCACATATTCATGGTTCATTGAAGGCTTTGACATGCCACCATACATTGCACAGTTGTCTGAACCTGATAGAAGTTTAATTGCAAAATCTTATGTTACTTCAAAAGTCACCATTGCAGATTTTGAAAACACAGATGAAGATGCTTTCAACAAGTTTTTGATGCACAAATTTGATGCAGACAATGAGGTGTCACAAGTTGTTGAATGCTGGTCAACATGTTATGAGAAGCCTGGTTCATCATTTGCCTGGACAACTTTCAAAGGCGTTGACTATGTATTGTCATCAAACTACATTGGCTACAGATTTGCAGTGGTTCACATTGATGGTCAAAGCATTTTCTCAGTCAAGCCAAACCTCATTGTCAATCACAAATTCAAGTTCTTGGTAATTTGCTTGCCATACAAGATTGTTGATAGGGCTTGTACAAACTTGGACGGCTTTCTTGGCAAGAACTTCATCTATGTCGACAAATCATTGCTATACTCAAGTGCAAATGTTTTTGTTGTTGAAGAGCTTGACAATGTCATTCTTGACTGTTTGATAACAATCGGTGATGTCACAAGAAAGCAATGGAACCTTGCAGGCGCACTTGTGACATCTGCAATTGCTACATCATATCAAGGATTGCCTGCATTTGCAGCATCAGTCATTTTGCAAACAACTGACTTTCAACTTGGTGATGTCATAAAAGTTGGCGACACAATCGAAATTCGGTCAACAATTCAAACTCAACAAGGTTCTTATGACGTTGTTGTCAAATTGATTGACATTGTTGATGTGTCATATGACACTTTGTGGTTTAGAAATGCTACATATGATGCTGAGCCTCTTCAAGAAGGTGGTGAACATGATTTGTTCAATTTGCTTGAAGACTTGTACAATGTTGTTGACCCTGAAGAACGTCAAGACATCTTTGATGGCTCAAGACCAAAAGCAAACAACTTGATTACGTATGCAAAACATGGCAATTTCCATTTGCCTGCAACAACATATGCATCTACAAACAGATTTGCACAACTTGCATATTTTGTGCAATTCAACAAAATTGCTCAACTACAAGAAATTCAACCTCTTGCAAAAACAGTTGTCAATCAAACTGTTCAAGCAAACTATGACTCACCTGAAATCAAGTTGTCTGCGCCATTGACAAGATATGGACAGTTTGTGATGCCTGAACTTGTCAACATTACAAAGTTTGCTACATTAAAAGACATGCAAAATGTGATTGTTGTGACTGGTAGAACAATGAAGCAATATGCTTTGTTGCAATCTGCTGATATTTGGACAACTCAACACATTGACATTGTCTCAACAAACAGGTCTACAATTTATCTTGACGTGAACTCTTCACCAACAACATGGATTGACAAATATGTAGAAGTGCCCTTGATTGCAATGAGGGGCATCTCAGCGACAAAAAAGACAGTCACAATTGACATTCCAAATGCTGGAATGCAGACAAATCAAATTGATTTGCTGACAGTGATTGTAGCATGTCTCAACATGGCTCAGAATGCAACTGTAGTCAAATATGCAGAATTCTTGCTTGACAGATGGTCTAACATGTCTGTCAAATATGAAGATGCTATAGGCATGGATGTCAAGCCTCTAACAATTGACTCAACAAATGCAAGATATCTGATTGTGACATTTGATGCAGCTGTCGGAGATTTGAAAGCAACGTTTGAATTTGCATGACATGTATGAGTAGTGCGATTGATGTCATAGCAAAAAGAGTACATATAAAAAGCATTTTAAAAAGCGTTTTACAATATACACCACATCATGGAACAACCCAATGTGCACCCTATAGTATTCAAAGAGTTAAAAGTCGGCACATATGCTGAGTTGATTGAAGCTCTTAACTTCAACTTTTCACGCATTGTCAACAGTCCGTTGTTTAGAGGCAAGAAAGGCAACACAGGTGACGATGGCGACCCTGGAATGTCAGGTTTGAGAGGCAACAGACTTTACTATGCAGATGTTGACAGACTCAATCAATATCTTGACAAAGATTACAATCTTGACACAAACAAATTTGATTTGTCAGCATTGAACAACACAATGTCTACAAATTATGAAGGTCTGAAACTTGCATTAAGAGCTGACATTCTAATTGCAAATGACTGGTGCATATTGCCTGATGGAAATGTTTGCATACTTGTAGATGTTGTCAATGATGACAATGAAACAGTTAAGCAACACTGGGAACCTGCAGGCATGCAAATTTTGACATCTGACGACACAACACTCAAAACAATCATTGAAGAACTCGTTAACAACATGTTGAATGGAAAAGAGTTCGGCACAATGAAAATCTATGATGTCGGCTTCAACATTGTCAAAGATGACTTGTCATTACCTGGAGCAGAACAATCAAACTTGGCTGCAACAGACGCAGTTGGTGGCATGTCAATCAAAATTGCAGGCATCAGTGGCAACACAAATACTTCAGCAACATATGCAATCAATGCTTTGACTACTGATGACACTCATGTCAAAGGTAGATGGCCAATTTATGTCTTTGGGTCTCCAAAAGATTGGTATGACATTGTACAAGCAACTTTGCCTGAATATGATGATGCAAATCCGCCTTCACACAAGAACATTGGGTACATTCCAAATGGCGCAAATGTTCCAGGCGCTGTCATATTTCAAAACAATGACTACAATGGCTTGCTGATTGGCAACAGAAACAATGAAGACAGTGACTTGTATTCATTGCGAAACTTTGCAACAATCGCAAACATCAAAACAAATGACATCAATCAGACAACGTCAAAACCTGTCTATGGCTTGACAGTTAGACCAAGATACAGCAGATGGCTGACAGATGACCATAGATGGTTTGACGAATATGTGAATGAATTGTTTCTTGCTCGTGAGCTTGACGACATGTCACATTTGTTGACAAAGAAGTTTGGCGTCAAAATTTTTACACAAGAGACAGGTCACAGCCCAACAATTGAAGATGCAATTGTGTTTGCTGCAAGACGTTCAGAATCGACTGGACAACTTGTTATTGTGCCCCTGGTTAAATTTGGTGAAAACACTGTCATTGAATTGCCAAAAAGACTTGCAAATGGCATTTTGATGTCAGATGACGGTGAACTTACTATTGCAAAGATGATAGCAAGCAAACTTGTCATCACAGATGGCTCAGGTGCGCCTACAACTGCACCAAGCAAAGCAAACACTCTTGCAGGTTCAAATGAAGCAAGCATGTACACAGAGTACAGTTTGCCACTTGCGCCTGAATATGTGTTGCTTGAGTCTGAAAACAACAATCACATTGCACACATCAAACATCAACACAAAATTCCAGCATTCTCAGAATTTGAAGGCACTGCAATTGTTGACAACAAACCACAAGTACTTGAGATTGGTGACAGTGAAGTGTCTGTTTACACTGTCAGCAACCTCCCCTTGATGCATCCACCTGTGCCTGACACTCTTGATTTGCTTGCAAATGTTGAGTCAATTTTGATTGGCGGGTCAACATCAAGCAATTCAGCAGGCTTTGCAAAGTTGACTTGCAAAACTTCATATGCAATTTGGGAAAACCAGTCAACAATTGAAGAGCTTGAATATCATGACATGGATGCAGCGGACAACAATGCAACAAAGTCAATCTGTCTTGTTGAATGCGTTCAACGTGGTGCAATCCCATCATATGATGAGATGTTGCCTCAAAGTCAAAGATTTGTCAGCAACTTTGTTATGTTTGATGCCAAAGCACAATATTGGTTGAAAGACAAAAAGATGCCAACTCGCATTGTCATCAAGCAAACTTTTGCAAAAACCGCATTTGTTGGAATGCAACATGTCTGGACAACATCGCCAAAAGTTACGATGCAATTATTATACACAGACATTGCAATCAACAGACAAAATGTTTATGACCCCAAATATGACGGCGTTGACTTCTGGGTTGTTGCAAATCCGAATGTTCCAACAGACATTGACTTCTATGTGTCTGCAAATGACGCAAGGCAACGCAACAGAAAACTACAAAGATGATTTGAAAGCCATTTCTCAATATAATGTAAACTCGTTCGTTTAACATCTGCTACTACAGTTCTTTTCTTGACAAAAGCTTGCATGAGAATGCAGGCTTTTGTTTTGTGCAAAATTGATTTGCATGTTATACAATAAACTCAAAACAACAATCAAACATCATAACATGTCAAGAACAAACATCAAGCCAATACGAGTAATTGAGACTCAAGAAAGTTCTCATGGGCCTGCGACAACAGTTGTGCATACAATTGTTGCAATTGACAGAGATGCCAACAAAGCATGGTCTGATAAAAATGTTCAACTTGAATTGTCAGATGTTGAAAGCTGGCCAAGACCGATGGATGATGTGTTCATGCAGCCAGTGCAGCCAATATCGACAACAACAATTGGGGCAGATGGCAAAACATTTACAGAAACATTGATGCCAACAAAGCCTGCAGTACAACCAGTTGTTGAGCAGCAAAAGACTGATGACAAGCCTTCAAACATTGTTGCAACTACTCAACCTCAAACACAACAAAGGTTTGAAACTACAACAACAAACTCATCAACGTCACCTCTTGTAGATGCATTAATTGACAAATTGCTTGCAAAGTCATCTGATGATGCACACATTGCAACAACAGTCAAGTTGACTGCAAAAATTGACATTGCAAAACTTGTTGATGTTGCAAGCATTTTGGACATTGAGCCTGCAGAGTGCATTGAAGCATGCATTCGAAAGGGCATTGTGCAATCTGTCAAAATTTATGAAGACAATTAAATGACACAATGGCCGACAATGTTCACTATCAATGGCTAACGCCAGGTTCCATCGTTTACTGGATAAGAAGTTCAGAAGAACGGCCATTTGTGTGGACATTGTTCAAAGGGCAGATATCAGCTGCATGGGATGTCTGCAATCGATTTTGGTATCATTGTGCATTGACTGAAATCATTGCGGACAAACCATGGGTTGATGCCTTTGTTGCAAATCACACATATCGTTTCATTGCAATTGATAACAACAAAGCTGAGCACATCTATTTGTATTCAGACTGCACAACAAATGACAAGCAATTCATAGAAGATTGGCGACACTATTATGCACAAAATTATCTATGGGATTTGAGTGCAGACTTGGTATTCACATGCATCCAAGATGCAATCAAAGCTTTGCAAACAATTTATGACAAGAATGCTCATACATTTTTGCAAATCATGAAAGACAATGAGCAACAACTTCAACAACTTCAACAACATTTGACAATACAAAACCATTGATATAGACCTTTGTTCTGTTTTGTTACACTTTTAAGTTTTATTAAGATGAAAGCAACTGCTTGTGAAAGTAGTTGCTTTTTGTTTGTAGACTTGCTTGTAACAATGCGTATCTATGCATGTTCATTCATCAATACATATGCAATCCTCATTGCATTCGGATACATAATACATCAATTTAATCAAACTTCCACAATCATGTCGAAAATCAAAAAGCCTGATGCATCAAACAACATTGGCACTGACTTTAGAAAACTTGGTGGCTATGCAAACTCTACTCATTCAAGTTTGTATTCAGTAGACATGCCAAGAGGCTCAGAGTCTGACAATGGTCAAGATACTCAGCTACAAGGTAGACAATCATTGTTCAATCTTTACAATCTGTACACAGGTGCAGGTGATGGCATTTGGCTTGATGAAGACTTGCAAAACAATAAAGCATTTACAATGCCAACTGCAAGGACATTGATTGAACATCCAAGAGGTCAAGTCATCTATGATTGGTCTGACTTTGCATATTGCACTTACTATGGCAAAATACCAAACAACAGACTCATTACATTGAGAAGATTTGCTCAGCCTGTAATGGATGACATCACAAACACTTATGCGCATCCATCGCCTGATGTCGCTCGAATGGTCACGTGGTTTGATGGAGAAAACAACAAACTTGAAGATTTGATGAGCATGTCATTTGGCTTGAATTGGAAAACTTTGAAGTCAAGTGTAGAAGAAGGTCGAGTAGTTGGCGGCGGTCAAGATGGTGTCAATGGTTGGATGCGAACTGTTGCAAAGATGCTTGATCCCAAGTTTTCTGAAGAAAGTGTGAAAGGCAAAGCACGATTGTCAATTGCGCCAAACCACGATGCAAACAAAGTCTATGGACCGATTGATGTCATTGACCAGACTACAATTCGTGATAGAGGCTTAAAGTTTGACCAAAGTTTGCAACTCAAGTTCTTCTATTCATGCAAGTCAATTGATGGCATCAATGCAAAATCTGCAATGATTGATTGTCTGTCAAATGTGCTTGCAACAACATACAACAATGCAAAATTTTGGGGCGGCGCAAGATATTGGGTTGGCCCAAGACCATCTGCATTTTGGAATGAAGCATTGAAAGTTGAACAAACTGTCATTGACAAAACTTTGACGGGCTCATTTTCTGATTTGTTCAACTATTTCAAGGGACTTGGTGAGCAAATCATGAACTCAATGAAGGGCAATGGTGTTGACACATTGAAAAGCATTGCATCTGTTGCACTCAAACGATTTGCAGTTGCAAAGATGCTGAACATTGTTGGCAGACCATCATTGCCTGTCATGAACTCACTGCTCAAGGGTGACCCAATTGGCGAATGGCATCTAATGATTGGCAATCCAATGCGGCCTGTCATGTGCATTGGCAATCTTGTGCTTGACAATGTCAACATCACTCCTGTGTCATCTGAGCTTGGCTATGATGACTTTCCGACAGACTTTGTTGTCACAGTAACATTGAAGCATGCAATGCCTCGTGACAAAGCAGGAATCGAGTCAATGTTGACTGCTGGCAAAGGCAGAACATATTGGAAGCCAAGTGACTCAGATTTTGCTTCAATTGTCAAAGCTTTACAACAAGCAAAGACTGCAAATGCAGTTGGCATTGATGAATACAACAAAGTATTCAAAAATGTGCATGACTTTGTCAACACACCTGCAGCAAAAGCAGAAGTAGATGCATTGAACAAAGAATGATGATTGCAGCGTTTTGCATTTAAAAATAATTAACATTCTAAGCTGAAAATTGTCAGCCAAATTGTTTTATGTTTGATTTTTTTTTGATTAATTTTACTATACATTAAAATATCAATTAACATAGCAGAACTGGAACATCTGCTCAAACAATTTCAAAAACGATGGCAAATTCAACAATCAATGCACAATTCTCAAAAGAGTTAGGAAAACAATCCCGTGAAAGACTTTACACAAAAGAAGAACTTCAGCAGCTCAAAATTGAAAAAGATTTGACTCCTGAAGAAGTCAAAAACCTTAGAACTGCTCGAAAATACTGTGATTCATCAAGGTTCACCAAAAATAGAGCAAACAGAACTGAACTCATCAAATCATGCATGTTGATGGTTGTCAAAGTTGCTCGTGATTATTGGTGGGCTACTGGCAAACACAATGTGCCATTGGATGATGTCATTCAAGCAGGCAATCTTGGTTTAACAATTGCAGCTGACAACTATTTGCATGCTTCATTGCCTTCAAATGTTAGAGTTGCTAAGTTTAGCACATACGCATATCCTTGGATTAAGAAATATGTGTTGGATGAACTAAACTTGACAAGTCAACAGCTTTCAACAGGAACAAGAGCTGCATATGAAAATAGACTCAAAGGACTGGTCTTTCAATCAAAGGACGACACAATGCCTGGCAAAGAAGGCGATTATGAAAGTCTTGTAAACAACGATTTGAAATCTGACTTCAAAACTGGACAAGACATTCTTGAAATTGAACAAAAGCACAAACAATACACAACAATAATGCAAAGGGCATTTAGTCAATTGACTTCACAAGAAAAGACAATCTTGCAAGAGTCATATGGACTTGGTGACCAAGATGCAATGTCATTGCAGGAAATTGCAAACAAACACGGCTTGTCTACATCAGGTGTTCATGCAATCATCAAACGTTGTCATCACAAAATCTATTGGGCTCTTTCTGAAAATGAAAGAGACGTTATGGCACATTTTGATACAACTGCAGGTTTGGACATCAGAGCATTGCTTTGTGATGGTTCTGAACAACAAATTTGACATTTACAAGACTTCTTCGTTTCAGCCATAGTTTTAAATGACAACAATTCACCTGCAAGCACTTTTGTTTGCAGGTGAATTGTTTTGTACATAAACAAACACAAATTATCAAACCAATATGAAACTGTCACAACTTACAGTTGCTCAATATCTTGATGAACAATCAAAACGTTTTGAGTTTGCAAACCACATGTCAATTTGTGAAGGGTCTGACTCTTACAAGCCCAAGTACACTTTGACACGAATTGTAGATGAGTCTGCAAATGCAAATGAGTTCATCAAAAATGTTGAGCAATCAATTGTTGCAAAACTGCACTTCAACATTGACACGACAGACAAAGCAAATTTGCTTGCTTGGTATCATACAAAGTCAAACAAGATTGTAGACGAAGCAATTGTTGAGACTGCATCTTCAAAAGATTTGCAAATGCTTGCAAAACAAAACAGACTTAAGATTAGCAAACAAAACAACTGCATGGTGTTTGAGTCTGCAAGGCCACACTCAATAACAAATTTTGTTGCAGGCACTGCCACTCTTGGTGCAAATGTTGATGAAGCTCTTGAAGCATCAATTGTTGATGAGAGTGGAGTCTTCAAATGCTCATTGTCAAACATTTTCATTGATTGATGACATGGCAAAAACATTTTCAGAATTTTTGACAGACTCATTGCACACTGACCTTGAGCTCAATCAACTTGATGTCAATCAAGAGTCGCCATACACAGCAGCAAAACTTTTGTTGCTGAATGACACAATGCTAACTGCAAATGCAAATCTTGTTGTAAGTGCATTGAAATTTGCTCATCAAGCTCATGCAGCATTGCCGTTGACATCAACATTGAACAACCGTGTCATGTTTGAGAATGAGTTTGTTGCAATCACAAGAATTGCGAATGACAATACTACAATGAGTCGTTTCTTGATTGAGTCTTTGATTGACAAGAAACTTAGAAGTGTTGTGCTTGCCGTAGATGACACTTACGGCAAGTTGTCATACAAAGTTAGTCAACTTGACAATGGCAGTTTGCATGTAGACTTTGTGACAGAAGAAGCTCAGCAACTTGTTAGCAAAATAAACCCGACAATCATATTCAACATCTCTTGACAACATGAGAGTTTCAATATTTGACCCCATCAAACTTGAACAGGGCACAGTCTATGTGCCATCTGTTACAAATGATTTGTTGACTCGAGCAATGTATGACCCTACGTTGCAAGTGTCTCCAAGTGCATTTGTGTGCATGAAGTTGCCTGACTGGGCAAACACTGACTACAATGAACAGACGTTCTATGTTGCGCCAGAAAAATTTGGTACATCATCTTTGATTGTTGATGCAAATGTGCTTGTGCCTGGTTTGCTACAAAACTATTGGGACAACTTGACACTTTATGCAAAAGAGCAACTTGTTGATATCAATCAAACATTGGCAGAACAAGCTTGGTGGAAGCTGTTGAGAAGCACATTCACATTTCAGCCAGTCATTGAAGGCGATTCATATGTTCAGCAGTCATCATGGGATGATTTTGTAACATACATAGGCACCGCAGTTGATTTGGGCTCTGTTGAACTCAATGGACAAGCATACACTGAAGCATTCTTGTACATTCCACAACAAGCAAAAAGAGTCAAGGCGCATTGGAAGACCACAACACCAGAAGGCTTCGAAACAATTTCAAAGTTGCCTACAGGTGACTTTGTTGAAAATGCTATTGGCTTGAAGCCTGGTGACACAACATTCGTAAAAGCAATTTATGACATTGACTCTGCAGGCGTTGAGAACAATGCATATCAATTCACATCAGGCCTTGACAAGCTTGTCATTGATTTTGACAACATTGAGACTGTAGAAGGTGACATTGAGTTCAACTGCATTGCAATTTATTGTGATGTGTGGTCAACAGAAGAGCCTGACAAAAAGACAAGATGTTTGCATTCACTGTACTTCACAAGCAAGTTTTCAGATGATGCAATTTCAGGCACATACAACATGCCAACATATGTCAAGAAGCAAATGTCTGATGATGGCTCAGCAACTTCAATGGCATTTAGAGTTTGCACAAGAGTGTCAAGTTGCAATGTTGCACAACATCAAATTGAAGTGTCTGGTTTTGATGGTGTGTCACTTGACATGTACATGCAAGCACTTCAGCAAATGGCGAATCAACAGACTGCAATTGAAAGACTTGGCAACAAATATGTTGAGTTGAAAGACGCTCTTGACAAATTGATTGTTGGCATGGGCATCAACAAGAATGCAGCAGATGAAGTTGCTGCACTCAAGAAAGCCATTGAACAGCAGGGCATTTATGTAGCGCCAAACAATTTGCTTGACATGTTCATTGAAGTGTCAAAAGCAATGAAGAGTTCAGACAAACAAGTTGTTGTCAACATCAATGTTCAACAACAAAATTGATGAAACATGTACATTGACAGGTCAACAAACCCTCAAAGATTTGAAGACACTTCAATTGCAACCACAAATGATGTTGCAATTGATTTTGTCGAAACTCAAGAAGATGACGAAATTCAAACGAACGACAATCTTCGAATTTTCTTGAATGAAATTGACATGCTTTTTGAGGTTGAAAGACTTGATGAAGCATTGTTTAAGCGAGCTGTAGATGCATCAGCATATCAGACATTCATTCAACAACAACTCAAACAAAACTCAATTGTTGAAAGTTGGTTTGCTTGGCATGTTGAAGTCAAAATTGTCAATGCAAAACACAAAGACATCATGGTTGTTGACATGCACATCACAAAACGCTATGATGGCGTTGAAGACTTCACACCAGTTAGAAAAAGATTTGTTGTCTGACACGCCTCAAAGATAGACTTCTGTTTATTCATGTGTGTTTATTAAGGGTTATCAGCGTATTGGAAGTCCATGCTTGTGAAAGTATGGACTTTCTTTTTTGTGCTGTTTGCATTCAGATGTTGCAATCATTGTTATGAGCATGTACATATAAAAAGTTCTTCTCAATTTCATCACAACATGCGTAACAACAAAACAAAAGACAGCTTGACTTGGATGCAAGGCATGCGAATGTCATATGAAGGCGTTGAAAGACAAGTTGACTCTTGGCTTTCTACAATTTTGACAAACACTCGACGTCAATATGGAAAGTATACTGTGTTTGGCATCATTGTGAATGCATTCAAAGAGTTGTGCACACTCATATTTGCACACATTGTTATTGGCAGCAAAGAACACAACATTTTGACTGCTGAGCAAACTGCATCTGTACGAGGCTTGGCTCAACTTGCATGTTACAATACAACAAGTGCAGCATCTGCAATGGGCAAAATTGCACTTGTGTTTGACTCAGTCGCATCTCAAAAACTTGGACCAACTGTGTTTGTCAAGAAGCATGCAAAATTGAAGTGCAAAGAAAACAGTTTGATGTACTTCATTGACATGCAAAACGACTATGAACAGCTTGTTTTGAATGATGACAACATTGAAAGACGATTTGAGTTTGTTTGCAAACAAGGCGAATGGAAACAACAACAATTTGTTGCATCAAACAAACCTCTTGAAACTTTTGTTGTTGAAGAACGCAATACATTGATTGATTGCAACTCAATTGTTGTTGAAGTTGCTTCAACAGATGTGGATGCAATCAATGAAGTTTGGCAAAGATATGCAGGCTTTGGTGAAATGAATCGCAACACTGAAGGCTGGGTTCTATCTTGGTCTTTTGATGGCAAGCCTCAAATCATGTTTGGCAATGGAGTGACTGGCAAAATGCCTGCAGAAAATGCAGTCATTACGGTATCATATGTTGCTTGTGATGGCTATGATGGCAATGTGCTTGTCAAAAACAATGTGACATTCGAATTTGAAGATGGCATGTTTGACACAAACACAACTTCAATCTCACCAAAAGATTGCATGACAATCAAACAAGTTGTTGACATTGTTGGTGGATACAATGGTGATGACATTGAAACCATTCGAGCAAATGCCGGCGCAATCAACAGAGCACTTGTGTTGCATTCAGCATCTTCAATTCAAGCATACATGTCAAGATATGGTCAATATCACATCATAGATGTTTGGTCTGACACATCATCTCAAATCATACATGTTGTTGCTGTGCCAAACATTGAAGACAAATATTTGAATGCAGGCACACTTGTCTACAATTACTGGTCATTGCCAATTGAAGAGTTTGTGTTGTCACAACTTGACAAGCAATGGCTGCAAGATTGTGTGCATTCAAACAAAGACTATGTTTTGTTGACAGACTTGTCATTTGACACAGTAGCATTGTCATTTTATCAAATGTATGTGTTCTGCAACAAAAAGTCTGTGTTGCAAGATGAGACATCAATCAAGCAAGCAATTTTGACTGCAGTGACTGAGTTTGTTCAAGCATCTTGGCGTGCAAACAAGTTGTTCATATCACGTTCAGCAGCAATTGCAAACATTGAACATCTCGACATTGTGCAATCTGTCGATGTCAAGTTCATTGGTGACGAAGCAAACATTGATGCACTTGGAAACATTGCATCTGCAGACAAATATACAATGCCCATCATTAGAAACCAAGCAGGCACAGACATCAATCTTGCTGTCAAAATCTTGCTTGAAAAAGATGGCGTTTATCGTGAGATTTGATATCGTGAGATTTGACACAACATTTGAAGACATCTCAACATCATGAATAGCAGACAAAAGATATTGAACAACATTGTAGAAAAGCAGACACCTGCATGGCAGCAATCTGTGTTTGCAAAGTCATTGTTCAGAGTTGCATCAAAAATTGCCAAGTACTTTGGTGTGCTGCAACTCATCACATATTGTGATGCAATGTCAATTTTGTTTGTCGCATATGTCAAAAAGTTTACATGCTATTTTGACTTGAATGAGCATTTTGATCGTTAAAGTCAAAAATTACATTCACTTTGACTTGAATGAACAATTTGACAGATGAAAAACTACACCAACATGAAAGAAGACACCACAAAACTTGCAACAGCAAACAACAAGCAAACTGAGCCATTTTTTAAAGTCTCAAAAGACCATGTTGTACTGAACACGTCAAACCAGTTCAGAGACACTGTAGACATTGAGTCAAATGAGCCATGGCAATTTGTTGGTGAGACTGTCAAAAAGCAAGTATTTGACAAGTTTGGCAATGAGTTGTTTGACGGCGCATTGATTGAACTTGGTGAAGTGTCGGCAAACATGGTGCACATTGCAAGTCTGTTCTTTCTGAACACGCCTTGTATGGTTCAACTCAACACAAAATCATTGAAGTTCTTTGATGTTGTTGATGATGTCATGCAATGGAATGCAAACCAGTCAAAAGATGTTGAAGAGTTTGACACCACATTGTCCATTGCTTTTGTGCCAACTCAAATTGGTGAGTACAGCATGTCTGTTCAGTTAAGATTTTTTGACATGACTGTGTGGAGCATCACAATCACTGCAACTGCAATCAATGTTGATGAACGATTGAAAGTCATGATGTCAAATTTCTACCATGAATATCTGCAAATCTTCAATGATGCAATGTTGTTGAATGACAACAGACAAGAAATCATCAGCAACATCATGCAAAATGAAAAGATGAGAGAATTTGTGATTAGAAGAGATGACATTGACTCAAAACTTGGCACATACACAGGCTTGCTTAATGCACTTGACTGGCTTGGGTACACAAACTCTTTGACAGTCTATGAAGTGCTTAAGAACAAGATTGGTCAAAAACAACTTGTGGAGCTTGGAGAAAGCATTGCAAAGTGGAGCAAGACATTCTTCAGAACAAATTTGCTGACACTTGTGTATGCATGGAACTTTGCATCTGACATCTATTGTGACAAGTGCAAAGACATGCCAATCATGCAACTCAATGACACATTGCCTGACCAAGACATTGTCAAAAAGTTGACAAATCTTGTGCAAGTGTTGGAGCATGACTTTTTGCCTGAACACATTCACATTGATGACATTCAAATTGATGTGTTTGTGCCATACATTGCATTGATTGCATGGTCATTTGGCTTTGCACAAGTCATCAACAAAAGACCATCACTTGCTGGTTACAAGTTCACAATAAAAGACGTCAACTCATACATTGATGAGTCTGTTGATGCTGACACTTCAATTGCTTGGGTTCGTCCACACACATTGAAAGTTGACAAAGATGCGACAGTCAATCCATTGAAATCACTGTTGCCTGTGTTTGTTGTCCAAGAACATCATGTTGACTTGGCGAATGCAGATGCGGAATCATTTGTAAATGAGTTCATTGTCAACTTCATGTCAGATGCTCAAAACGACAGTTAAACATCAATCACATTTTGACAAAGTCATGCAAAAGTTTTTTGACATATTGTTGCTCAAGTTCATTGATGACAAGTCATACAGATCTGTTATGACAGCAATCATGTTGTTTACAATAATGTATGCAATCAATATTGACCGCAAGCATGCAGCAGAGATGGCTCAAGTCACTCAACAAATTGTTGCACTTGACAACATTAGATTGCAATTGTTTGCTAATGAAGCAAAGCAAAATGCAGACATGATGTATGACACTTGGCTTCTCATATCTGAGCAGAACTCAACATATAGACGTACATTGCTTGACAAACTTGTCATTGAAGGCCACACTCATGATTTGCTCAACAATCAAATCAACTCAATTGACATGGTGCTCAAAAAGCAACTTAGTCTCATCAAAGTCAAATCTGAAACGTCACAAGAATATTACAAGTTGCTCATCAACAACAAGTTAAACAAAGTACAACAAAGCTTGTCATTTGATGGCTCAACATTCCAAAACTGACATTGCAAAGTGTCACAACATTCTGAACATGCATGGCAGCACTTATAACATATAGAGACAACGTAGCAATAGTTGACATTGAAGTCACTGCTTGGTTTGCTGACAGATTTGAGTCATTGCGTGAAAATTGCAAGTCAACTCGAATTGTTGTGTCAAATGAAGAACATGAAGTTGTGTTTGACAAAAGCTGGAATTGGCTTCAAACACATCAAATGCTTGGCTTCAGACAACCTGGAGTCTATCAAGTCATGCTTGAATTGAAAGATGGCTATGGCTACATCAACAGCATCACAAAAATGCTTGAAATCAAAGCATTGCAAGCAAACTTCAATTTGTGTGTCAAAGACAAAACAAGATGGCCTCTTGTCACACCAGTTGGCTCAACATTGAAAGAGACTGCTGAGTTGCTTGCAAACAACCACAAAGAAATTGTGACTGCTGGCATGCCAAATACGACTCTTTATCGGTCAACTCGTGAACTTCAAGCAGGCTCAACACTTGCAATTCCTGCAATTGATGCGCCAAATTTCAAGATTGAGTCATATGACGCAGCAAATCCTGGCAACACGCCAACAAGTGTCAATGTTGTTGACTTGGCAGAAGCTCAGTCTGATTTGCTTCGTTTGATTGACTTGAAAAACATATCGCTTGTCAACAGTCAATCAATGACGTTGCCACAATATGGTGCAACATATCTTGAATTGCAATGGGACATTGAATTGCTTGCAAACAAGTTTGATGTAACATTCAGTCAAACAAAGTACTCTGAGAAGCAATCAATGAGTCTTGAGTTTGTTGATGCAAGTAATTTGCTTGCTCAAATTGTTGAGATTGTCAATGCTGGCAAACACTCATTGTTTGAACTGTTCACTTGGTCTTTGCAAGAAGTCTATGACACTGAAGCAGCTGAAAGTGCTCATTGGCAACTTTATGCATGCAGCAAATTGCCGATGTCAAAAGCAGAGTTGTGGATGTCTGGTGAAAGTGTTGAAGAGCCGACAATGATTGTTGACTACATTTGGTTGACAGACAATGTTGATGCAACATGCATTTTGACATGCGATGAGTCATTGACAAGCACAACATCAAATTTTGAGATTGAAATTGCTGGTGACAAACAAACTTTTGAGACAACTTTTGGTGGTCAAAATCAAAAAGACTTTGTCAATTTGCTCAATCAATTGCAAGCATATTTTGATGCACATGCAAAGACTTTGCAGGTGACAAAAGCATTTGTTGACGACAATGACAGAACAAAGAAGATTGTTTTGCATGCAACAGAACCATTGACAGTCAATTGTGATGCATTGATTGGCAAGCATTTGTTTGATGTGCCAAGATACACAAGATGCGACAGATGGATTGCAATTGAGCAAGGCTCAATAATCACAGTGGGCTCAACATTGTGTTGCATTCCAGATGAGCAAACTTGGGCTTTTGAACCCTATGATTTGCAATGGCAAGCAAAGTTTGCAGGCAAAGTTGTCGCAGCATCAAACAAATGGTTGTTCAAACATCATGTCAAAAACATTGGTGACTATGATATTCAACTTGACATCATAGACCCTGTCACAAAACAAACTGTTCAAAGACTCAACAAAAGTGTTGCAGTTGCAAAAGCTTGATGCAACACCAACACATACTTCTTGCAGCATCAACACATTCGTCTTATAGCATCAACACATTCGTCTTACAACATCAACAACATCATGGCTACAACATTTGACAAAACAATCAATGACTTTTATGATGAACATTGCTTGACATTCAATCAAGACAACAAGATTTGGCTGTCATTTCAAGCAAACATTTCAAAGTCATTGTCAAGCATTGACATCATTGACAACATTGATGAGTGCAAAGCAACAATGCAATGCTTTTTGAAGTGGAGTCTTGACAATGGTTGCACTTGGTCTGAATACAAGAACATTGTAGACAGTGCAGCAGACTTCAATGATTTTGTGCTTGCATATGCAAATGAAAGTGTTGAAGCAATGTTTGTTTTGCAAATTGAGATTGAGTGGCCAACAAACTGGTTTGAGTCAAGACATGACAATGAGTTGCCATACATCATAAAAGACATCAAACTCAATGATGCAAGCATTGAAGATGTTGAGTGGACTTGTGAAGCTCTTGCACCACAACAGGGCACCGTCATCACATCACAAACAAATCATCTGTTCAATCCATATGACTCGATGGAGCAGCCTGTCAAGTTGCAACATCAAATTGTTGAAGCAACAAACAGACAGCTTGGACACATGGTCATTTACTTTTCGCATGAAGTTGACGCAGCAAACAAAGTTGCAAGTCTCAGAGCATATGATTTGATACATACTGGTGCAGTCAAGTGGCTCAAAGTCATGGTTGTTAACAATGATTTTGACATTGATAGAGTTCGATATGAAGCATTTGACATTGACTTTGAGCAAGGCATAACAGTGCACATTGCAAAGCAACATTATGAGAAAGTGTTTGGCATTGGCAAACAGCCTCAACAAAATGATTACTTTTATGTGCCAATTGCAAACAGAATGCTTGAAATCACAAGTGTGCAGCAAGAAAAGTCTTTGGGTTTAACAACAGTTTGGTATGATTGCAAATGCAAGACATATGAGCACAGAACAGACTATCGTGATGGCTCAACAAAACAAGTCGATGCATCAATTGAAGACTTGCTAAATGTTGATGAGTTGGTGTCAACATTTGATGAGTTTGACAAAGAAACTGCTACAAAAGAACAAGTCGAAATTGCTGCGCAAAACATGTTTGTGACAGACACTCATGTTGACTTGAGCATGTTTGAAGCAACAAGACAATTTGTGCACAACAATGTACAAGTGCATGACACAGTCATTTATGCAGGTCAATTGCCAATCAGCGGTGGCTTTTATGACATGAATGGCGTCAAAAATGAGATTGCAGTTCAATATGTTTGCAAATTGCCTGAAAATGCTTGGTCATTTGCATGTCTTGTGCAACTCAATGACAAGCCACAAACAAGAGCAAGTTTTTGTCAAATTGCAAGACTTGGTGACATGATGCTTGCAATCAATGCAAACAAAGCAATGCTCATCAATGTTGCAGATCGCAATCAAATTGTTGCATCAAAAGTCATGCTAACGTCAAATGCTTGGAATGCATTGATTGTTAGACATCAAGTTGTTGACATCAATGGTGTCAAAGCATCTCAAGTTTGCTTGTCAATTGCAAAGTTGACTGAACTTGAAACATTCATTGATGTTGAACGCAATGTTGTTGCATTTGAACATGTTCAACAAACTTCAAATGTTGTGCAACTTTATGGCATGCCTGGCTTTGTCACACATGTTAGACTTGACTCAGATGCAACAACATCAACAAAGATGCTTGTGATGTCTCAGGTGCCACAAAAGACAACTTTGCTTGCTGATGATGCTCAACAATTCATGCAAGCAAACAAGCAAGTTGTTGGCAAAGACTCAACATTCTATGACATTGCTGCATATGACAAGTTGCTTGCATCTCAAGTTTGGCTTTATCGAACTGGTAGATACAATCAGTTGCAAATTATAAATGAGAAGCACTGGATTGATGCTACAGAAAAACATCAAAGCAAGTGGTGACGCACCAGTTGACTTGAATGATTTTGAGTGCCAGCATGTCCATGCATGTTGGCATTTTTGTTGTTGCTTTGTGCAAAATAGACAAGCCTCATTGTATTCGTACAAGAGCAATCATCGGCAAGTCGCTGACAAAAATCCTCGCAGGCTCGGATACATATAACAAACAAACTTCTACTTTCATGGCTTCAGCAGAAAGCAAAGCATCTTGGTGTTTTGTTGACCCTGTAAGTGGCGTCAATGGCAAAACACGTGTTCACATATCAGGCACTTTTTGGGCTGGTAGACTTGCTCGTTCAACTCAACTTGAAGTTGTGTCAAAATCAAAATTGTCTGCAACAATTGATGTTGACCAGATTGCAGATGAGCAAGTGTCTGTTGAGCTGCTTCAAACAACCATTGATGCATTGCAAACTGAAGTGCAATTCAAGGGCACTTCAAATTCGCCATGGCTCAAGTTCACATTCATAAATGCAATTGGTGTTGAACAGCTTGCAATCAATGGCAAGCCTTATGAACAAGGACAACCAATTGTAGATGACCCTGGCGCAACAGGTTTGTACTCATTTACAGGCATTTTGAAGTTGCAAAGAAACACTACTGCAGGCGAATTGACAATTGAGTTGTTTGTTCAAGGCAGCACTTCAACATCCAAGAGTACATCAAAAGCAACTCAACTTCAAGGGTCATTCACATATCAACTTGTGCCAAAGGTCAAAACACTGCTGTCTGCTGCTGGTGAAAGTGTTGTTTGTGAATGCTCTTATGACACATATCTTGATGGCATCAAAATTGGTGCTGATGAGCCGTTGACAGACTTCTATGTGACATCATCAAACTCAAAAGTGTTTGTCATCAACACACATGAACTTGTTGTTGGCAACAACACATCATTTGATGGTCGGTCAACAATATTGACATTTTCACAAACAGGCTTTGTTGACGCAACAATTGATGTTGCACAAGAAGCAGGCAAAATGGTCTATGAAGTGCCTGCAGTCAATGTTGTGTACTCTACAATGCCTGCAGGTGGCGGCACATCTGTTCCATCAGTTGCTTATCAACAAGTATGGACTTGGAATGGCGTCAAAGACAGTGGTTCAATCATCAACAAAGGTGCAACAATTGCATGGTCAATGCAGGCAACGCCAAACTTTTCATTGAACACTCGAAATGGCTATGTGGCTGCCACAAACAACACATCTGAAGAAGAACGTTCATCAGAGCCAGTGTTGTGCAAAGTCACAATGAATGGTCAGTCAACTGTGTTTGGCGTTGTTGTCAAGCAACATGCAGGAGTTAAAATGTATGCAACACCAACAATTGGTCGATTCATTGTTGATGATATTCCTGCAAGTGGCGGCTCAGTTGCTGCAGCTTCATTGTTGACATACACACAAATCTGGACTTGGAATGGTGTCAAAGACAGTGGTGGTGAGATAACTACAGGTGCTCAATTGTCATATAGTGATGCAGTAACTGCTAACTCTTTGGAAGCAATTGCAAAGCCAAGATCTGTTGTTGGACAATTGACAGTCTATTTGACTTTGAACAACAAAAATGCCAACAAAACTGTTGATGTCTATCAAGCACTCAATCAAATTGAAAGTTACAATGAAGTTGTTTGCAAAAAGTTCGCATATTTGACTGCAGATGGCTCTGCGCAAATCATTCCTGCTGGTGGTGGTCAATCTGTCAAGCCGACTGTTGAACTTGCACAAGGGCAACTTTGGTCATCAGGCTATCTTGAAACAGTAGAGTCAGACATTGAGATTGTCAACTTTGTGCTGGCTGCTGACACACATGGTTCATTTGTTTCAATTGATGCAAAAACAGGTGTTGTAACAGCAAACAGTCTTGGTACAGCATATTTGCAACAACATGCAGCATCATTGAGACTTGATGCAAGAGGTCTTGATGGCTCAGAGTTAAGTTTTGTACCAACTCAACAACTTTATCAAGAAAGCAATTACATTGAAAGCTTTGTAATTGACAAACTTGACATTGGCTGGCCAACCATACAGCCAAATGAAACTCAGTCTGCAAAGCCGCATGACATCACATTCAATTGCACTTTTACATATCGAAGCAAATCTGTCACAACAGCAAAGCCTGACACCAATGTTGCAACAATAGAGGTGACAGACAACTATGAATTGACTGTTGGCAATGGCTTTAACAGTGTGACAGAAGAAGGTGTTATACTTGTTGACAACATGGGCACAACACTTGGCAACAGACGACCAAACAAAGTTGTTGTGACAAGAACTGCTACAATAGTTGGTCAAGGTGAATTTGCATCATTTGACAAACCACAAGCAAGCAAACAAATTGATGTCACAAGCAACATTGTACAAGGCGTCAATCAAGTGTCATTCACAGACATTGATGTTCATGTCACTTATCCTGAAGTGCCTGCAAAAGGTGGCAAGTTCTTGCCAACATTGCTGTACAATCAAACGGCAACATACACATCAGGCACTGTGATTGAACTGACAACAGGTGCACTTGTCAAGTGGTCTGGCACAAACATTGATGCAACAACTGGTGAAGTGACTGCTGCAAGTCTTGGCATTGTTGCAACACCAAGACAAGTTATAACAACATCAAAAATTGAAGTACAGCTTAATGGTAAAATTTCAACACTTGACACAGAAATTTGGCAAGCTGAAAACAAGATTGAAAGTTGGGATGCTCCTGAACTTGAACATCCATTGACTGTTGCTGACATTCCTGCAAAAGGCGGCTCAATTGCAACGGGCACACAAACAGGTTTGTTTAAACAACATGCAAATTGGAGTTCAACTGACAAAGAGTTGTACACTGGCGTCAAATCTGACATAGAACCTACATGGGGAACTCCTGTGACTGTTGAGTCACTTGGCACAACTCAAAAAGAACGTGCAAAAGTTGGTGAACTGTCGTATTCATTTGTCTGTCATGGTGTCAAAGGCACAGCCAAAGTTGACATTTATCAAGCAGCAAACTTTCCAAACTTTGACAGTTTTGCAATTGTGCCTGCAGATGGCAACAATGTCATTCCTGCAAGTGGTGGTGCAATCACAATCAAGGGCATCAAACATTTCACTTGGGAGTCAGAGTCCGAAACAACAGAAGACATTTTTACAGACTTTGTGTTGCAATTTGTTGACTCAAGCGCAGGCTTTGGAATTGACATGTCAAACAATCAAGTAAAAGTGACTGCTTCTTCAATGGGTGACTCTCATGTTGACGTTCGGTCAATTCAAGTAAAAGCAACATGTGAAAACATTGAGTCTCCAGCAATTGAGATTGTTCAAGCTGCAAATGAAAGAACTCTAAAGTCTATCATTGCAACAAGTTTGACAAATGAATTGCCTGCATCAGGCGGCACTGCTGCAATTGTTGTTGAAGCTCTTTATGCATATGCAAGTGGCAAAGAGTTGACATCAAATGTATCGACAATCGCACAGTTTGAGTTTGCAATGCAAAGTGTGCCAGCATATTTGAGCATGCAAAACAACTATGTTGTTGCAGCAAATCAGACAAATGTTGCATCAAATGATGTTGAAGTTAGTTTGAATGTGACATTTGAAGACAAGACTGCTTCAGTATCTGGCATCATTGTCAAGGGCAACAGCTGTACATATGGCAGCATTGAAGGCAACATTGCAACAACAAAACAAGTGCCTGCAAGTGGTGACACCACATCGGCAACAACATCATATTTGTCAACCGCTGGTTTGACTCAAATGAGACAATGGGCGTCAGGAACAAATGAGCAAGTCACAAACAACAAAGTGTCAATCACAAGTGTCAGTCCTGCAACACTCAATGTGCCATCATTGGCTGACACTCCAAAAGATACTTTGCCTGTTGTTGATGTTGTTGCTGAGCTTGAATGGAATGGCATCACTGCAACAAAGAGAGTACAAATCTTTCAACAAGCAAATGTCAAGACAATCACATACACACAATATGTCATTGGATTGACTGCAGACCCTACTACAATTGCTTGTTATGGTGGCAGGTCTTTGCTTGTCAAAACTGCATCAAGAGTTCGAACAGAGTCATACACTTCAGGCACTGTCAACAAGTTTGATGAGCACACTGCGCCCAATTTGCACACTTTGTCATCACCATTTGAATATGTTGAAGAGTCAGGCAACTTGTATGTCAAAGTGCCTGATAATTTGACAGACCAAGAAAGACAAACAACAGTGTCTGCATTTATTGCAAACTACACTGGAGCAGACTCAAAAGCATCAATTACAATAAAACAAGCTGCATATCCAGGCATTGGTGAAATGGAAATTGGTTTGACAATGCTTGTTCGATGAAGCAACAACACAACATGACACAACACAACATGGATACAACTCACATGGATGACATAACACGTATATCAGACAGTTCTGTTTCACAGATTTTTGACATCATGGACAATGATGAAGTCAAAGATGCATTGTCTGTGTACAAACAATTTGATAGAGACAAATACAAAGATGCAATTGCAAAAGCTACAAAATATGTAGATGAAGTCAAAAAGCTTTGCATATCAGCTGATGTGCAATCACCTCTTGTAGACAGCATGATTGACATGGAAAAGCTCAACATCAATTTGTTGTGCAAACAAGTCTTTTATGCAATGCATGCAATTGACAGCATCTTTGACAAGATTGATGCTGAAGGCGGTGATATGGGTAGCTTTGCTGCAATGATTGGCTTGCAGAACAATGCAATGAGATTGTTGCAATCATACATTGCATATTGTCGACAACTTCCACATGTCATTGCATCATTCAACTCAAACATGCTTGCAACACAAGAACAAAATGGTGTTGTTGCTCAACAAGCTTTGACAGATGGCCCTGTTGCAAGCGGTTCTGAAACTGCAACAAACATCATTGTAACAAGAACAATCACAGACCTCATAAAAGCAGCTGAAAAGCATGTTGACACATTCGAACAAATGAAGCAGTCAAATGAAGAAGATGACGATGATTTGCGACCAATGTTTGAAATGTCACCTGAAGCAAAGGCTCTTTATGACTCTGAAAAATATGTGGATGAGCCAACATATGCTGAACTGCTGAAGCAAGAAGGCAAAGACTTTGACATTGCAAAAGAAACTGCAGTACAAGCAAAACCAAAAGACTGACACCACAACATCAACAACACATCAAACATCGCAACAACATGAAGACAACACAACAACTTTTGAATGGACTTTGTAGAGACAATGAACTCAAATTGCTTGAACTCAAGCCTGAATTTGCACAGCCCTTTGACACACTCAAAATTGGCATTGACGTTTCAGTAGACTCAACAGGTCTTGCTCTTGTATATGGCAACAAAGTAGCAGGCTTTTTGTTCCAGCCAAGTTTGCCACCTGAAGATGACAGCTGTCCAGACCTCAACTATGTGCAGTACAACAAAATCTATTCGCATGCTTCAAGCTCAGCAAGAGAGTACTCAAAACTCATGACAATGCGAACATTAGCAAACAAAGTCAATGATGCAATCTCATTGTTCATGGAGCACATCTACCCAAACTATCCTCAAAGAGTGCAAATTGCAGTTGAAGGCGCTGCATATGGGTACATGCAGCACAACTCAAACAGCTTGGTGGAACTTGTGATGTTTAGAGCTGTCATTCAAGACCATGTGTATCACAGATGGCCTCTTGGAACACCAATCAGTTTTGATGTGTTGGCGCCAAAGTCAATCAAAAAAGAGTTCACAGGAGATGGCAGTGCAAACAAACTCAAGATGATTGAGACTGCATTAACTCATTTTGTTGAAATTTTTTGGTGCGGGCGAATTGACGATTTTTGCGACGCTTATGCATTAGCGACATCAAAAATGCTTGCAAATACTGAGCCAAGATTGTGGTGATTGAGTGCAAAAAGTTGCTTGCTTGTTGAACCATATCATCAAACAAAACAACTTCAACATGGCACAACAAACACCAACATTGCTCACTCAATTTGAAATGCTTGCAAGCATATCAAATCTTTGTGACAAGCAACATCAATATTATGCTTGGATTGCAAACAATGCACAACTTGTTAATGTGACAAGCATTCAATGCCTTGCAGACTCTTATCCACACTTTGTTGCATGGTTGCTTGACGCAGATTTTAGAAAGCACGAATGTTATTCAAATGCTTGGCAAGTTTGTTCACATGCATACAACAAATACCACAACCTGCGAGTTGAATATGTTGAAGGCCAACTTGACATGTATGGCATTGGTATTGACCATGCATTTAACAAAGTTGTTGATTGGTCAACTGGCACAACACGAGAGTTTTACATAGATGTCACTTCAGAACTTGTGCTTGCTAAAGATGCACAAGAACTTGAAAGTCAACAATGTCTTGTCTTCAAAAGCTTTGATTGCAGAGAAACTGCTAAACTTTTGTTGAAGACTCGTACACATGGTTATGTGTTTCAACAATGGTTCAGAGACAACATTGCAAACATCAATACAACGTTGTAAATTTACTTTATATCAAATAAATTTCTGAAGACACAATCTGAAGATTGTTCTGAAGATTTTTGTGATGTTCAACATTTTTACTAATTAACAAGTTTCACTAACAATTTCAAACATTTTTAAAACATGTCTGATGTGAATTCTGGCGCTGCTACTGCAGCAACAAGTGGAAGCCAGCCACTATCAATTTTTGATGTAAAGCCTGAAAACTTTGCAAGTTTTGCAAAACCCGATTGGGGACAGAGAACAGAATTCTTTGACCCAAAACCTGACAAAGCAGCTGACAAGATTTATCGAGCAGTTATCCGTATTCTGCCGAACATCCATCAGCCGTCAATTCCTGTAGCAATCATACGTTACTATTGGTTTGGCGATGGTCAGTCAGGTTTCCGTTACAACACGCCAAGTTCTCCAAACATGCATCCGGCAAATCCTGAAGACCTGATGAAGCCCATTGGCTGGTGTCCTGTTTCAGATTTGTTCTGGAGATTGAAACGTTCTGGAGATGCTCAGCAGGAACAAATCGCTGTCAACAATTTCAGCATGCAAAGTAACTACATTTGCATGGTGCAAATCAAAAATGACCAGGTTCATCCGGAAAACAATGGCAAGATTTTGCCTTACAAACTGCCTGCAGCAATTTACAAACGCATTCAGTCTGCAATGAACCCAACTGCTGAAGACATCAAGATGGGTCAAGTGCCCATGGATGTGTTCCATCCTGTCAAAGGTCATGACATCCTGCTCAAAATCACGTTGAAAGACGTCAATGGTCAGATGATGCGTGACTATGAAGTTTGCACGATTGCACCAAATCCGTCATCTTTGATGATTGATGGCGCAGTAGCAGACATCAACAAATATGACAGTGACCCGGCTTATGCACAGGAAGTTCAACAAAAGATTGTTGCATTGTTGAATGAACAACCTGATGTTGACAAGGAGTACGGCTACAAAGAAGCTACTGACGATGTCAAGCGCAAAGTGAAACAGATTTTGTCACGTTATGAAGATGTGACAGACATTTGGCCTGAACTTTCAATTGCTCAAGGTGCTCAGACTGGCCAAGCAGCTCAACCTGCACAGCCTGCAATCAATCCATTTGCGCCACAGCCTGCACCGGCAGCTCAGCCTGCTCAAACAGCTGAGCAACCTGCAGCTCAGCCTGCACCTGCAGCAGATCCATTTGCTGCAACAGCTGAAGCTACTGCAGCATTTGTAGCCGGCTTGAATGCAAACAACAAAGCTTGATTGACTTGACTTTCACACATCAATGATTGATGATGCATGCATGTGGCATCCATGAGTTGCCAATGCATGCATCTGTCATTTCAAGTTGATGCAAATCATCATAACATTTTGATGAATGACATTTCATAGACTCAATGTGCAAATATCTGCATTTGCATGCATCAATATGCAATCCTCATTGCATTCGGATATATAACCAATAAATAGCAAACAAACACGACACATGATTTTGACAGTTCAAGGAGATTTGCTTGTTATCAATCAAGCAGACTCTACTGAAATGAAGCAACTTTATAGAATTGCAACTGGTCATGTTCAAAGACACATAGCAAATCGTGTTAAAAAACGCAACCAATCAAATTGGGATGGCACAATTTGCTATTTGTACAATGGTCTCTATTTGCCTGCAGGTTTGTGGAGACGTGTTTATGACCTTAAGAATGCTCCAATTCCTTATGCTGTTATAATCAACAATATGATGTCATTGTTTGACCAGACAATGTCTGTTGACGAATTCAAAACGTTTGTTGACAAACTTGATACACCGTTTGATGCAAGACAAGACCAAATTGAGTTTGCAGTCAAAGCTTGTCAAGCAAAAAAGAGTTGCTACAAGTTGGGCACATCATATGGCAAGACATTTTTGTGCTATCTGATTTCAAGATTTTTGAGAGACTCAAACAGACTTAAGAAAGTCGACACTCATGATGGACAACATGCATCAAAGTCTTTGAAGACTTTGATGATCGTTCCATCAATTCATCTTGTTGACCAATGCTACAATGACATGGAGTATTATCAACAAGATACATGGGATGCAGCAAACAACAAGCCTTTGAATGTTGCGCCATTCAAAGTTTACAAAATACACTCAAGTGCTTGGAATGCATACAAGTTGCAGGATGCAGACTTGGTTTGTGGCACATACCAGTCACTTGTCAACATGCCAGCAGATTGGTTTGAACAGTTTGATTTTGTCATAACTGATGAAGCCCACATGGCACCTGCAAACTCAATCATAACAGTGTTCAGTCATTGCAAAAACGCTGCATATCGATTGGGTATTTCTGGCTCATTGCCAGGGCCTGAGACAGTTGAACGACTAACAATTGAAGCATACATTGGCCCAATGCTTGGTGAGTTTGCTGTTGCAACAATGAAAGAGCAAGGCATTGTTTGTGACTTTGCAATCAAACGAATGATACTTGAGCACAAACGTGGCACAGATGATGACTACTTCAATTATCTGAAAAGTTTGTGGCAATTTGATGCTGCAGGCAATGCTGTGTACAGTCCATTTGATGACAGCTCATTGATTTTGAATGCTGAACAGCATCATTGCATGCACAACACAAATGCAAACATGTGCATTGCAAGCATCTTTGTCAATCTTGACATGAACAGCATTATGCTTTGTAAAAGACGAGACCATGTTCAGTTGCTTGCTGAGCAAATGCAAGCAATCATTGATGCTCAACATCTTGACAAAGAAGTGCACATCATTCGAGGTGATGTTCAACTTGAAGAACGCAAAGACATTTTGTCAAAGATGGAAGCTGAGCCAACAAGGCACATTGTGATTGCAACAATCAAAACATTGTCAACAGGTGTGTCTGTTCATGCAATCTTTTATGCTGGCTTTTGCATGCTTGGCAAATCTTCAAATGTTGCATTGCAATCTGTTGGCCGTTTGCTGAGAAAGCATCCACTGAAGCAAAAGGCGGTTATCATTGACATTTCACAAAAGTTGCATTGTACACCAAGCATTGCTGAAGACTCAAAGGGCTTCAAATGGATACCAGACTCATATCGATATGCAAATTATGACATCAGACATTTTGGTGTTCGTAAACGAATTTATGAAGCAGAAAGATACGATGTTGACGAAAATGTGACAACTTTTGAAGTATGACCATTGTGCAAACAATTCACAAATGTCGTACAATTTTAACAACATATCAAAACATCAAAAGCCATGACAATCAAAACACTTCAAGATATTGAACAAGCACTTGCATCAGGCAAAGCATTGTTCATCAAATTCAGTGCAACTTGGTGTTCACCTTGCAAAGCACTGAAGCCCAAATGGGAAGAAGCTGCACAGCAATTTGCAGAACAAGCAAACTTTGTTGAGTTTGATGTAGATGAGGATGATGAAGCTCTGTGTGCAGATTTGCGCATCAACAGTGTGCAGATTTGCGCATCAACAGTGTGCCAACAATTGTTGCATTCAAAATATCAACACAGCAATTTAACAGACTTGTTGGCAATGTTACAATGACAGACCTCAGCAAGTTTGTGATATCAAACATTTGAAAGCATACAAACAACATGAGCAAATCAATTTTTGACAATGATTGGCTTTCAACAGAACTTGAACGCTTTGAAATCAACTATGACAACATTTCAGTCAATGATGATGTTGTCTTGAAAGATGCAATTGACGCAGTTGAGCTTTGGCTTGGCACAATGTCATATCAACGATATGTGTACACAAGACAACGCAAATACAAATGCATGGATGCCACAAAGCTTAATGAGTGTGTCATGAAAGCATGGAAGCAATGCCCAATTGCATTGAGAATGCTTGATGTGTTTGATTGCATCACAACATATTATGAACTTGACAATGCAATGGCGTTTGATGCTTTGTCATATGAGTGTCAACTTAGAATTGCCAAAGACATTGCAGACTCTACAGGCAACAAGCAATTGCTTGACAAAGTCATCAATACAAGAATGTCACAACAATTGATTGAGTCTGAAACTTATACTGTTAAGAACGACTTCTTTTGAACATGTCAACTGAAACATTTACAAGAAAATCTGGTCCAGGCAGAGACCCTGAAACACTTGACTTGCCCAAAATTCAGGCAACACAAGTTGAGTTTAGACATTTCTTTAGAAACGCATTCATTGGTTTGCTTGCAGACTTGAACATGCATTTGCAATTGCCAACATATATGCTTGCAACAGGAGACCAACGATATTGGTCAGGTGCTCTTGCAAACACTGTTGAAGATGGCAGCGTTGACAACATGCTTGAAGTTGCAAAGAACGTTGTTGAAGTTGTTCCACGAGTTGTTGTTGAAGTCAAACAACCGCAAATCAAACAAAACGCTTTGACACAGCGTGGCACACCAATTAGACTCATTGCAGTACAAGATGACATGCCAAGAGTGCTGCATTCAACAATGAGACGCATTCCAGTTGACTTCAATGTTGAGCTTGTTGCAGTTGCGTCAAATTGGCTTGTTGGACTTGACTTGTATGAGCATTTGATTTCAAAACTCTACAAACTCAATGCATATGGGTTTGCTTGGGCTGGTGTCATCAATGGTGCATCTTATGATTTCAATGTGTCAAATGTTGATGCTCAGCATGCAATCATGCATGACAACAATGCAAAAGATTGCAAGATTGCATTGCCATTGACATTGCATCTTCAATATCCTGCAATCAATTCAAAAGACAATGTTTGGGGTGGCTCTGATGTCATTGTTGACTGGATACACAACATCCACATTGTCGATGAGTCACATGTCAATGCAGGTGTTGCAGATGACTCTGCTCCAGATTTGGGTCTTGATTTGAACATCACATTTAAAGGTGGTCTTGACATCAACTATCTAACCAACGGTCAAGTTCACTTGAATGACAAATTCACTTGTACTGGTACATCATGCAAACTTGATACACCATGATGTCAGACAACACAACAGTCAACATGCAAAATTTGCACAATAATTTGACTGTAACAACATTTGAACATGCCACACAACTCAACACAACATGCACAACTTCAACTTCATCAAACACATTGCAGCCACAACAATTGATGTCATCAAAACATTCTTGTTTGGCTGGCCACTTGCAATTAAAGCAGTCAAATTGAAACAACAATCAGCAGACTTGTTTGACTGGTTTGTTAATGACTTCATGATACAAGAAGAGCAACAATATCTTGTTCAGTATTTGAACAACATTGGCTTCAGAGTTCAAGAACGTTCAAGAGCTTTGATTGCACAAACCAAGTTGCCTCAAGAAGTTTATGATGCAATGGGTGGCAGACAAAATGACATGGAAGACATTGATGTCTATGGTGTCATGGAATATGTGATGCATGAACGCATGCAAGGAGTGTTTGTTCAACTTGAGAAACACAATTTGCTTGATGTTGTAACACTTAAGCACATCTATCTTGGCAATGGAGTCATTTTAACAATGTTGTCAAATGTTCATGAAGCAGAGTTCCAAGACATGCTTGAAAATGAACCAGTACTTGTTGCAGCATTTGGAATTGCAACAGAAGTTTTGATGCTTGTTGGCGTCATTGGGTGGCTTTTGATTTGATTTGATTTATACACTTTATTATACAATTTATATGGCAAAAATTAACATGAAACCGACAAATCAACCCAAGCAAAATTTGCAAGAGTTGACAGATGAACAGTTGAAATCATTGCAAGATGAACTGCTCAAGACAAATGATGAGCTTGTAGAAAAATCAAGCAAGCAACAATTCATTGTAACAGACAAGATTGAAGCACTCAAAGATTTGTGCAAGCGCATCAAAGAACATGTGTTGCCGCAGATTGAATATGACATCAGACTTGTAACAGATGTTGTAGATTTCAATGCATGGCTTGATAGCGTAATTGACAAGGGTCGCGTGACAATCACTTCTATGGAATTCAAGCGTATCATCAGAGCGCTGTCTGTATCAAACTTCAAAGGTGTTGCTGCTGCAATTGTGCTTGATGAGTTGTCTGCTGCATTCAACAGTGTTTCTCAAGACATCAACAAAGCAGACCAAGCATTGCAAGCAAACTCAGTTACATTGACTGAGATTGACAATGAAATGCAACGTCGTGCTATGCAGAAAGCATCAAATGTTGCAACCGGCCAAGCTGACTGAGTCACATTGATGTTCCATTGCAACATTGAAGCCTCGTTGTCCGGACAACGAGGCTTTTTTGTGTACAAATATCAACTTGCGTAGTACAATGTCTTTATATCACATATATCTCATAATAACACAATAAACTCATGAAACACTTGTTGCCAACAACATCTGAACTTGTAGATGCATTCAATGATTTGCTTGCACAACATGACTGGCAAATTAGACATGTTGATGTTGCAAGACTTGTTGCACAACATGACTTGAAAGCCTTGCCTTTCATGTTTGCTGATATGTTTGTGCTTGTTAGACCAACACTTGACAAAGCAACAAACAAATGTGTCAGCATTTCATGTGTTGAGATGCACAAATTTGTGTCACAATTTGACATGCAACAATGGCAGCAAACTCTCAATTCGTTTAAACAGCTCAAACTTCACAACACAACAATGATGTACAACAACAAAGTCAAAGTCAAACAAAACTTTGCAACATTGCTTCAACGAACATTGTATGCAAGACAACAAGAAGCAGTGCCTTTCGTGTTCAAGCCTTTCTATCCAACAAGAACATCAAATTCTACAAGAAAAGACAAGTCAGATGTGCAAACATGTGAATGCTTTGCCTTTGCAAACATGCTTGATGATAGTGGTTGCTGGAGTCACAAAGCACAACTCATTGTTGATGATGCAACAGTTGACAGGCCTCAATTGATTGGCGACGTTGTTTGTTGTTCATTGAATGAAGCTCAACGACATGTTGAAGTGTTTGACAAAGACCCATACATCAACAAAAGCACATTGTTTTGTGTGTGCTCAGTGTTTGACAGAACATCACCATTGTATGAGCAACACAAACAATTCATTGAGTCATGGACAGGCAATCTTGTTTGGCTTTGGTGGGATTTGAGACTTGCTCCAAAACTTGATGGCTGGAAGCTCAAATGTAGAACACATCTTGTCATGACACAAGCGCAAAACAAGCAAGCGGCACTTGACAAACTCAATGCTGTCATTGGCTCATATGAAGGCAAAAGACATGAAATATTTTGCAATGCACATTTGCATGCTTTGCCTGCTTGGTACCCAAACTTTTCAAGTGTTGACAGCTTCAACAAGATTGATGAGCAAGATGACTTGACAACAACTTTTTCTTGTCAAATGGTTCGATGGCAAGACATGGGTCCGTTGAGACAAGGCATCATTAAGCAACTTCTATCAATTGATAACATCTCAGTCAACACTTGCGGCAATTTGACAGGCATGCCTCAACAATTTGTTGAGAAGTGTTTACATCATGGAACTGTTAAATGTTCAGACATTGTTGCATGGAACAAACAATTCGATTTTGCATTGATGGTTCCTGAGCAATTCATGATTGATTGCAACTCATTCATGTTTCGAAGTACAGAAGCAATGCTTGCAAATGTGATTGCTGTGTTTGTCGGCAATGCGCCACTGCCACAAGATGACTTGCTAAAAGTGCAAGATTTGCCTGAGTTGCAGAATTTGTACAACATGACTGACAAACAAAAAGAGCAACTTTTGCATGCTCAACAATCTTGTCTGTCAAATTTGAAGTCATCAATGTTGAAAGACATGCAAATCGTGTTTGACTATCAATTACAATATGCACATTGCATTTGACAAGCAACTACAATATGCACATTGCATTTGACAAGCAACTACAATATGC